>Ga0209591_10001204_pt1 | contig 32609 bp, 26 predicted proteins | sample MAT01_FD_187207 | JGI IMG/M metagenome (GOLD analysis project Ga0209591, IMG submission 187207) | Freshwater microbial communities from Lake Fryxell liftoff mats and glacier meltwater in Antarctica - MAT-01 (SPAdes) (version 2) | ecosystem: Environmental > Aquatic > Freshwater > Ice > Liftoff... | reverse complement strand
CCCCCCCCTCCCCCCCCCCCACCCCTCCACCCCTCCCCCCCTCCACCCCTCCCCCCCTCCACCCCTCCACCCCCACTCCCTCTCGGCTCAATCGACACTACCTGCGACTCGGCTAGGAGCCTTACCCATGTCCTTTGCAGATACCGGAAAAGCGATCGGCGCAGTCAGCGAACTGCTGCGGTCTTACCTGACACTCCGTCTCTCAGGAACGGTGGGAAACATTCGTGTGGGCAAAGCAGAGGCAACGGGGACGGGCATCACGAATCCTCGATTAAATGTATTTCTTTATGAAGTGCAGTTTGATCCCAACTTACGCAATGAATCGCTGGATGCGGGTCAACTTCCTCCCCTGTGGCTGGTGCTGAAATATCTGCTGACTGCCTTTGATGAGCAGGGAGACAGCGATAGCATAGAGGCTCATAAAACGCTGGGGGAAGGGCTGCGAGTCTTACAAGAACTATCTTTTTTACCATTAAGAAGTACATTAGGCGTTGATATTCTAAGACCTCTCATTGATAATCCTGAAGAACTCAAAATTACATTCGATCAAACGTCTACTGACTTAATCTCTAAGCTGATGCAGGGGCCTGATGAACGGTATCGCTGTTCTATTGGCTTTGAAGTACGTCCTATCATGATTGCAACGAGTGAGCCACCCACCTATTCACTGTTAGTAGGAATTGATTATTTAGCGGATACGGTGATTGGCGAAGCGGGCATTCAAATTCCGGTATTGCCTTCAATGGGGCCAGTGATTACAGCCGTCACACCAGAAAAAGTGGAGCCGGGGGGGACGTTAACGGTTCGAGGTAGCGGCCTGGATGCCTCTGGATTGACGGTGCAGTTGGGATCAGTTACTCTGCCCATTTTGAGCCGCGCTCCCGATGTGTTGGAGTGTCAGGTGAATGGCAGCATTGCTGATGGTAGCACCCTATCCGCAGGGAGCCATCCGCTGGCAGCAGTGCAACCCTTACCCAGTGGAAAAACGCGATCGAGCAATTTGTGGATTGTGGATTTGCTGCCCATTCTGACAGCGATCGCGCTCGATCCGCCAACGGTCGAGGAAACTGCTGACGGAATTATCCTCGCGTTAAACCTTGAGGGGCAGTTGCTGGGGCGCGATGACGATGATGTGTTTGTGGCACTGTATCAGGATGGTCAAACAAAGTATCTGACGGATGACGTGATTACTCTCGCCGTGCCACCCCCGCCGCCCCTTCAAATCAACCGACGGGCACGAATGCGATCGCCCCAACCAATTCCACCGGGCAGCTATCGGGTAATTTTGCGCGTCAACGGGCAACAGGCGATGCGAAGTCCGGGGGTGATAGTGCTATGACGATCGCCCAACCCTCGTTCATCACGTTCTCACCCAATCTACGGGCGGTGGATACCAGCGCTAACTATTGGATGCAGCAGGTGACACTGCGGCTGCGGCGAGAGATTTGCTGGCGCTGGCATCAGCAGGGAGCCGCACCCCATACCGCGACCCTGCCGCCCTCCGCCGATCCGTTAACCACCAGCCTCGACTTGACCCGTTACTGGACAGAGAAATGTCAGTTTTTTCAAACCGATGTGACAGCAAAATATCTCTCTGAGCGTCTGGCGGTACCGCCTCCGGCACTCGATCGCCCCCTTCCTGGCTCAATGGAATGGGCGATCGCCACACTCTCTCTCAGCCCAGTTGCCGCTTTTGTACTGGCGTTGGGACTCACCCCCACCTTTGACCACGCTGCGATCGCTGTCATCGCCGCCTGTCTCAACAATCCGGGAGCCACACAGCCCACGCTGGCACTGGTGCAACAGCTATGGGACGAGCCGGAACAGGTTTTGGCGATCGCCGATCCTGCCCATTCGCTGTGGCGTTTGGGTTTATTGCAATGGGGGCAGTCCACTTCAATGGGCGACCTGTGGCACTTGCCCCTCACCGTCCCGCCCCTGGTTGCGAACCAACTGCTGTTTCCCCATACGCCGCTACCGCAGGGATTGCAGCCGCTGACCGAGGATCAAGCGGTGACACCGTTGCTCGATCGCGCCCGTTTGGTGGCAGGGCGACTGCGGGCAAAATCTGCGGATACCGTCCGTATTGTGCCGCTTCAGGCTCCCGTAGGAACTCCGGCAACCGCAACGCTTCAGGGCATGTCGCGGATCACTCAACGAGCGGTGGTGGCGCTTCAGGGTGGAGTGTCGATGGATTCTGCGGCGTACCTGAGATCTTTGGCAACAGTATGCTGGCTACGGGATGTGGATTTGTGGATTCCGCAGGGACAGATGAGCTTTGCTAAGGGAGAGCATTGTCCGCCCTCGTCTGACCTGGCCTCGCTCCAATCTATTTCGATCACCGTGTTTTTGGGCGTAGAAGATCGGGGGGTGCTGACGCAGTTGCCTAGTCACCTGTTGCTGCCGCTGGTAGAGGTGCCCCGGTTGAGTTATGGCGATCGCATCCAGCGCTGGCAGCAGTTTTTAGGAGCGTCCAATGCTGCATCAACTCCTACATCAGCTCTCGCATTCACTCCTGCATTAACTCAGGCGATCGCCGAATGTTCTCGCCGATTTCGCTATGAAACAGAAACCATTCAAACCATTTGTGAGGGCTTAAAGGCGATCGACCAACCGCTTTCAGAAACCGATTTAATCGCTGCGTGTCGAGCAGAATTAGATCTGGACATGGGCGAACTGGCGCAAGCCGTGGTGCCCCGGTTCACGCGAGAAGAATTGGTATTGCCTAACAAACAACGAGTGCTATTTGGAGAAATTGAACAGGCGATGCGATCGCTGACGCAGGTTCACTACGACTGGGGCACTGCCCGCGCCTGGAATGAGTGCGGTATCTCCGTTTTGTTTGCGGGGCCTCCCGGTACGGGTAAAACAATGGCAGCAGAAATTTTGGCAACTCGCTTAAACTTGCCAATGTACCGGATTGATTTGTCCCAAGTTGTTAACAAATATATTGGCGAAACCGAGAAAAACTTGAAGCGATTGTTTGATGCAGCAGATATCTCCGATACGATTTTATTTTTTGACGAAGCGGATGCTTTATTTGGACGACGCACCGAGGTTAAAGATGCCCACGATCGCTACGCCAATTTAGAAATTAGCTACCTGCTAGAACGCATGGAGCGGTTCAAGGGATTGGCGATTTTAGCCAGCAACCGCAAGCACGATTTGGATGAAGCGTTTTTGCGACGACTCCGCTACATTGTGGACTTCCCCATGCCCGATCTACCAGAGCGCAAACGTCTGTGGCAGCAGGTGATTCCCGAAAAAGTAGACGCAAGTTCGCTGGATATAGACTTCCTAGCGCGGCAATTTCCACTCGCAGGAGGACACATTCGCTCGATTGTCTTTAATGCCTGCTTGCAATCCGCTAGAAAATCTTACCAACAAGCATCTCTAGACAGAACGGAGGATGATCTCCTCCCACAACTTACAATGGAGCGAGTCATGATGGCGGTGAAATGGGAATACGATAAATTGAATCGCTCGGTCAGCCTGGAGCAATTTGGCTCCTATGCTCAATTGGTGCAAGGAGTGGACGTATGAGCCGGACAAAGATTCACATTAACCGGGTTGCTATTCGGATGCAGGGATCTGATCCAGCATTAACCGAATCTCTTAGAATGCGAATGGGTCAATCAATCACAACTGAGCTAGGTTCAGCCCTACTTAACGCACTATCTCAACAGCCAGAACTTCGACAGGTACTTCAAAGCAGGCGATCGCTCCAAATCAACAACTTGACCCCAGAGCCAATTCAGGTAGAGGGGAGTGGGGGCGATCGCCACCCCTCATCCCCCCTTAGCCAAAGCATCGCCCAAGCCGTCTCCCAAGCCATCCTCGGTCCCATTCCTCTTCACCCCTCTACCCCTTCACCCCTCCACCCCTCCTATCCCTCCTCCCTCCACCAGCCATGACCTACCTCCTACGGGGCGCAATGATTGAATACGGCAGTGATTTTCTGGGGCCACTACCCAACGTGGTGATCTTCCAATTCAACCCAGAAACCATGACCCGTGCCATCCAAATTCCGCCGCGCCCGACGGGTGGCTCTCGTCGAGAAACCACTCAAGCGGGCGACCCGCCCGTCGAAAACATCACCATCAAAGCCGAGTTCGACGCAGCGGATCAGTTGAATTCCAACAATCCATTGGCCCGCACGTTTGGCATTGGCCCCCAGCTAGCCGCGCTGGAAAAAATGGTCTATCCCAGCAACAAAATTGGTGGACTGATTGGGGCGGCGATCGATGCCATTGGCGACGCTTTGGGTAGGGGAGATAGCAGCCCTCCCTCCCAACCCATTCCCCGCGAACAGTACCCCCGCATCCTGTTCATTTGGGGAGTCACCCGCATTTTGCCAGTCACGATCAGTTCCATGAGCATTACCGAACAGCAATATGATTTTCTCCTCAATCCCGTTCGGGCTGAAGTGAATTTGGGGTTAGCCGTTAATTCCATCCGCAACTGCACGGACGATAACGTAGCGAAGGGCGCATTCGAATATTCCAGTTTAGCAAAGGAGGCACAGGCAATTTTGAATTTAGCGAACACAGTAGAATTAGCCGCAGAGCTAATACCGTTTTGAATAATGGTGGGCACTGCCCACCCTACAAAAACTGTTACGCGAAGGAAGAGGATGATGTTTTTAGAAAATTCACGATATTATCGACAGGCTGTTGTGGACGGTATTGCGCGAGATGGGCGAACGGTGAAGGCATTGAGCTTGAGACGGTTGCCGCCTGTTTTGGGAGATGCTGTAGTGGTGCAAAGGGGCGATCGCCTCGATATCCTGGCACAGCGACGATACAACAATCCCACCTGGTTCTGGCACATTGCCGATGCCAACACCAAATTAGAAGCAAATGACCTGGTAAAAGATCCTCTAAAAACTATCAATATCCCTCGACAGTAGGTTGGGTAGAGCGCCAGCGAAACCCCACGCCCCAAAAGTTTTGTTGGGTTTCATGTTGTTTAACCCAACCTACAAATCCTAAAACTAGTGTTGCAAACACTAAATTTTGCAACCTGGGGGTTTGGGGGCTTCGCCCCCAAGAAGGGGTGGAACCCCTTCACCCCTAACAAAACTTTCAGTTTTCTATACTAGCCTCCTTAATTCTTGTGCCCAGCGTTGAATATCGCCTCTTCTTCAACAACACAGCCGCCACCCGCGAACAGCTAGATCGGGTGGATGAAATTACTGTGGAACAAGAGATGGATATGGCGTGGGAGGCGCAGATTCAGGTTCCCATTTGCACCGATGAAAGGGGACAGTGGAGCAGCCAGGACGAGGCATTTTTGCGGGAGTTTTCGCGGGTGCGGGTGGAAATTAAGGTCGGTAAAGGGGGATTTTTGCCGCTGATTGACGGCCCAATTGTAGAGGTGCAAGATCAACTCAATTCACAGCCAGGAGAAAGTCTGAAAACGATTCGAGTGCAGGATGACAGCGTGTACTTGAATCGGGAAGACGAGATTGTTCGTCATGAAAATCAACTGGATCATGAAATCGCACAGCAATTGCTACAGGGAGTCGAGCAGATTGCTAGTATTGACGTAGAAACTACGCCATCCCCGACTAGCTCACTACCGCCCGTGGTAATGCAGCGAGAAACGAGAATGCAACTGCTGCGATCGTTCGCCCGTCGCCATCCTGATTTCCATGCTTACGTGTTGCCGGGGACTGAATCAGGAGCCAGCATCGGCTGTTTCAAAAAGTTTCCTGAGCAACTAGATGGACTGCCGGATCTGGTGCTGTTGGGGGGCGATCGCAACCTCAGCACCTTCACGCCGCAATACGACGCGCAGAGCCCCGCAACTGCCAGCACCGCCTTTCTGAGTCTGACGGATAGAACGGTGACACAGCGACAAGCCGATCCCGCCACCGTGACCCCGTTGGGTGGGAGTTTAGCCTCTCCCCGCACCACCACTCCCGCCACCCGAATCTTGCCGCCCAGCTATGGGGATGGAATGGATGTGGATCAGGCCGTTAACACCTCAACTACTGTGTCTAGTTTTGCCTACGGTGCAACGGGACAAGTATTAGGCGAGTGCTACAGCGGCGTTCTCAGTCCCTATCGCTTGATCACCGTGCGCGGCGCTAACGAACTACTCAGCGGCACCTACCAAATTACCCGCGTCAGCCACAGCCTTACCCGCTCTAACTACGCCCAAAGCTTTACGCTGCGCCGCAATTCCCGTTCAGACCGGCCACCCGCCAATAACAATTCTGGAGGCGTGGGGGCGATCGCCGCCGCCAGCGTCACCGTTAGTTTCAACATCCAGGGGAGTATTTTTTAATGACTGCCATGAACCAAGAACAACTCCTCGTCCACCTTGCCGAACAGTCACAATCCCGCTATTTCGGCAAATATCGCGGTGTGGTGCGCGACGTGGACGACCCAGAAACGCTGGGGCGCATCGTAGCTCAAGTGCCAGAAGTCTTTGGTGAAGAAGATGCTCCCTGGGCGTTTCCGGTGGTGCCCTTTGCGGGGCCAGGTCACGGCTTGGTGCTGCTGCCAGAGGTGGGGGATGGGGTGTGGATTGAGTTTGAAGCAGGCGACTTATCACGTCCCCTGTGGACGGGCTGCTGGTGGGGGAGTGGGGAAATTCCATCGCCAGGAGATACCCAAACGCGAGTGCTGGTTACATCTGGTGGACACAAATTGATCATGGATGACCGCAATCAAAAACTGCAACTGCTCCATTCTGGCGGCGCAGAGCTAACCATGACTAATACTGATATCACGCTAAAAATTAACTCTGCTCAGATTGTTCTCTCCGCGGCTGGAATCAACGTTAACAACGGAGCATTTCAAGTGCGCTAATTCCAGAATGAATAACAAATAACAAACACCAAGTACCCAACACTAAACACTAAATAACAAACAACAAACAATAGATAATAAATGACCAACGACCAATGACCGATGATATCAATAGGTGTACTAATGCCGGGACAATACCTCACGATCGCCAGTCAAATCATGTGCCCTCACGGGGGGCAGGCGATTTTGTTGAGCGCCAATAGCCAGATTTCGGCGGAGGGTGCGCCTGTGCTATTGGAGTCAGACGTGCATCCGGTGGTGGGATGTCCATTCACCGTAGGGCCTAAATATTCGCCGTGTGTGCGGATTGAATGGGCGGCAGGATCAGCGCAAACTACGATTAACAGCACAGCGGCTTTAGTACAAACCAGCATTGGCAAATGTCTTAACGCTGAAAGCGCACCCCAGGGCATCGCCATCATTGTCAACACTCAACTGAAGGCAGGCGCACAATGACACTTCCTGATGGTCGGCACCTCTCATTTCCGTTTCGGATTGGCAAGGATGGACGCACCGCCCAGGTTTCTAGCCTGGAGGAACATATCCGAGATGAAATCCTGCAACTGCTGCTCACGAATCCAGGGGAGAGGGCATTTTTGCCAGAATTTGGGGGTGGGGCGCGTCGTCTGGTGTTTGAGGGGGCGGGCGATGTCACGGAGTCAATGGCGAAGGCAATGATTAGCCAAGCCATTTCGCGCTGGCTGGGGCAACGTATCACCCTGGATGATCTGATGGTAGAAGCTCGCAATGAAACCATTACGGTTGATTTGAAATACCGCATTGCTGGGACAGAAGAACAGCGGCGACTAAAATTTGAACGCAAAGGAGGATAACCGTGACAATCCTCAATATAGAAGCCTTGGACGAACGAGCTAACGACTTGGATGCTGCCGGATTAAACGGCATCAAGCTAGTGCTAGTATCGCTTGCGCCACCCAATGCACAGTTGGAGGTTCATTTCCATACGGATCATGAATTAAATGATATTGTTAATGATTTCACCACGAATGGGGTTCCCGCGACTCAGATATTTTCGATCACGGGAGGGCATCGGGTACTGGCGAGTGAAGCGGTGGGACAGGTGCAAGTAGTGGCGATCGCCACTACTTCCACTAGCACAGTTCTGCAACTTACCGTTGCGCCAATCGGCGATTATTCCACCTATACCCTGAGCGTTCAGTACGCCAATTTTGATCCGATTTTTAGTGAAATTAAATTTAAGTTTCGTCCCGGTTGTTTTAACATCGACTGTGCGCCGCAGTGGGAAAAGATTCCGCCACCACCCGATGAACCTGCGATCGATTATCTTGCAAAAGACTACGATTCGTTCCGTCACACTATGATGGCTGCGATGATGCAGCGAGTGCCCGGATGGCAGCCCACCACTGAAGCGGATCTGGATCAGGTGTTGCTGGAGTTGTTCAGTGTGGCGGCGGATGAACTAAGTGACTATCAAGATCGCGTGATGAATGAGGCGTATCTGGCGACGGCTCGGAAGCGCGTCTCTCTAGCGCGTCATGCGCGGTTGATGGACTACCATATTTATCAGGGCAATCAGGCGAGTACCTGGCTGGCAGTTACGGTTGCCAATAACCAGATTTTCGTCATGCCCAAGGGCTTTGTGACGTGGACGGGAGATGAGCGGGATCACGTCTCGGCAGTGGCGTTTACGACGGGGCAGGAAACAAACCTGCTGTTTACGGTGGGGTCTGCTTTTCAGAGTGATCTGGATAGCAATGTTATTTCTACTACCCTCCGTAATCGATTTATTGATCAAGGAATCACGCTTTCTCTCAACGTTACCATTACGCCAAAAGTCGCTAATCTTTATTGGTTGATGAGGGATATTGATCATCAACTCGTCTTCTTTATCATTCGTAAAGGCGATCGCCTCCAAATCCACGCGCCTGATATGCATCCATTGCTGAATCAGGCAGGATTATATACCTGGAGCGGTGCAATTCCGTCTCTCGCTGCTGGAAGTACTCAGGCCGATCTCAAACTTACAACGCCCGGAGAAGCCGCAGCAACCGAGGTGCAAAACCTCATTCGTAGCCGTTCAATAACGCATCTACTAATCCAAGAAAGGCTGAATCCAACCACCGGAGAGGCTAGGGGACGTAACCCTGCCAAACGTCAACTGCTGCAACTGCTCCCCGGTGCAGAGGGGGCGATCGCCCTGCGTGATCCGTTAACCAACGAGTGGATGGTGCGCGTGAAATGGCGACAGCAAGATCAACTGAAATTCAACTACTGCTTCACGGTCAATTGTTCCACGGGCAATGTGACGGATGTTTCGCTGTTTCACGGCAATTTGGTGCAGACTTACCACGGTCGCCCAGCCACAGCCGAGTTTTTTGAACCGGGAACCACGCTCACCGCTGCTAATCAGTTTTACTACGAGCGCACAGACAAAGATGCTGAGACGGGAATAACTAGCGATCGCTGGGGCACGGTTTGCCGATTGCGCGATCGCCCCCTGGCCTATACCCAAACGCCATCAGGCGGCGACATTCCCCCCAAAGCTACCCTGACGGTGACGGTGACGGCTGCTGGAAGCACCGACCCGTGGGACGAGGTGATTGACCTGATCCACAGTGACGATAGTGATGAGATAGGCGATCGCTTCATTGTAGAAACTGATGAGGAGGGCTATAGCCTGCTGCGATTTGGCAACGGCACGAACGGGAAACGTTTGGCGGAAGGGGCGATCGTGCGGTGCGAGTATCAAGTGGGGTTGGGCAGCGAGGGCAATGTAGGAGCCAATAGCCTGACCCACTTTGATCCGGCTTTTCAAGATCGTGTTGATGCGGTTTGGAATCCGTTTGATGTCACCAACGGCAGCGCACCGGAGCCAGTCACCGAAATTCTGCGGCGGGTGCCAGAGGCGTATCGATTCCGCCAGCTACGCGCCGTGACGCTGCAAGATTACGTGAATCGCGCTCAAGAGTTGCCGGAGGTGTCGAAAGCCGCCGCCCACTATGCCTATACAGGAAGCTGGCGCACGGTGCAGGTGGCGATCGATCCAGTCAGCACCACCACCCTAACCGACGAGGCACGGCTTACCATTGCCCGCTATCTGGATGCCGTTCGATTAATCGGGGAAGACCTGGAAATTCGCCCGCCCCGGTTTGTGCCGCTCAACATTCAGGTTTCGCTCTGCATTCACCCGCAATATTGGGCGGAGGATATCCAGTTTTCACTGGAGCAAGAGTTTTCTGAAGGCTACACGCCCGATGGACGGATGGCGTTCTTTCACCCCGATCGCTGGACGTTTGGGCAGGGGTTACACGCCAGCGAAATCATCGGACGCATTCAAATGATTGAAGGCATTGAACACGTGATTGCAGTCACGATGAAACGCTGGAACGAAGCAACACCGGGCACAGATGCCATTATCACCGTGCGTCCCAACGAAATTCTGCGCGTTCGCAATGACCCAGACCACATGGAAGAAGGGTTTATCCAATTCGCTGTGCAAGGAGGTCGCCAATGACCGACGACTGCCGCAATGATTGCTCAGAGCCGCAACGCTTTCCCACTCGCCCGCTCAACCGACCGAGCCTGTCTCACATTCGCTATCGCATCGGCACCTATAGCGATATGCGCGATGCCATGCTGCGGCGACTGAATCAAGATTCGGTGCTGGCAGGTTGGACGCACCGCGAACCGGATGATCCTGGTATTGCGCTGCTGGAGGGCGCTGCCATCCTGGGCGACATCCTCACGTTTTATCAGGAACACTATGCCAACGAAGCGTATTTACGCACAGCGCAGTGGCGCGAGAGCATTGCTGATTTAGTGCGGTTGTTGGGCTATCGCCTATCGCCGGGATTGGGCGGACGGGCAACGTTTGCGCTGGGCGTGAAGGGTAAAACACCCGTGATCGTGCCTGCGGGTTTTACATTTAAAGCGCAAGTGGAGGGGCTGGAACAGCCTGCGGAATTTCAGAGTGTGGCGGAGGCGATCGCCCATCCTCATCTCTCGCAGTTCAACTTCTACCGCCCCCGTCGTGCGCCGCAGCCGATCAACGCGGGTGGTAATCAGCTAGAGGTGCAATCGGTGGATGGGGCGAAAGATGTGGCGAGTATTGCGGCGCTGGGGTTGAAGGCGGGCGATCGCCTCATGCTGATTCCCAGCACCACCATGTTTGATATCACAGGTACTCCTTATACCGCGCAGCAACCCGCAGAGATTCTGATTGTCTCTAAAGTACAGCAAATTCTCGATCGCACGATTGTAGAGTTCGAGGGAACGCTCACCGTGAATCGTGGCACGACTGTGAAGGCATATCGCTTAGGGCGCACCTTCCGACACTTTGGTCACAATGCGCCCGCACTCACTACAAAATTCAACAACACAACACAACAAACCACGCAAACTGCAACCGATTTCATTCGTAATGTTTATGGTACAGATGCTTCTGGTGACACAAACTACTATTCTCAACTGTTAAAAACAGAAATGCCGCTCGATCAGCGTGTGGATGATCTGGCAGTCGGGAACAAGCTGATTTGTCAGGGATTCACAGAGTTTGATGGAGTGTCTCAGCCAGTGCCATTTGTAGTGGTAAAAGAAATTCAGGACATTCGGTCAGATTCGTTGCTGCGCGGCAACTTGACGGGTTCTTCGACCGTGGTGCAGGTGAATACTAAGCTGATCGCCAACGACAGCATCCTGAATGAAAAAAGTGATATTCGGCAGATTCAATTTCATGAAGTGAAGAGTGGAGCGTTGATATTGCGATCGCCCACCCAATGGAACAATGGCGCATTTACCCAACCGATGCTCAACTTCTGGGGCACCTATGATGAAGTGCAGGCACTAGCGAACAGAACATTACTGTTACAAAAAGATGATGCAGTTCAGGCGCTAACGGTTGCAAATCCGCCGGACAGTTTTTCCTTGAGTGGGAAGGATCAAATCAACCCGTGGATGTGGTCAATTGCTCTCGATCAAAAACCTGACGGCCTGCTTTTACAAGACTTCGACGAACAAAAACCAACTGTTACCGTTTACGGCAATTTAGTTGAGGCAACGCAAGGTAAAGCCGAAAAACCAGCGGTATTGGGCAATGGCGACCAGCGCCGAGTGTTTCAAACCTTTAAGCTGCCCAAAGCGCCGCTAACGTATTTCAATTCTTCTAGCGAAACGCCGCCAGAGGTGCCAGAGCTACAGGTGTATGTGAGCGATCGCCTCTGGAAAAGAGTCCCCTCTCTGTTTGGTAAAAGCCCCAAAGATGAAATTTACATCGTGCGAGAGGATGCGAATGGAGAAAGTTGGATACAGTTTGGAGATGGTAAAACAGGTGCAAGATTGCCTTCTGGCTTGAATAATGTGGTAGCGCAATATCGTACAGGAATTGGAGCGTTTGGGGCGCTTAAAGAGAACACGACGGTCCAGGGTGGTAAGCTCGATCGCCTCGATAAAGTATGGCTACCGGGGATTGCTAGCGGTGGCTCCCAGCCTGAAGCAGGCGATAACGCGAAGGAAGCGGCTCCTGGTAAAATTCAAAGTCTGGGGCGATTGGTGAGCATCCAGGATTTTGAAAGTGAAACCCTTGCCCTTGCAGGTGTTTCTAAAGTGAAGGCGGCATGGAAGTTAGTCAACAACATTCCAACGATGGTGTTAACCGTTTTGATGGAGACAGGTAGGGAGGCGGAGATTGAGGAAGTTCGCACGATTCTGAATACCTACAATCGCTGTCGGGGGCCACAGCGCTTTCCGATTCGCGTCAATCAGGGCGTATTGAAATATATCTATACAGATATCACGGTGGGTATTTCTCCTGCCATACCTGAAGATATCATCCGCACATCTATTAGAACGGTACTTGGTGTGAGTGGAGATGAGGGTAATGGGATAGACGGTTCCAGGGGGTTGATGAGTATAAAGAATCGTCAATTCGGTCAGAAGGAGTATGCGACACGCATTGAAGGAACGGTTCAAAATGTTGAGGGCGTTGTGTGGTCTAAGGTAACATCGCTGGGATTTACCTTAGGGAGCGGAGATAGTCCGCCTGAGTTGACTGTTCCTACATCAAAAGTTATTAGCCCAGTGTTGGGATGTGGAGATGAGTCTATACTTGCTCTTTATACTTCGCATCTCATAATTGGTTTTACGCTTGCTGGATCGCAGGAGGTATGTGAATGACTCATCGTGTTTCTCTTTACGATCGCCTTCCCGAAATCTACCGTATCAAAGATGCGGAACTGCTGTCGGCGCATCAGCTAGAACATTATCTAGCGCTTGTCGAAATTGTCTACGGATATATTCACGAAAACATCGAATCTCTCTATCACGACCTGTTCATTGAAACGTGTGATGACTGGGTGATTCCTTACATTGGTGACTTGCTGGGAACTAGTCCCCTGAAGGGCGATCCCTGGACGCTGCGGGCGGATGTGGCGGACACGATCGCCCTGCGGCGGCGTAAGGGTACGCTGGGGGCGATCGCCCAACTCACCTATAACCTCACCCGCTGGGGGGTGCACTGTGTCGAGTTACGCGAAAATTTGGTATGGAATCAGCACCTTAATCATCAACGTCCGGATGAGGGCGGCAAACCCCCTTATCGCGATCCATTTTTAACGGGAGAACTAGAGGCATCACCTACATTAGATCGCAAAGCGCTGCACAGAACTTATAACCAGGCAATTCGCGGGGAAACGGTTCCCGTTCGCGATCCGGCGTTGTTGAGTTTACTGAATACACCATTCGATCCGTTTGCACACATTCCCGATCTCAAGCCTCCAGCATTGGGTAACATTCGCTATAACCTGCCCAATCTAGCGATTTTTCTATGGCGATTAGTGGCGTACCGCATTGAAGTTTCGCGGCCTGTGATTCGCGGCATCACGGACGATAGCGCCACGGCGACGGGCGATCGCGCAAATTTTATCGTGCGGTTAGATGTGCAGCCGGGAGAGGCCACTCGCACCTACACAGAACCCGTGCGACTATTCAATACAGGGCGGTTTGAACCCGATCGCCAGCCGCCCGTCCTCTCGCTGCTGGATGAAACTCCCGGCCCCATTCCTCCCGCCCGCCTGACTCAAGCCTCCCCCGCCGGAGCGCCCCAACAATACGTCAGCGTGGAAACCTACGATCCTGCTAGCCTGGTTGACCCCGCTAATGCCCTGCTAGAGGTGCTGGATTTGTCGGAAGTCGGTCTGCAATTCCATTTGCCCCAGCCCACCTTTGCGGGCGAAGACTGGACATTTCGCGGGGCAAACCTGTGTGCCTGGGAAACGGGACTGCGATCGCCCCTCAACAACCGAGAAATCGCCATTGATCCGCTGATCGGCAGGATCGTGATGGGTGTGGAAACCAGCGCTGAAGCGACAGCACTGCAAGAGCACCTGCTGTTGACCTACACCTATGGCGCAGTTGGCCCCGTGGGTGCCCATCCCATCTCGCGCCCTGCTGCCCCTCAGACGTGGCTGGGAGAGGCAGCGGAACTGGTGATCGTCAACTTCCACAAAAATCCCAATGGGCTACAAGAAGCGCTTACAGGCATCGAGAATCGCACGGCTCCGCTGGTCATCGAGATTCAGGACAGCATGACACACACGCTGGATTTGGCTGTGGTCACTCCCCCCATTGTAGATATTGGCGCAAATCTGCAACTCAATCGTTCTCTGATTATTCGTGCGGCTAGCGGTCAGCGTCCTACGATTATGTTGGTGCAACCGCTGCGGTTCCGCCCAACCAATGTAGTAGGCACCACACCAGCAGAACAAGATCAGTTTGATGCAGTCATGAATCGGCTGACGGTACGCTTAGAGGGGCTGTATCTGTCCCGCAGCGCCAGCTTCCCAGCGAATGAATCCCTCATTGCTAGAGCCGCGCTGCATCGACTGGAAATTCTCAACTGCACGCTAGATCCGGGCGGATTTAAGCAGTTAAATGGCGATCGCGCTCCCATTCAATCTTCCCTGCGATTGCGAGAACCCTACGGTTTTGCGGCGGCGGATGCTGAGGATAGATTTAGTCAAACGCCCCAGATCCTCGTACAGCGCTCCGTGACTGGCCCACTGCTGATCGATACGGGCTACACTCTTTCGCTGACAGACAGTATTTTGGATGCAGGGAAGGGAGTAGATGACGACCCGGATAATGGTTTTGCGGTTTCTGGTGCAACCGATTTCATCAACGGTTGGGGGCCATCCACCACCGTTAGCGGCATCACGGTATTGGGGCGAATGCGGGTCGAGCAGATTCAGGGTAAAGGCGGAATTTGGGTTCATGCATTGGAAGTGTTAAATAACCAGAAAGGATGTCTCAAGTTCAGCTATTTCTCTGGTGTGGGCGATCGCCTCCCTCAAAACCACGCCTGCGTCACCGGCACCAGCGCAGTTCTCAACTTCAGCAGCGAAATCTTTGGGCAACCTGCCTATGGACAGTTAGATGGATCAAGCGATCGCCGCATTCGTGAAGAAGGGCCAAACAACGATGCAATGGGAGCGTTTGGCTTTTTACTAGAGGCTCATAAATGGCGAAACTTACAGATTCGCTATCGAGAATTTATGCCAGTGGGGATTCGCCCGCTGATGATTTCTGTGACATAGATTTAACGGGATGGCGAACCCATCGCCATTCGCTCCAGTGAACCGAGGAGGACGAGATGAAAGGTGATTTTTCCAGGTGGTCTTTCGACCGCAATGATAATTTTAGCGGGGTTCTGCATCAGCAAGGTAAAGTCTTGCTGGATGCTGACTGGAATGCCCAAACCCGCATCCTCAACCACTGGCAGGATACGGCAGGTCAGGATGTGATCGGCAGCGATGTTGCCGCTGTTCCCATTGATGCGCCCGACTCGTTTAAGGTGATTCAGGCGCAGTCTATCCCCACGGGAACAACCGTAGTACCCACCGGAGCAACGCTGACGCTGCTGCCGGGGCGACTGTGGGCAGATGGTCTGCTGGTGCATTTGGATACGCTTCCAGGCGAATCTACCGTATCGCGCACGGCAACCTATTTGGAACCGCCCATCCAGACTCCACCGACGGATTTCTTGGATGGGGGCGATCGCGATGCGGTCATCCTGGAAGTGTGGCGCGAAGCGGTCAACGGTTTTCAACAGCCCAATAAACTGCTGGAACCGGCGCTGGGTGGCCCCGACACGACCGAGCGCGTCCACACTGCAATGGCGTTTCGGCTATTCCGTTTGGCAGAGGATGAAACCTGCGACAGCATCCGTGACCAAATCCAAGATGACGTCTCGCAAAAGGGCAAACTCACCGTTACTCTGCAACCCACAACGGTTGTTCCTGGCGATTGTCCAGTGGTGGAAAGCGGGGGCTACACGGGCTTTGAGCATAACCTCTACCGCATCGAAATTGCTCAGGTAAACGCTGCTCAGCCACCCCTGTTAAAATGGTCGCAGTTTAACGGTGGGCTGGTGGGTCGGGGAGACTGTGCGCTGGGTGGAGTCGATAAAAAAATCACGATTACGGCAAATGCGATCGCCATTCAAAGTGCAGATATTGAAGATTTTTATTTGGAAGTGGTGGAATGGGATGGCGATCGCGGGCACTGGCGCGTGACGTATGGCGCAGAGGTGACGCTAAACGGTGAGCATCTCGAAATCGCCACCGAACGCTACACCGAAACGACAGTACCTACAGACAACGTGTTCTTCCGTTTATGGAACGGGGTGCGACTGCTCAGCGATTTTCCGGTTGCTGCCACCTCCACCAGTCTGCTCGACGGCATTCGTCTGGAGTTTGAAGCCTTCGCAGTAGGCAAATACACGCCGGGAGACTACTGGACGTTTTCGGTGCGGGCGGGCGACATCGCCAATGATGAAACGCTGCTGGATGAAGCCCCACCCGAAGGCATTCACTACCATCGTGTGCCTCTAGCGGAATTAAATTGGAATGTAGAGGGCGATATTTCGTTTGAAGCTCAAGAAATTGAGGACTGTCGCGATAGTTTTCGTCCGCTGACCAATCAACGGGTGTGCTGTACGCTGCTGGTGGGCGATGGTCTTCGCAGCAAAGGCGATTTCAATTCCATCGAAGAGGCGTTACGACACTTGCCGCCCGATGGGGGCAAAATCTGCCTGATGCCTGGAATTCACCGCACCAATGCCGTGATTCGCAACCGTCGCAATATTCGCATTACAGGCTGTGGTATTCACACGATTGTCAATCCCCGATCCGACCAGCCCACCGACCCGATCTTTCGGATCGAGGCTTCACAAGGGATTCAACTCGACGACATGACGCTAGTTACAAATACAGGCACAGCAATGCAGGTACTTGATCCAACGGGAACACAGACTGCATCAGAGGCGATCGCCATCCTTCATAACCGCATCGTGGCGCTAGCCCATGCCATTGAGGTGCGGGTGCAAAATAATTTGGCAGGGGATAACGATATCTGGATTGCTGAAAACAAAATTGCGATGTTAGATCTCCCTGAAGGAGATGTGGCAATTTTCTCGAATGCCGATGCGGTTTTGATTGAAGGCAATCAAATTGTGGTAGTGCCTGCTCCCGATCCAGAGCGCCCCAATGATCCTCGTACTCCCGGCGATCCGTCGATCTCAGTATTCGACCCCTGCATCGACAAAAAAACGGCTTACGTGGCGCGATTTCCGATGCGGCGGTTTGTGCAGTCTACCTTTGCGTATATGGCAAAAGCGCTGGCGATCGCCGCTGTTCTACGCATCCCCTACCAAACCAAGAGCGGCATCCAAATTGGCGGTGGCTCAGAACACGTCAGAATTTGCGGCAACCAGATTATTGGCGGCAGCGGCAACGGCATCACGCTGGGCGATCTGCCCGTGCTGGAAGGGAGAGATGATGTAGATGTGACGTTCAGGAAAGCCTATATTTATGACAGGCTAGAAGCGCAGACTCTAAAGCGTCTACAAGATACGTTTAACGGTACGCTATACAACATTGCGATCGAAGAAAACACGATTCAATCAATGGGATTAGCGGGCATTGGTATCATTGCTTTCTTTAGCTTAGAACGGATTGAGCTACTGCTTCGAGTCGAAGATTTAACGATCTATCGCAACAGCATCACCCACTGTGCCCAACAAATTCCTACAGACTTACCGAATACGATGCTGGGCGAAGTCGGCTTTGGCGGCATCACTTTAGCGGATTGCGAAAACGCCATTATCCAGGAAAATCGAATTGAGAAAAACGGGGTTAATCACCTCGACCCCATCTGCGGAATCTTGATTTTGATGGGTGAAAAAGTTGACATCTCCAACAATCGTATTCTGGATAACGGCCCTCGCACCTCTGCGACCAACGACAATGTGCAGAAAGGGCTGCGCGGCGGCATTGTCATTGCGATGAGTTTTAAATCCCTAAACCTGAAGCTGCTGAATGACCGAGAATTTTTATCTCCCGACGGCATTCCAGCCGTCAGGGTGCATGGCAATATTGTGACTCAACCACTGGGGCAGGCATTAATTTTGCTGGCGCTGGGTCCAGTGTCGATCGTGGGCAATCAGTTCACCTCGCAAGGGGCAGATTTTCGCGTTAATCCCCTCTCGCTCATAGCCGGTACGATTTACATTCTGAATCTGGGGATCTCACAAGATCTCCTGGCGTTTCTATTGCTGGTATCGTTCCGCAACCTAGCAAGCGGGAGTAACGATGCCCTAGGTAAAAATTATCGATCGACTCAGGGAGGCATTGCAGAAACCATTCGCAGAATCCTATATTTGCCGAGTGGCAATGTGCTGTTTGCTAATAATCAGACAACTCTCGATTTGCGTACTGAGGAGGTGAATGTTGCGTTTAGTTCTCAGGCGATCGCCTCTCTAGATGACATTGCCTACAATAGCAATCAGTCGTACTGCGATTCATTCCTGGATGTTGTTTTAGTTGATACTGCTCTGTTTGCCGTTTCTATCCGTAGTAACGATAATCGCTTCCAGGAAGGAATTAGCGTCACGTTCTACTCTCTATTTTCCTACGGGTTTATGAACACTGCAACGGGCAATCAAGCCACCCATTGCTTACAGGTTCTCGGTAGCAAGGTAACAGAAAACGATAACCAGGTGTTGTTGACCTTTAACTGTCGAGAAGACCGTGTGCAGCTTAAACAACAGTTTGGAGGAACTGCCCTGAGCAATGTTCCCTAAAACGACCGCCAGAAGTCGCACTTCCCAGAGAAGTGCGACTTCTAGAGCAAATTAAAAACTTGGTTAATGAGGCAAGTGTTATGAACAGGCAATGCGTGGGTGGAGACGAAATTGTTACAAAAGTTGATTCCACTTTTGAAAACCTGGATCAACAGAGAACTCAGGGTTTAGAACAGTTACAGCAAGTACAAACTGTACAAACTAGTGCACTGCAACGAGAACGGCAGCGCTTAACCGCCAAGTATGGTGAAGACCATCCCCGCGTCCAAAAAATTAATACCCGCCTGACCTATAATCAGGGCGCACAAAAAGATCTGACTCAAGAAATTAAGCGCTCAAAAATCTCAGTGTCCCAATTTGATCCCAAAACCTGGAAGGGGCACGGTTTAATTCTCGATCAAAACGAGATCGGTGTTCAAGGATTAACCGTTTCGCTGAGCGATGCGAACGGCAATTGGATTCAAGCTCTGGGCTACGCCTGCACCAATGAAGACGGCTATTTTTCAATCATTTATCCTAAAGAAACTGACTCCGGCACAACTGCTTCCACCGCAACTAAACCTAACACAACGACACCTGATGCAACTGCACCCAATGTTCCCGATGGGCAACCCTTGTCTCTGACTGTAACAAACGCCAATCGGCAACAGTTGCACCGAGAGCGCACCGCCCGCACCTTCAAAATTGGGCAGATTGAGTATTGGCGGATTGTGCTGGGCGAGGGTGATCGCCCCACCTGTGAGCCACCTCCAACAGATAATCAGCCGGCGATCGCCGTTCAAATTACCGCTATAGACACCCCCACTCAACTCACCGTCAACCAGCCCGCTAACTTCACCGCCACCGTCAACCCAGATGCCACGCTACCCATTGCGGCGGACTGGGATTTTGGCGACGGTACGACTGCGAAAGGGTTAGCCACCACCCACAGCTACACCAAACCTGGAGACTACAGCGTCACTGTTACGGTTTCCAATCCGGGCGGCGGCGACTCGCGCACCACCAGAGTTACCGTCCAGGAAGCTCCCCAAACAGCCGTGCAGGTCGTCAACGTGGATGCCCCAGAGCAGCTTTTGGTGAATCAGGTGGGTCGCTTTAGCGCCAAAGTCAACGACGATGCGACACCCCCCGTCCGGTCTATCTGGGAATTTGGCGATGACAGCACTGGGGAAAGCTTAACCGCAACCCACGCTTACACCAAACCTGGAACCTACACCGCAACCATTACGGCTTCTAACCCAGGTGGCAAAGATTCGCGCACGACCAAGGTTACGGTGCGAGAAGCAGATCCTAAACCAGTTCAAGTATTGAGCATCAAAGCCCCAGACGCGCTCACCGTGAACCAATCGGGAGATTTTGGAGTCAAGCTAAATGATGATGCAACGCCACCCGTTACCTGTCGCTGGGACTTTGGTGATGGCGACACCACTGATACCCCCAAGGCCACCCACGCCTACACCAAATCGGGTACCTACACCGTTACCTGCACTGTCTCCAATCCAGGTGGCAGCGATACCCGAACTGTTCAAGTTAGAGTACAAGACCCGTCTGTAGCAGTTCAGATAGTCAACATGGAAGCGCCAGACCCGCTCACGGTCAATCAAGCGGGAAACTTTAGCGCTAAGGTCAATGATGATGCAACGCCACCCATTACGTCTGAGTGGAATTTTGATGATGGCACCACCGCTAAGGGCTTAACCGCAGATCATGCCTTTACTAAATCGGGCTTTTATAGCGTTACGATTACCGCATCGAACCCTGCTGGTAAAGACGCGCAAACCAAGCGGGTGCGCGTGATAGAAGCCCCAAACCCACCGCAATTGGGAGATATTAAAGCGAACCCCGCTAACCCTACCCTCCAAACTCCCGTTCGTTTTACCGCCGAGGTGCAGGGCGATCCACCGCTCACCTACCAGTGGGATTTTGGGGACAACACCCCTAGCAGCCCTGATGTCACCCCTTCCCCCCACGTCTACGCTCGTCCCGGCAACTACACCGTGATGCTGAAGGTGTCCAATGCGGCAGGGTCTGATGGGCGATCGCTCCAAGTCATCGTCACTGCTCGACCCAGAAGACGGGTTTGACACGAGTTATGCATAGGTTGGGTTGAACAAAGTGAAACCCAAATCTCTCAGATTCTTGTTAGGTTTCACTCTGCTCAACTCAACCTACAGCAACTCTTGTGATTGAAACAATGCGAACCACTGCAACTACATCATCTGCCAGAGATGCCTCTCAACGACAGCCCCTGAGTGCCGCTCATGCGTCTGTGGGGCGATCGCTCCAACTTTCTACCGTCCCAACTGGTTCAGCGACGCTTCGGCGCAAACCGAGTTGTGCTTGTGGTGGTGAATGTCCACGCTGCCAGAACCAAGTGACACTGCAAACTAAGCTGAAAGTTGGTGAACCGGGCGATCGCTACGAACAGGAAGCCGATCGTATAGCGGATGAAGTGATGCGGATGCCAGAACCACTTGTGCAACGCCAGATTAAACCTGAAGAGGAAGAAGAGGGGATGGTTCAGAGGGAGGCGATCGCCAATCAGCTTAGCCCTGCTCCAGCAGAAACTATTCAGAGACGAAACTTCCTATTCGGTGCAGGGGAAGTTCGATTTAGAGAATGTAATCAGCATGGAAACTTGCTGGATGATTTTGCTGTAATACCAGAGGAGGGAGACGAATCGTTTACTCCAGAAGATAATCGGCTCCACACTGAAGTGGATGGATTTTGGTGGCGTTATCATGAACCGCGTAATGAGTGGATGAAGATTCCAGATGACTGCGATCTTGAAGTGACTTGCACTGAACAAAGCTTATCTCGTGTACAAGACTGCACCATTAATGACGTGGGTTGGACAAGTGATGGGCATAGAGTTTCAAATCCCTTTGGCTAGTGCTTTGTCACGTTTGTTTTGAGGGTTAAAGGGGGGTTTGGGGGCTGCGCCCCCACGCAGGGGTTTCACCCCTGTACCCCTCAAAACAAACGTGACAGACTACTAGTAGAGCAAAACAAAAGTTTTGAAGGGGGTAGAAGGAGGTTCCGCACCCTCTTGGGGGCGAAGCCCCCAAACCCCATGTTGCAAAATTTAGTGTTTGCAACACTAGTACAGCAAACTGAAAGTTTTGTTAGGGGTGAAGGGGGTTCCGCACCCTCTTGGGGGCGAAGCCCCCAAACCCCTATGTTGCAAAATTTAGTGTTTGCAACACTAGTGTATAGAGATAGACTCTAAGCGGCTCAAATTGCTAAACTCCGGAACAATTATTCATCAAACAGGATACAGGAGCTATGACTGCCGCTGGCACTCAACCTCTCACGCTGGAGGAGTTTCTGAAGCTCCCAGAAATAAAACCTGCTAATGAGTATATCGACGGTCACATTATCCAGAAACCAATGCCTAAAGGAAGACACAGCCGCTTGCAAAGTAAGCTCTGTGCATCGATTAATCAAGTTGCTGAGGAGCCAAAGATTGCCTATGCTTTTCCAGAATTAAGGTGTAGTTTTGGGGGTCGCTCTATCGTTCCTGATCTGGCGGTATTTCAGTGGGAACGTATCCCCTTCACAACAAATGGTGATGTGCTAGATAACTTTGAACTACCGCCAAATTGGACCATTGAGATTCTTTCTCCAGAGCAGAAACCAAACAAAGTGCTTGGCAATATGCTCCACCGTTTAGATTATGGTAGTCGTTTGGGGTGGTTTATTGATCCGGATGATTTCAGTATTCTGGTGTTGCTTCCCCAACAACAGCCTGTACTGTTACAAGGAGATGATTCTCTGCCTGTTTTGGCAGAAATAGAACTCACTTTGACTGTTAATGAAGTGTTTGGATGCTTAAAGATGAGGAGGTAAGCTCAGGGATGGAAAAAGTAGAAGCCCGAAAACCCCTCAAAAATCCCTCCCAACGACAGCCTACAAGTGCTGTTCCTGTCTCTGTTGCGAGATCGCCCAGCCTCTTATCTCTCTCGAATGGCTCAATTCTGCTTCAGCGCCAGCCGAGTTGTGCTTGTGGCGGTGGGTGCCCACGCTGCCAGGGAAAAACTGTGCTGCAAACTAAGCTGCAAGTTAGTGAACCGGGCGATCGCTACGAACAGGAAGCCGACCTCATCGCCGATCAAGTAATGCGAATGACGGAACCTTTACAAAAGCAGGTTGAGTCTAAAGAAGAGGACGAGGAGGAGATGGTTCAGAGGAAGGCGATCGCCAATCAAGTTGCCTCCTTGGATCAAACACAGAAATCTTCCGAAGTCCCACCCCTTGTCCACGAAACCTTAAACTCACCCGGTCAATCCCTCGACCCCAAAGCCTCCACCTTTATGGAATCTCGCTTTGGATATGACTTCAGCCAAGTGCGTGTCCATACCGATGCAAAGGCAGCCGACTCAGCAAAGGCAGTCCATGCGTTGGCTTACACAGTCGGACAAAACATTGTCTTTGGAGAAGGCCAATACGAACCGCAAACCCAAACAGGGCTAAAGGTACTAGCCCATGAATTATCGCATGTACTCCAGCAGCGAGGTTTACGCTCTAAACTTCTGCAACGGCAGCAACCCCCAGCACCAGCACAGCCTCTCGATCCAGCAGTCGCTCAAGCCCGAGCAGATGCATCCTATGCCTTGAGCCGGACCGCAGAGCGTGTAGAACATGCCATCAATACCCGTGATAATAATCTGCCAGTTCCCCATGATGTAGACGAAGCTTTGACTCGTTTCTTTCCAGGCACAAGTCATGGGGATTTAGAGGAGTTATTGGCACGGATAAAACCGATGGTGGATTGGATTCAAAAAATTCCAGTTCGACCGATTATTCCAGTCAGTATGAGTCCGATTATTTTTCCACCTGGCACACCGCATGCGGCTGAGCATGGGATGGCTATAAATATAATGCCGGCTATTGCTATTGCTGCCCCCGACCTCCCACCCCCCAACTACATTGGTCTCTACCCTGCTTGGTATGCTGATCAGGCTCTACAGGCCACTCGGCTTCTTCATGATGCCTATCATTTCTCATATCCAACGATCCGTGGCCATGATCCAAATCAACCCTGGACGAACCCGTTTGCTTATCAAAGATTTGTTAGTATTGTGGGTGGACTAGCTTTTAGGTAGTAGCGATCGCCGATCTTGTAGGGTGCGTTAATGAAACAACGCACCAAACCCATCAATAACAGTAAGGATGGAAGTGAAATAATCATGCTACCAACACAAAGTCCACCCGCAGCCCTATCCCTTGAACTGCCAATTGCGATCGCCCTACACGTCACCCAAGAACAGTTCGAGGCGCTCTCAGCAGCGAACCGCGACTTAAGGCTAGAACGCACAGCAGAAGGAGAATTAATCGTGAATCCACCCACAGGAGGCGAATCAGGGCAAAGGAATTTCAGCATTACTGGGCAACTCGCTCGCTGGTACGAAGAACACGAGGATTTAGGAGAAGGCTTTGACTCTTCCACTGGCTTTAAGCTCCCCAACGGGGCTGACCGTTCTCCTGATGCTTCTTGGGTTAGCCGAGAACGTTGGGAATCCCTGACTCCCCAACAGCAAAAAGGCTTTGTTCCGCTTTGCCCCGATTTTGTGGTCGAATTGCGCTCCGAGTCGGATAGCCTGCCAAAACTGCAAGCCAAGATGCGGGAATACATTGCCAACGGAGCCAGACTAGGGTGGCTAATTGACCCACAGAACAGACGGGTGGAGGTTTATCGCGCTGGGAGGGAGGTAGAAACGTTGGAAAATCCCAACACCTTGGCCGGCGAAAAAGTGCTGCTTGGGTTTGTCCTAAATTTAAAACGAGTGTGGCTTTAAAATACCTCAACCCAGAGAGGTACTGAACCTATGAGAACCCTTGCCACCAAACAACCCAAAGATTCGACCCAGCAGGAGCAACATGGGAATCGGGCGCGATCGCCCTTGATCGTGAATGGAGGGCGATCGCACAATATCTCCCCCCTTTTAACAGGGATGCCACAGCTACAACGCAAATGTGCCTGTGGTGGTGGCTGTCCGCGTTGTGATGATCTGACGCTTCAAACCAATCTCAAGATTAACGAACCGGGCGATCGCTCCAAGTTATCGTCACCGCTCGACCCAGAAGATCCGGTTAACGCCCAGTAGAGCTTACCCTTCACTAGAGGTTCTTGCAATGCAAACCTTTGCCTCCCACCATCCCAACAATAGTGCTCAGCGTCGCCCAGTTAACCTAAACCACACTACGGCTTCCAGAGTAAAGATTGCCACAGCTTTAACACCATCTACAGCCGTTCAGCGCAAACCTAGTTGTGCTTGTGGCGGCAGTTGTCCGCAGTGTGAAAGCGATCGCATCCTACAAGCTAAACTCAAGATGGGCGAACCGGAAGATCAATACGAACAAGAAGCCGATCGCGTCGCCGATCAAGTCATGGGGATGTCAGAATCTACCATTCAGCGACAGGAGGAATTAGAAGATGAAGAGGATATTATTCAGCGACAGTCAACAGAGACAGACATCCATGCTGGTGCAAACGCTTCTGTAGATCAAGAACTAGATCAAAAACCCAATGCTGCTGATGTTCCACCTGTTGTTCATGAGGTTTTAAATACCTCTGGTCAGCAACTCAGCGCTGAAACCCGTGCTTTCTTTGAGCCGCGCTTTGGGCGCGACTTTAGCCAGGTACGGGTGCATACCGATGCAAAAGCAGCAGAATCTGCACAGGCGATCAACGCTCTGGCCTACACAGCAGGTCAAAACATTGTATTTGGAGAAGGGCAGTATGCACCAGGTGCTAATCAAGGAAAGAGGCTATTGGCGCATGAATTAACCCATGTGATACAACAAAGCGCGGGCAAATCTCATACACTCGCTGCTAAGCAAAATCCCGCATCCATCTCGTCGAGTATTCGTACAGATCACAGCAAGAGGATCAGAAGATTGACGATATCCCCAGTTGGCTCTCTGCACACTGGAACCTGCGGAGAGCGAAGAATTGATTGGCGTTTTACGTTGGACAATGCAGCCCCAGCAGATGGTTATTTTGTTCAACAAGTCAACATTCACGACGACATTCAGGCTTGTCCTTCAAATGTTGCTTCCAGTCCGGCAAGCCCAACGTTTCAGTTTTGGGAAGCGTGGAACGTTAATCGTGGAGATACGACCGAGAATATTGGTAGCCCAGGCTTTACAGATCGTAGTGCGGCTCCTGGGAGATCTGACATGAGTGGTACATCGGCAGCCGTGGGTCATGTCAAGTTTTTCTTGAGGTCTGTCACTGGAGATTTAGGAGGATTTGATACCAATCCGTCTGATCCGGCTAGTCCGTGGCGACCGGGTCGAAGCGGAGGTGTACCCAGGTCGGGAGGATTACCTTCAGTAGCAAGCAAGCCTTCCTGGTGGGACAACGCACCCACTGAAGGCCCGGTGAGACGTTGGGCCAGTTCCTGGTGGAACTGTTGTGGTGATGCGTCCTCTCACTTCAGTAGGGTAGATGCAGATCCTAAATAGTAGACCTCTTGCGTGAATTGTTGCGCGGCTGAGCTGTGCAACAATTCACGCTCTAAGAACGTTGATCTAGTTTTGCAGAAGGGATTAAAATGGTAGCCTCTAACTCACACCTCTATAATCGAGAAGAACTGGTTGAGAGCTTACAGCTGCTGGCTCCTTGGCGATATGGCGTGCATTTGTCTGAGACAGAATGGAAACAATATATTGAGACGGCAAAAATATTTCAAGCTGCTAATGCAATGGACATAGCGGATGCTCTAGATGCTTTTGTTTTAGAAAATAATCAAGAAGACTATCAGGGATGGGAGAGTGAATCCAAGCCTTTTTTGTTAATGCGGGTGATGTTTGATTTGCCAGAAAAAGCGCCTGTTTCTCAGCGGTTTTCATTTAAAGGTTGGAGTAACTGGCCTCAGCCAGATGCTCAGGAAAATGTTAACTTGGGCTGGCCTATAATTTGGCGTAATGGACAGCCTGCTCTTGAAGCAAACTACGAAGGGTCAATGGGCGAAATTTATGGGGCCTCGGCAGAATATCACTTTTTGCTAGATCACTTTTCTTTTAGAAACCTATAGAGAGGCGATCGCCCCTGTTGTTTAATAGAAGCACTGGAACTATGAGATCGATTGTTTCTCAACCACCCTCTCAGAATTCTTCACAACAGGCGCTTCAGAGCAGTCATAAACCTGTGCTGAAACCGCAAAATCTCTCTGACCGCTTTACCGCAGTACCCGTGCTTCAGCGTCAAGCAAACTGTGCCTGTGGTGGCGATTGCCCTCGCTGTCAGGCTAAACCGGAAGACGCAACAGACGCGACCGCCCAAAAAAACGCGATTGCCAACGCGCCTTCTCCTTTAATCCAAAGGCAAGCGTTATCAGAATTACAAGGAGGTTTGGAAGAAGAAACCGAAGAAGAGGAAACAGAAGTTATTCAGATGAAAGCGATGAGTGATGATCCGCAGGATAACGCGAATCTTAATTATTCATCCAACTCAAAATCAGACCCTTCCAAGATTCCGTCGATTGTTTCTGAAGTCTTGCGATCGCCGGGTCAACCGCTTGATTCAAACACCCGCACTTTCTTTGAACAGCAGTTGGCTCAAGGCTTTAGCCTAACGCCCCTGCATCCGATTGGGCTGTCTGCTAAAGGGGGGCGATCGCCCATCAGTCAACCCGGTGATCCCTATGAACAAGAGGCCGATCGCGCAGCCGATGAAGTGATGCAAAGAGCCGAGATAGATGCATCTCTTGAGCCTGAACGCAGTGCAGCCTACGACTTTAGCGGTGTGCGGCTGCACCTAGACGCGCAGGCATCGGCATCCGCGCAGGCGGTCAAAGCACAAGCCTATACTGTGGGGCAGCACATTGTCTTTGCCCACGGGTACTTTGCTCCCAAAACGCCTCAGGGCAAACGCCTGATGGCACACGAACTGGCCCATGTAGTGCAGCAAAATCATACTGCGGCAACTGTTGAAATTGCCCCATCGCTCCAGCGGCAAGGTTTAGAAGAGGGCGACGAACCGCCCCTCACCCGTGCAGAAGAAATCACGCTCTCGCAAACCTCTCCTGGCAAGGCTACAGGTACGGCATCTCCGCCTTCCATCAGCCTCTTTAATTACGCGATTGACGGTGCTGCCTTAAAACCCGAACACGATGCAGTGTTGGTTGAAATTGCTGCCTTCTTGCGTACTGAAGTTCGCCATTCTGTGCAAGCTCGACTGATAGGTCACGCCGATGCAACCGGAAGCACATCTTACAATCAAGGTCTTTCTCAGCGACGTGCCCTGCGAATTAAGGCGCGGTTAGAAGAACTGGCGGGGCAAACGGTGCGCGCATTCTGGGCGGGCGAGGTGCAGCCTGTTGAAACAAACGATACAGTAGACGGTCGTTCTCGCAATCGCCGAGTGGATATTCAGCTTGCGCCAGAGGGTGTGGCTCAAGATACGCCTTTGCCAGATCCTGTCCCACCCATACCGCATGTCCCACCTGTCCCACCAGTTTTGCCGCCACCAGTCTTGCCACCCGACGGTACTTTTCTCTGTCTCAAATATCCGCTGTTGTGTGGATTAATCGGTCTGCCGTTCCTATTGCCACTTGTGTGTTTTCTCAATCCAGCGCTTTGCATTCCGATACCGCCGATACCGCCCGTGCTGCCGCCTGACCCACCTCCCGACCCGCCTAACCAGCCCCCAGATGGGCCTCAACTTCCCATCGTCCTGTTTGATGATGTACGAGCAGACAACTCGCCTGCGGGAATGAACCATCGTATTTCAGATAAAGACCCCGTCGAGGTGTTTACACTCGTGGGCAATCAGCCCGATCCTCCGTTGCCGATTACAATTTCAGTCGTCAACACTAACACCCACAATGGCAATGCCGAGGTGCTAGTGCCTGCTGCGCCTTCTGTTATTTTCAACACCACAACATTGCAAATTCAGGGAACAACGCTAACGGGTACCGTAGAGCGACCCCCCACCCTACGTCTTCAGGCGATCGCCGCAGGCACAGAAGTTGGTTTAAGCCCGCCGTTTGCGGTGAGCGCCATCATGCAAGATATGACGCAATCGCTTAAGGAGGCATACTGTGTTCCCGGCATCAAGGCAGGCATTTATGTGAAGATGCACTGGAAGTCAGACGGTACCAGGGGAATTCGTGCGCTCGACGAAGTGTTTTACATGGAGGCGTTGCGTCTGGTGTCGGAGGATGGATGTTTTGCTGGGACTGGGCTAGGCGATGTGCAAACGGACGATTCACTCGGCAGCATTATGCCAGGGGGCGATACCCACGGCAACAATTGGTCTCAGATTGCGCGCTGCCGTGCTGGCACGACCCACCGTCAGGTTATTGATCAGTTCTATCGGATGCGCGATCGCCGTTCTGGGTCGCCGTGGGTGCCTACTCGCCACTCAGGGTATCGCATTATCCGTTTGGTAGTAGATGATCCGAATCGCCCAGGTTGTATGCTCTTTGTCATTGAGAAAGAGGGGAAGACCGCTACGGTGGATGGAGCAACAGCAACCGCAGGCGCTACATCTGGCACTTTGCGGGGCGAGTGCCCCTTGCCGTGTCCGCCGCCGCCAATCCCTGTGCCTCATGGAGGAGGGGGTGGCGAACCAGGCGGCGGCGGTACTGCTGTGGAAACGCTACCCCGACCCTCTGGCCCTGGCTCTGGCTCCTCAACAGCCCTGATCTACCAGTCTGGATTACCCCATACTCCTACTGTGGGAACAGTGTATCCACTCCGGGTTTCCTTCCGGAGCCAGGGTGTTTTGTGTGTGACTACTGTGCCCTGGCGCGTCACCTGGTTCGACCCCCTCAACCGCAGTGCAGGTGTAGAGATGGCGAGTGCTAATCCAGCCCATTGGAACCTTGCACCTGTTGGTCACTCAGCGCTTATTCTGCGACCGGGCGCACCGGGTCATGTAAGTGAAGCGCAGCTTCCCTAAGGAGAGTTCCAGTTATTTAAGTTTGCCGTGCCGCCCCAAAACACCTCAACAGGGGGTGAAATGCAGCCTCCTAATTCGGCTGCCATCGTGTGAACCCCCCTAGCATTGATTCCTTTTGAGAACGGGCGATTAGGACAACCTACCTATCCTGTCGTTCCTCGGCTACCACAAGGAGATGAACTTGTTCATGCGAAATGGCACCCAACTCAGGAAATGCTAGCACTGGTCAACAACACAGGTGCAGAAGTCTCTTCTGTGCAGGTGATACGTCAAGGTGCAAATTTTGAGCTTCAGCCGAGCGGAAATGTCGTGCAGGTTGAGAAGTTTCCCTTCATGGCTCGATTTACAGTTGATGGTCGCCATGTCCTCGTCAACAACCTCTTCCGGGGTGCGGATGTGGAAGGGTTTTGGAGCGAAGCCCCCTCGCGGCAGTGTGGTTAGTATTCGCCTCGCAGCAGGAACTCAGCCCGATGGTTCACCCCGCCATGCGCTTGTTTCACGGGCAATGACGGGTGTTAGCCCGGAGGGATTAGCAGTCAGTCCGAATGGTCGGTATGTGGTGACAACTAATCTAGAACGCAGCTACTTACCTTATGACGACGATCGCATCACTCGGTTCTCCTCAGTGAGTTTGCTCACGCTTGACCCACAGACAGGGCAGTTGAATCATGTAGCGGATTATCCGTTTGATGGCATTTTGCCGGAAGCTGCTGCCTTTGATGCTTCCAGCCAATATCTAGCCGTTACAAGCTACGACCACTTTGACGATCGCATTCAGGGAGGATCGATCGATTTTTGGCGACTGGCGTCAGATCCGCTTAACCCCCAACCGATGCTGGTGCAGACTCGTTACTCAATTCCAGTAACGCGGGGCGTACACTCAATGGTGTTCGTGCCATAGGTTGCACGTTACACAGTGTATGTTACCCTCTCATACGGAATCCGGATAGTATGGTGACACTATTTTAGGCTTCCTTCCACCAGTGAAACAGTGTGTGTCCACGAATGACGTCTGGCATTGTTGACAGTTTGACACAGCGAGTTGCCAGGATTGCTTCGAGGGCATCCAAGGTGTCAAACTTGCGGTTAACTAATGGCTCATCACTCAGTTGCCATAACCGTTCAGCGGGTTGTAATTCTGGTGAGTAAGGAGGTAGAAATTCTAAATGAATACCCTCTGGTATCACAACTTGCTTAGCTCGATGCCAACCGGCTCCATCAATCACTAGCAAGACCTGTTTGTTCGCGCCTGCCCCCACCGCTTGAGCAAATTCTTGTAAGGCACGATTAAACCAGGTCACATTCACACTGGGTAAGATTAGCCACTCGCTCTGTCCCGTTTCAGGACAAACAAAGGCATACAGGTAGAGCCATTGATACCGATGATGCACTAAGACAATGGGACGGTGTCCTCGTTTTGCCCACACCTTGCCAACGATGGGTTTCAGTCCCAAGCGATGCTCGTCAAATGCCCACACTTCAATCGGGACGTTCGCAGATGTGTCTCTCAACTGCTTGACTCGGTAGGGAAAGTTTTTTTAAAAGCAATTTGAGCGGCTTCATCCGCCTTGGCATGGCGAGGTCGAGGGCGTTGCCCACTATAGTTGAGGCGCTTCAAATAATCCCAGCCTCGTTGGGCATGAACCTGTTGCCGCCCTGTTTTCTGAGCAATCCATTGCGCCACCTTTGGCCCACTCCAAAGCTCTCCATCCGCAGCAGGAGCTTGTAAGGCTTGGTCAAGTTCTGACTGCTGCGCCGCACTCAGCAACGCACGACTTGCCATCTGCCGCCCCCGCCGTCCATTTGCGATCGCGTTGACCCCGTCCTTGTTGTACGCGTAAACAACCTTACGAGCATAGGAATAGCTGACGCCCACGCTCGCGGCAGCATCGAGCAGATACCATCGTTGGCAAACAAGCCATAACAAGTGCCAACGGCGCGACTCAACCGGGTCACTGCTGCTTTGGTAACGAGTTTTAAGTTCCTCGTCACTGAGGTGTTTTTTCAGAGTAATTGTACGTCCCATTCTTCTATTCTATAGTGTTACTCTATAGCCGGATTCCGTATCAGAGGTCAGATCAAAACCCGCTGGGGTCAGTGGCTCTCCAGCTTGGGCGAAGTCCTGATTATTGGCGGTAGTGCTCCCCTTGCCTACCCATTACAGGAAGCCACCAAGGGACGGTTCAAGATTGCGCCAAATCCTCAAAGCATCAGCATTGTGGGGATGGCTTCACTATGACCACCACTAGCAGGATTGTTTTGGATGGAGAAACACGGGCAATCGTTAACGCTATTCAAGCCCGGACTCGCACAACCTCCCCCAGCGCGGCGATCGCCTTAATGATTGGGCGCTATGGCAGGCACCTTTTAGAAACCTGGGAGCTATCAGCCTCCCGGTACCCGGAGCCATCCCCAGAGCAGTTTCAGCCTGCCTCTGCGATCGCTCCTGTTGCTGCCGTTAATGATTTTCAGTTCAGTGACCCGATCAATTTCTAATGAGAAGCGATCGCCCTCCGGGAAAGAATGCGATCGCCCAATCCCTTAACCACAAAATCAAAGGACTTTCTCATTATGGAACCGCTCAGCTATTACTTTGGCGATCGCAATCCCGCCATCAACCGCCTTGCCGACCAATATGGCGATCGCCTTGAGCGCATGACAACGGCTCAGAAGCTGCTGGCCATCTCAGTTTTGAGCGGCGTGCTGCATGAAATTGAAACGCACCCAACCGAAGAATGCCTAATCGAAAACTATCTGACCGCAT
>Ga0209591_10001202_pt1 | contig 32648 bp, 22 predicted proteins | sample MAT01_FD_187207 | JGI IMG/M metagenome (GOLD analysis project Ga0209591, IMG submission 187207) | Freshwater microbial communities from Lake Fryxell liftoff mats and glacier meltwater in Antarctica - MAT-01 (SPAdes) (version 2) | ecosystem: Environmental > Aquatic > Freshwater > Ice > Liftoff... | reverse complement strand
GTCTCATTTCTCAGCGATGACGGTGACGAGCTTTGCCGATATGTTACGAACTTGGGCAGGCAAAGTAAATTTAAAACGATTTCGTTCGTCCCCTCGGTCTGTGAAAAAGCCGCAAACTAAAAAGATATATGACCCTAAACATCCACATCTGTCTACCTTTCGGCTTCTTTCCGCCCAGTAGTTCAAAAGTCACCTTAACAGGGGCACTGTCCAGTACCTAGATTTCTAGCTATTGCAATTCAAACTCAAATTGGCGAAATATTCCATTGTTACGAAAAATTAAGAGGAGTAGACTTTTATAAGAAGTTTAGACTATTTTTAGTGTGGATAAGTTTTCAGTCACCAAATTAAATTGATCAATGAGATCACTACCTTTTGGTAATTCTTATCAATCGGTTCAAGATTGTAAAATTATTAAAGATGGTTTTATGACTGTTGATGTTATTTGACACGCTCTTAGATACATAACACTTCGCACAGTAATTTTCATCTTCTAGGTTACGAATACGTGATTTGCTCAAGCTAAACCTGACTTTAAAAGAAGCTTTTTATATGGCTAATTTGTTTGCAATTCATTCAGTTGGTTCTTCTTTAGCAATATTTTTGAAAAACACGTATCCTAATACTATTAAATCTCAACACTCCTGTGAATTTAAGTTGATTTCCAGTAGTGAACTTGCACAAATGGAAGATACGGAAAGTAATATGCTGTCTTTGTTTTTGCATCGAGTGACACTGAACGAACATTTGCGGCATGAAATGCGATTGAATGACACTCGCTATACCTCTCCGCCTTTGGCTCTTGACCTGCATTTTTTGATGACAGTTTGGGCGCAGTCTGCCTTGACGGAGCAGTTGATTTTGGCATGGGCGATGCGTCAGTTGCATTTGCATCAAGTACTGGATCTGTCATCACTGTCACCAGAGGCTGAGTGGGGAAATGCTGAGAAGGTACAGCTAATTCCTGCCGATCTCAGCACTGAGGAAATTATGCGGATTTGGGATGCCCTGAAACCGACTTATCGACTTAGTGTTGCTTATGTAGCAAGAATTGTGCAAATCGCCGCAGATGATGTGGAGCAATTCCTCCCAGTGATAGCGACAAGGTTTGGTGTGGGCGATCGCCTAGAAGTATTGCGATGAATGAGTTTTTTGATCGGCGGATACTTGGCGCACTTCGGTTACAGGACGTAGTGACAGGATTGGCACTGCAACGCCATCTACAACTGAAATCAGAGCGGCTGGTAATCAAGCGTAATCGACAAGGTGACTATGTGATTTTTGGTATTTTGGATGCTCCCGACCTACAAGCTCACACAACGACATTTATGGATGCGCCACCAGTCCCAGCTTTAGAGAGTATCTCGATTGACTTGTTGATCAGCGATAATTTGGGAGAATATCTTCCGCGTCAATTTACTCTCAAACTGCCCCGAGATCGCAATCCACTGAGTCTCTCAGCCATTATCAAGCCTGTGGTTATTTCCCTCTATCGTGCGCCCAGTGCACGCACGGAACCCAATTGGGCAGTCATTCGCGCCACACTGACCAATGAAGCCAATAGTCAAAGGTTGCCTTGGGCATTGGTCAAAGTTGTGCGAAATGGTACGACTACCCTAGCAATGGCAGATTGGCGAGGTGAAGCCCTGATTGCAGTACCAGGAATTCCTGTGACCACTTGGGATGCGGGAGTTGGGGCAGTCTTGGCGACGGAAGTCGATGTTCGGATTGATGTGGTGTTTGATTCTATGTTGCAGACATTTCCCATTCTGGATACAGGTCAAAATCCCAATCGCTCCTATATTGCTGATCCTGACGCTTTAAGTAGTACAGCACCAAGTCTCAGACGAGGCAGTCGAACGGGATATAAATTAGCAGCCAGTCGAGATCGCCCTGATGTCATTGCGATCGCATTGAGCTAATTTAGTTGGTTCCATTTAGCAGTTTTCGTTTTTGTTTTTAAATAAGCATCTGCTCATTTAAAAACAAAAACTCACCCGTTTAATCACTATTTATTTTGGTTGGAGAATTCGCAATGCCTGAATATCTTGCTCCCAGTGTTTATGTTGAAGAAACCAGTTTTCGCTCTAAATCCATTGAAGGTGTGGGAACCAGCACCACAGCCTTTGTTGGTCTCACTCTCAAAGGTCCCACAGGGATAACGCCTGATTTGTTGACTAGCTTTGCCGACTTTGAAAGGATTTATGGCGGTTTAGGCGACTTGCAATTGGATTCAGTTCGCATGGTTAATTATCTTGCCTATGCAGTGCAAGCCTATTTTGACAATGGCGGATCGCGGCTATATGTTTCACGAGTGCTACCTTCTGATGCTATCAAGGGAGTTTCTATAGATTTGATATCTACGAACCCAGAAGAGGTGAAGTTTCAAGCTAGATTTGCAGGCGACGTTGGTAATGGTCAGGTGACATTGGTTGAACAAACCACGCCCATTGGCATCCAAACCTTGAAGAATGCTTCACTAGGCAGCATTTTGCGGGTCAGGACGTTGACAAGTCCAACCACGAATAAATATTTCCTCAAACAAGAGGACAATAAAAGCCTTGCTGATTGGAAAGATTCAACTTCAACAAATTTAGTTGATGCAGATTTAGCCGTACCTCCCGCATCTGTCCCTCCTGTCACACCGCCTCTCGGTGCGCCGACTTTGGATTTGATGACTTTGAGGGTGACAGTACGCGATCGCGAAGGTAATGAAGTTACCTACGAAGATTTGGGATATAGCCCCAAGCATCCGCGATGGATCGGTACAGTTTTAGCTGAAAACCCCTTGCGGCGAGCTGATGCAATTGCCAATCCATTCGCAATCACAGTGTCGAACGTATCATCCGCTTTAGCATTGCGAGACGCTCTCGTATCGTCACCACCGATTGTCCTAACGGGAGGAGCTAATGGTAGTACGCCCACGTTGTCAAACTACCAAAGCGCTCTCAAAGCCCTAGAGTTCTTGGATGATATTTCCATCTTGGCGGCTCCGGGGTATTCTGCCTACAGCAATGAGTCACTGTATCAGGGTATTGAACAGGCTTTGCTAGGTCATGTGGAGCGTCGTCGGGCTTATCAAATCGCAGTATTAGATACGCCACCCAAAACTGATCTAACAGGAGCAAGATCCGCCCGTAGTCGGATCGATTCGACTAAAGCTGCACTGTATTATCCTTGGGTCGTCGTGACGAATCCATTAGCACGTACTGGAGATGCTCGGATTCCTTCCGAAATCACTCTGCCACCATCGGGATTTGTCTGTGGCATTTATGCTCGTAATGATATAGAACGGGGCGTATATAAGGCTCCAGCCAATGAAATTGTACGTGGAGCCTTACGCTTTGAAGCCGATATTAACTTTGCTCAACAGGAAGTACTTAATCCGATTGGAATTAACTGTTTGCGGTTTTTCCCTGGTCGAGGATATCGAGTTTGGGGCGCACGCACGGTGAGTTCCGATCCAGAGTGGAAATATGTGAATATACGGCGCTATTTCAATTATTTAGAATCATCGATTGATCGCAGTACTCAGTGGGTTGTATTTGAACCCAACGGTGAGCGGTTGTGGAGCAATATTCGCGAGACTATTGCTGCGTTTTTGTTTAATGAATGGCGTAGTGGCGCATTATTGGGTAGTCAGCCTGAGCAAGCATTTTTTGTGCGGTGCGATCGCAGCACGATGACTCAAAACGATTTGGACAATGGACGCTTGATTTGCCTCATTGGAGTAGCAGCCATTAAACCAGCCGAATTTGTGATCTTCCGTATTGGTCAAAAAACCGCAGATGCGAGAGAGTAGTTGTCAGAAGTTTTTAAGCTAGGAAAAGCATTGCCTATCCTAGCTTGACGAATTAGGAATTTTTATAATCTCTTAGAGGTAAATCATGTCAAGAACAGCGCCCTACGGTTCGTTTAACTACACAGTTGAATTTGATTCTCAAGAAGCTTTTGGTGGTTTTTCTGATGTGTCTGGATTGGGAACCGAAATCACCGTGGCAGAATATCGCAATGGAAATGATCCAGAAAATCATGTTCGCAAAATCCCAGGAGTTCATAAAGTCAGTGATGTCACACTAAAGCGCGGCATTATTAACTCGAAAACAATATGGGAATGGATTTCTCAAGTACGTCGAGAAGGAGTTGGAGCGCAAAAACAGGTGTCAATCACCTTGTTTGACGAATCCCGTAAACCAGTCCAAAAGTGGATTTTGCAAGGCGTGATTCCGATGAAATACACGGGGCCAACTTTTGCTGCAAAGGGTGGTACTGATGTCGCCATGGAAGAGTTAGTACTTTCGGCTGAGGGTCTAATTCTAGAATAGATTTTAATTCAAGGTCTCATTTATTCCCTAGGATGATCTTTATGCTTTACGGGTTAGAATTTAAATCATCACAGCCGATTTTGCCCAGTGTTTCGCAGAGGACAGATGTCGCTTGCTTTATTGGCTTTGTCGATCGCTGTCCTCTGACACCTGATCAAAAACTTCCGCCCGCACTCTACTCTTGGTTCACTGACCAAGGCTGGGTTGATGGAATCTATGCGCGATCGCCATCTGATCTCCTCGCCTTACTTGACATTCCTGTACCGATTCAGAGTTGGAATGAGTTTACAGAACTTTTCGCTCCGAATACGCGGGACTGGACAGGGCGGGGCGATAAGGGAAGTACTTATTTAGTGGCGGCGGTGCGATCGTTCTTCGCGGCAGGTGGGCGCAAATGCTATGTGGTGAGGGTCGATGCTCCTCGGCAGGGATTAGATCAGGCGGCAACGCGCCTTGAGCAAATTAAGAAATTGATTCCAAACTATCCGAACTCCATTTCTTGTTCAGCAGTAAATCCCCAAAGTTGGCGTGGTATTGGACATTTGCTTGGGTTAACTGATGTTTCTTTCGTGGCGTTGCCTGATTTGCCAGATCTTGTGCAGGCCGATTTGCAAGCGTTTACCACCAAACTTTTACCTCCTCTTCCTCTGCCAGAACAATTTGTCGAATGTTCTCAACCCACTAGTAGCCCTATGGATTTCAATCTCCGCGCATTGCCCGCCCCCCAGTGCGATTTAAATGACTATAAACTTTGGGCGCAAGTAATTCACCAGATTGGAGAATTTTTGGCAACCCGACGGTCTGGCAGTACAATGCTGCGGGAAATCCAACTAGTAGCGACAGTACCATTGCCGATCGCGGATGCTGCCCAGAACTTGCGAAAAGCGTTAGATCCCTATTTATCAAAGACATTGAGTCAGGATAAATCGGGCTTAGCCAGTGCGTTTATCCAGTTGGTTTATCCTTGGGTGCAGACAGAATTTTCGCGGCGCTTGCCAGCAGGACTCGAACCATCAGAAGGTTTATTGGTGGGTATATTAGCCCATAACGCTCTTACGAGAGGAACGTTTCGTAGTGCTGCTTCTCAACCGATGTTAGGAGTGGAACAGATCTTTCCAGAATTAGAGCGATCGCAAATATATACGTCTGTAAGTGAAGATGGAAAAAAAAGTAGCACCAATCTACTCGATCGCGTTTCGATCATCGGCTATACACCTAAAGGGCTGCGATTACTCTCAGACGTGACAACGAGTCTGGATCAAGATTACCGTCCTGCTTGCCTGAATCGCTTGATGTCTGCGATCGTCCGCATGGCAAAGCACACAGGCGAGATTGCGGTTTTTGAAGCTTCTAATGAGCGCTTGTGGGCAGATATTCGTAGCAATTTAGAAACCCTACTATTAGGATTTTGGAACGCTGGCGCATTGCTGGGAAATAGGCCAACCGAAGCATTTACCGTGCAGTGCGATCGCATCACCATGACTCAAGCTGATATTGACAATGGACGAGTGATTGCTCAAGTTACCTTTACTCCAGCCCAGCCGATTAGTCAGATCACCGTGATGCTAACCGTAACTCAGTCTGGTGTGGATCTAGCACCTGCGAGACAGTTCACTTTACAGGAGGCAGCCTAATGGACGCATGGATTTCTAACTATCCCTTACAAGTGTTTCGATTTCAGGTGGACTTTACCGAAGCTCGCCTCAGTGGAAGCGACCAAGGTATCGAAAACCTTTGCAGTGGTGCATTTTCTGAATGTACAGGACTAGAAGCCACGATGGAACCCAAAGTAATTAAGGAAGGTGGACGCAACTATGGAGCATTACAAAGAGCAGGACCAGTAACCTTTTCGACAGTAATTCTCAAACGTGGTATCACCGCTAGTCGCGATCTGTGGCGCTGGTTTGAGTTAGTCAATAGTCAAGCGGCTTATGCCTATCGTCTCACCGTGGTAATTACCCTACGCGATCGTAACGATCAAGCTCAACTCAAGTGGCAACTCGATCAAGCCTTACCGATTAAATTCAAAGCCGCTGATTTTAATGCCAAAGGTACTGAGGTCGGAGTTGAGGAACTCCACATCGCCCACGAAGGATTACATTTGCTCTCCTAAAGGTCTTTCCCCCAGAAGCCAAACCTATGACTACTGAACCCACCCGCGCTATCCTTACCCCCGTTACTGGATCTGATGCACCTATTCAGGTACATTTCAATCCTACGTCGCTACAAATCAGCATTACTAACACCTTAGAAGAAAAGGGATCTGGTAATCAGAAAACCCAGTATGTGTCCAAAAGTTCTGCCAAACTGACACTGGATTTAATTTTTGACACCACTTCTACTGGTGCCGATGTGCGTGTGGAGACTGGCAAGGTGGCAAAACTCATGGCTCCTGGGAAAAAAGAGCGTCAAGGAACACCCCCAACCATTGTTAAGTTTGAGTGGGGAACTTTTAAGTTTCAGGGCTTGATTGAGTCCTATAAGGAAACAATTGACTTCTTCTCATTGACAGGCATTCCCCTTCGAGCCAGTCTCAATTTAACCCTTGCGAGTCAAGACAAAGTGTTTGATAGTCTCGGCAGTGGAAATGCCGATCGCCGCGCTGAACCTGTCGTCCAAAATCTATCGCCCACAGGAGACACACTCAATCGAGTGACCCAAGAGGCACGTAATTCTAATGCTAGCCGTGCGATCGCTGCTGATAATGGACTAGAAACATTGCGATTTGCCAGTGGAGCGATCGCGCTCAATGCCAGTATTAGTCTCAGTCCACCCACCGCCTTTGCCACTGCTGGGATAGGAGCTTCTGCTGGAGCAGGACTTTCCATTGGTGGATCATTTGGCGCTGGATCTTCTGCTGGTATAGGATCTTCTGCTGGGGCAGGACTTTCTATTGGTGGATCATTTGGCGCTGGATCTTCTGCTGGTATAGGATCTTCTGCTGGTATAGGAGTCTCTATTGGTGGGGCAGTTAGGGTTAACACTAGTGCTGGAGCCTTCTCTAAGCTACATACCCAACAATCACAATCGCGCTGGAATGTTCGTCTCGACACAACCCGACTCATTCAGGCTCCCACAGATGTCGGTCTTGCCAATCACGCAGATGCTACTTTCCAGATGGGTGGAAAAGTTAGTGGTGCATCTGAGTCTGGTTTTTATGCAGATGTAGGAGCAAAAGCAGAGCTACGATCGCGTATCCAGTTTTCGTAAAACACGATAGCTGAGCGAAGTCGAGGCTTCACACAACTCATTTAGGAGAAACATATGCCAGTAGTTTTTGATAACGTGATCGGCTCGGTTGTCGATGATATCCCCCAAACATCTGAAACTAATCCATCACCATCGCCGCCGCCGCCCATTAACTTGTCCAGCCAACTCCGCAAACTCGATCAACGAACCCGTCGTCTTAAAGCAGACTAAGTGATCTCCTATGACCGAAACGCCTACCACACCTAATGCTCTGTACAGTGCTCGTCCCACTGTGCGGATTAACACCAAAGAATATGCCAAGGTGCGGGAGTTGCTCGTGGCGATGGAAGTGACTGAACAAGAAGGTGGGCTTTCAGCCCTAGAGTTACGATTTACGAATATTGCTAGCGATGCCCAAGGCGGTGCTGATTTTGCCTTTGAAGATGATCGCATTTTGCAACTAGGCGCAGCGATCGCTGTTTACAGTGGAGACGAAACTAGTCCCCAAGAAATCTTTCAAGGCAAGATCACGGGACTGGAATTGGAGTTTTCTCAGACTGCGCCTGAGTTAGTGGTACTAGCAGAGGATGCTTTGCAGAGAGCAAGAATGAGTCGCTGCTCTAAAACACATACTGATGCGACGATCGCTGATTTGGGCAGACAACTAGCATCCAAATTAGGGTTAACACCAGTGATTAGCGGTTTTAGTCAATCGATTGGTACTCAAGTCCAGCTAGAAGAAAGCGATCTCGCTTTTTTACGCCGCTTGTTACAACGCTACGATGGCGATATGCAGGTAGTTGGCAAAGAATTACACGTCAGCCCACGCAGTCAATCAAGGCGAGGCGCTTTAGAGTTGCGATTGAATAGTCAATTGCGGCGTGTGCGAGTATTTGCCGACTTCGCTCATCAAGTCACTGAGGTTACTGTGGCTGGATGGGATGCTAAACAGGGACAGAAGGTGTTAGGACGCAGCCGAGGAGCCAATGCAGGAGTAGGACGCGGACGAACGGGATCGCAGTTATTAGAGCGCGCAATGGGTTCGCGTTCCCATCATTTAGCCCATCTGGCAGCTGCCTCAATACAAGAAGCTCAGGCGATCGCCGATACAGCTTTTGATGCCTATGCCCGCCGCTTTGTCTGTGTAAATGCAGTTGCTGAGGGAAATCCTGACCTGCGAGTGGGAACCCATGTCACCCTAAAAGGATTGGGCGATCGCTTCGATAACACCTACTACATCACCCAAGCCTGTCACCGCTTTGACCTTACCCATGGCTATGAAACCGAGTTTGAAGCAGAATCTGCTTTTTGGGGAGGTAATGTATGAATCTGATCGCTGATATTCCTACCCCAAGTTTATTTCAGGCGCATTATCTCGCGGAAGTCTTATCCGTAAAAGATCCTGAGAATCTTACTCGTGTGCAGGTGCGATTAGTAAACTTTAACAGTAGTGCGAATGAGGATGCAGCCATCTGGGCTAGGGTCGCAGTACCATTTGCAGGCAATAATCGCGGAGCCTTTTTGTTGCCAGATGTGGGAGATGAAGTGCTGATCGCCTTTGTGAACGGTGATTCACGTTTGCCTATAGTTGTGGGTGGTTTGTGGAATGGCAAGCAGACTGCTCCTGAAACCTTAGGCAGTGACAGCATCGATCGCTGGAGCATCGTTAGTAAAGCAGGTAGCCGCATTGCGATCGTGGAAAGCAGCGCCGCCACTGCCACGATTAGCTTTGAAACCCCCAATGGTGTTAGTGGCACTTTGACCGATAGTGGCGGCGGCGAAATTGAATTCTCGGCGGCAGGTAGCACCATTACCTTAAATGCCCAAGGTGTTTCAGTGCAAACCTCTGCCCGTGTCACCGTGCAAGCCAGTCAAGTAGAAGTATCAGCAGGGCAAGTCAATGTCAACGCTGCGATTTCTAGTTTTTCGGGCATGGTGCGTTGTGACGTAATGCAAGCAACCACTGTAATTGCCAGTACCTATACTCCAGGAGCAGGAAACATATGGTAAACCAACTTCAACAACGAATCACACATACTCGTCCTGTAACTTTACAAGGGCTAGGGTTGAGTGCCACGGCTCCCAAACTACCGCTTCCCTACGATGCCGCACCCACTCTCCTCAAACGCACAGATCCCGATTTCATCACTGCGATTCTGGATGAATTGCAGCGCGATGCAGTATTTCAAACTAATTCCCCATTCCATCAGTCAGTTCTAACATCTGCATCTCCTCTCACTTTATTGCAACCTGTGCATCGCACCTTTTATGTGGCGTTACTAGAAGCGGTATGTGACTCGTTTGATATTCCCGAATTGCAGCCACGACTCGACTCCAAACAGATTCATAGCGCAGGACTAGTAGTGCGTCGGGTCGGCACTAGTGGCGCACCAGAGGCTTGGCAAACCGAAATCCACTTCGATGGCAGTCGTAAAAAGGGCTGGTTTCCTCTAACTGAACTAACGATAGATCTCGACCCCGATCCAGCCAATCAAAAGCCACCCACATCAACGGGACATAAGAGACTTGATCGCCAACTCCAAGATCAAGCGATCGCACGTCAAGAGACCGTTTCATCGCTATATGTCGCACCACCCGATCTGTGCAATCACCTTAAACGCACTGTACTTTATGGTGTGATACCCGTCACCAGTAATGAGGTGAGTGAAGTAGCACCCATCACTGCGATCGCTGATATGGGCAATGCCGAAGATGTCATCAGGAAAGCGATCGAAGACATGTTAGAGCCTCTCTATTATTTTCGAGAAGGTGAGCCGAGATCGCAACCTGTCACTCCTTTAACTCTGAGTAATGCGGATGCCACACGCCAAGATGAGACGCTTCAGATTTTTATTAATACGCTGCGGCAACTCGAATTCCATTTTCAGGCGTTTGACAATGCCGCGTTGATGAACGAGTTGAATCAGATTACTGTGCAACTGAGCAATCATCGCACGCAACCCTTGGGACAACTCCTCCAACAAGCAACTCAGGTTTTAGTAGATCGCCAATCAGGTCAAGTGGAACTACCAAGTAAGTGGCCCGCGATCTCATCTGAGCAGAGGCAGCGCATTGTTAATTTCCTACAGGCTAATCTGCTCAATCGTCTATCAGAGTTTGCGTCTAATGAAGGTCGCTTTGAGGATAATAACCGTTTTTACCAAGTGCGAGCATTTATCCGTCTCCATGCAGAGTCTCCCTGTCTCCCTCAAATTATCTGGAGCAAATGCAGCCCTAATTTTCAGATTGCTCCATGGTATGCCAACAGTGATGTTGCTCCCGTGAAGGTTGCTTTACCAGATGTGTTGGATTTTCAAACTTTAAAGAATCTCAAACCCAATGTGGCATTTTCTGTGCCACCCAAACTATTTAATTTTTTGAATAGCCAAGATCCCAAAACTATATTTAAAAATGGGCCTGAGAAGGATAACGGCGGCGTTGGCATCGCTTGGATTTGTTCTTTTAATATCCCGATCATTACCATATGTGCCTACATTGTTCTCAACATTTTCCTCAAGCTATTTGATTTAGTTTTCTGGTGGATGTTCATGATCAAAATTTGTCTTCCTATTCCCAAACCTAAATAGCCATTCCTAATCTTCTCCTTATAATCTTACCAAATTCCATCGTTATGCCCCTACCCCGTCCCCTAATCAATTGTCCCCTTGACCTGCGTCCCGATCGCCAAGGTCAAATGCACTATCTTAATCTTGACGAGAGCATTCGACAATCGATTCAAATCATTTTGAGCACTCGATCCACAGAACAACTGATGCAACCAGATTTTGGAGCTGGGTTAGCCACCTTTTTGCATGAACCCAACACCCTAATCAACCAACGTCGGATTCGCGATCGCGTCTTCGAGTCCCTCAGTCAGTGGGAATCACGCATTCTATTATCGCGAGTCGATGTCCAAACCGTTTCTGACCAGCCAAATCATCTACGGATAGAAATTGTCTACCAAATTAAACGTACTGGTACTTTGCAGCAAATAGGTTTAACCATGCAACTTGAAGGATAGTTCGATGCCAATTCGCCCCCCTAATCTAGATGATCGCCGCTTCGATGATTTGGTCGAAGAACTGATTGCGCGTATTCCTGCCCACACTCCAGAATGGACAGATCCTCGCTCTGGCGATCCGGGTCGCACATTAATTGATTTGTTTGCTTGGTTGGGAGACACCCTGCTGTATCGCGCCAACCTAATCCCAGAGCGGCAACGCCTCGCTTTTTTGCGTTTGCTGGGAGTACCGATGCGTCCCGCGATCGCCGCCCAAGGCATCGTGAGTTTGGAGATCGATAACCTGAAGGCGATCAATGATCCGATACTATTGCGATCGGAAACTATTCACCCCCTAGCCACACTCACAGGCGCGGTTCCGTTTGAAACTCGTCAGGAAATCACCGTACATCCAGTACAGGTTGCTGTTTACTGTAAACAGCGCCTTTCGACTGATCAAATCAAGAAACTTACCCCTGTAGTAGAGCAACTCCAAGAGTTCCATAACTTGGGAAATCAGACCAAAGCCGTTCCTTATGTCACCACGCCCGTATTTAGTGGAGGACAAATGGAACGCGATGGCTTGAGTGTAAAAGAACGGACAATTGATCGCAGTTTGTGGTTGGCGCTATTATCTACCAAACCTGATCCTGAGTTCAAAAAGGCGGCAATCCAAGCCCTCGGAACAGGTGCGATCGCCACTTCTAATCTTTTGAATATCGGGATTGTACCCACTATGACTTTGCCTGATGCTCTGGCAGATGTACCGATTGCCGCTCGCATTCCCCATGTCTGGGAAATCAGTATGCTTCCCCAGACAACTGATACACAGCCTCGCTATTTACCACTGACAGTGGCAGCTGACTCTACTCAGGGCTTGACCAAAGCAGGGGTCGTGCGACTCTCACTCCCTGCTGCTAGCCAGATTGGCGCACCTAGCAATGATGTCAGGCTATTAGACCGTGCTGGAGTCGGTGATTATCCACCCCGCATTGATGCGCCAGAGATAGCAGCGCGGCTACTAGCATGGATTCGGCTGCGTCCCTTACCGCCGCACCAGCTTTCAGGGCAACTCGCTAATGAAATCGAGCTACCAGATATATCCCTGAGCTGGATCGGCATTAATGCCGTGGCAATTGACCAGCGCCAAACTCTCCGCGATCGCATCATTGGACAAAGCGATGGTGCTGCGGATCAAGTGTTTGCCTTACCTAGTCAATCGGTCGAGGCAGAAACCTTAGTGATTCAAGTTGAGGAAACTGGAAGAGGATTCCAAAATTGGCAGATAATCGCCGACTTGGCTCTAGCCAATCCCCAGTCTACTGTCTATCAATTAGATGCTGAGGCAGGCACGATCAAATTCGGCGACGGTATGCGCGGTAGAGTGCCTGAAGTGGGTGCAAGGATTCGGGTTGCGTTTGTACGACTAGGCGGAGGTGAAGAGGGGAATTTGCCCATTGGCAGCTTGACTAATATCACCGCAACTCGTCTGACTGGAGAATCTAGTACCAAATTGAAGGTTATTCAGCCCCTGCCCACCACGGGCGGAGTCAATGCGGAAACCTTAGAACAAGCTGAACGCCGCATCCCTGCGCTGTTTCGCCACCGCGATCGCGCTGTCACCACCACCGACTACCAGTATCTTGCCACGGAAACCCCAGGAATCAGCTTAGGGCGAGTGGAAGTGCTACCAAGATTTAAGCCCCAACAAAGGCGGCAGAATGTGGCAGGGGTCGTTTCCATTATGGTTTTGCCTAATCAAACACGGCAAGTTGCTCCCAATCCCCGCCCCGATCGCTCAACCTTAGAGCGCATATACGCATACCTAGAAGCGCGACGACCATTAGGTACGGAGCTGTATGTGATCGGCTGCGAATATCAGCCCCTTGGCATCAGTGTCGGGATTGAAATTGGCGATGGATTTGAGCGCGACCAAGTTCTGCTTGCTGTGCGATCAACTTTAGAGCAATTTCTCTGGCCCTTGACTTCAGGAGGTTCATCGGGCAATGGTTGGCAGCTAGGACGCAACGTGCAGGAGCGAGAGTTAATCGTCGTCGTGGCAAGAGTGGCGGGAGTAAGTGAAGTGTTAGGACTAAATCTATTCAGTCAGCGCCAAGGCAAAACTCAGTGGCAAAAATTACCATCCCTCGCCAATAAACAAGCCGAACTAGAATTACAGCCTTGGCAATTACCAGAACTGTTATCTGTTGTCGTGCTAGCAGATACAGAACCTCTAACGGATTTAGATGCCGAGACCCTGATCAGCGATCGCATGGGAATCCCTGTACCCGTTGTTCCTGAGGTGTGCTAATGGATGCCAACGGTCTTCGGTTTTGGTTACTAACAGGACAACAGAATTGGGTGTCTGTGGATCCGAATATGCCACCTCCCCAACTCATCTCCGCAGACAAGCCCCTCGGTGCTTTGCGGCTCGCAAGTCTGCGCCCAAACTCGGTAACGACAGCCACTGCCAATTTGGAAACCCAAGCGCGATCGCAGTTAGAACAAATACCTAAAACCATCGACCCCTATGGCACTTGGGCATATTGGGACAGTGGCGATCGCACTGTCAAAGCTACAGGAGTTCAGCCTGACGCTCTCGATATTCTCGCTCCTGACACACAAGGCATTGTTAGCGATTTGGCGATCAGCTATGACGGCATTCTCTATTTAGTGATTGACGGACATTTGCTATTAAACGATCGCCGCAATCGCTGGGCTAACCAAACCTTGATACCCGACAATTTCAATATTTGGCGGATTGCTCCTGAACCCAGTGGGGGGCTATGGGTATTAGATCGCACTCTGAACCAAATTGGTCGCGTTATCGGCATGCCCCTTCCCACTGCCGCAGTATCCATTCTGGCAGGAGCGCAACCCGATGATCAAGTAACTTTTTGTGCCTGTGAGCCAAATCCCCATCCTCCTCGTTTGCGGGCGATCGCCGCACCAATTCCAGCCGATGAAAAGCCCGTAGCGATCGCCTGTAGTCCCACAGGACAATTAGCATTGCTACTGTGGAAAGACGACCAAACCCTGTTGCGCCTACTTACTGAGTCAGAAACTTGGTCAAAGCCGATCCGATTGCACCAAGCGATCTATCCCTATAGCTTGGCTTGGACTGCGCCTAATCGGATTGCCCTGTTGCAGCCTAGTCTGAGCCGTGAATCCCTCGTCTATGAGTTGCCAGAAAGTCCTAACCCCAGTCTTGATCCTGTGGGAGATTTTTACGCTCTGCGGCAGTTTACGGGAGAGCCTTTCTATCACACGGTTGCCGATCCAGCCTACTATCCTGCTGTTGTCCCCACGCCGCTCATTCCTCTGACAATGCCCTCCTATGCCACTCACAGCGAGGTGCAACTTGACCAACCGATCGACAGCTACAAGGCTACTACTCTTTGGCATCGCCTATATCTCGAAGCCGTGGTTCCAGATGGTTGCGGTTTTCAGATCTATTTAGCAACAACCGATGACTCGACAACGCCCCCGACCGAGTGGTTTGAGCATTGTGTTGGCGATCGCTTTATTGGCAAGCAGTTACCCTTAGCAGCATGGCTACCCATTGCTAGTGAGTTGCCATTTCATGCAGGATTACTCAATTGTCCTCGGCAGCCTCAACGAGCTGGACTATTTACAGTTTTAATCCAAAGGTCAGGACGCGCCGTGCGATCGCTGCAAGGGCGTTATCTTTGGATACGCTTGAGCTTGCTCGGTAATGGTCATACTACGCCAGAATTTGTTGCTTTACGGGTCTATGGATCGCGGTTTTCGTATATCAACCAGTATTTGCCCGAACTCTATCATGAGAATGTATTTGGATCCGATGCTGATCGAGAGGAGCAAAGCACTCCATCGGACTTTCTAGAGCGGTTTCTCGGTAATTTTGAAGGTATTCTCACGCCTTTAGAAGACCAAATTGCTTACAGTGACCTACTTACAGATCCTCGCACCACGCCCACAGAAGCTCTAGAATGGCTAGGAAGCTGGATCGGTGTGGTGTTTGATCCCGCCTACCCCGCCGATCGCCGCCGTCATCTTCTCCAACAAGCTCCCAAACTATTTCAACAGCGTGGCACTTTGGCAGGGCTAAAGCTTGCCTTAGATTTGGCAACTGGAGGATCGGTTAGTAACGGCGAGATTATCGCGATCGAAAATTTTCGACTGCGCCGCACCTTTGCCACAATTTTGGGTGCTGACCTTGCGGATGAAGCTGACCCATTGCTAGTGGGGCTTGCAATGAGTGGTAATGCTTATGTGGGCGACACCCTGATATTGGGAGATGAAACCAAACAAGAATTTTTGGCATTGTTTTCCGCCGATCCGTCTGTTACTGATGCTGAGGCAAGTACCATCAATAACTTTTTTGAAGATCTAGCTCATCGCGTTACCCTTTTCGTCCACAACGATGTCCATCCACAGGATCTAGGTTTAATTCGTCGCATTGTCGAGCAAGAGACTCCTTCCCATGTAATTTCCACGATCGCTATTGCTTCCTATCCTTTGTTAGTGGGGTTAGCTTCTTTGATTGGAGTGGACACCTATCTGCGTCCAGAGCGCTCTATGAAACCTGTACGAGTTGATCATAGTCGCATTGGCTTGAATGATCTGATTCAACGTCCTGCTAGTCTCGATCCTCGGATTGAGGGCGATCGCTCACCACCAATCCTCCAGCGCCCTGTTGCTCGGATTACCCCAGTGCCAATCGTCGAAACAGGACAACCGCTGACACTGAATGCTCAAGATTCCAGTGCTGCTGGCGATCGCCAAATTATCCGATACATCTGGACTAGGCTTACTTAAACCATCCCATCACAAAACATTTCCCAGAAAATCCCATGGCTGAATTCATTCCCAATAAACCGATCGAAACCACCGAGCCGAAGATCGAAGTAACCGTAACTCCCAAGAATCCCTTGGCTATTGGAGTAAATCGGTTTCAGTTAATCGTTATTGATGACGCTGGCAATGCTTCCGAACCCGCAGTAGTAGAAGTGATTGTCCGCGACACTAATCGTCCCACTGCCGTACTAGATGCTCCCAAACAGGTCGAGATAGGTAGGAGTTTTTCTTTGGCAGGCGATCGCTCCAGCGATGTAGCTCCTGGCAAAGTCGCGAAATATATTTGGACTTTAATTTCAACTCCTGACTTCCCAGATCGTTAACCAAATCGTCACCCTAGTTACTGCCATGACAGTTTTTACACTTCAAAAAGCCATTATTACCGATACTCCGATCATCAAAGTCGATGCGGGACTCAAAGCAGGGAGCTACCGCTTTCAACTGGTGGTCATTGATAACGAAGGTAATGTGAGTATCCCCGATGAACGACAAGTTGAAATTGTGCAGCCCCAGTTAAATCCCATTATCGATCCCCCAATTTTGGTGCGCCCACCAATTTTTCGTCCACCAATCGATCCGACCATCGTGGTCAGTCCACCAATTTTTCGCCCACGCATTCCGATCAATCAGCCTCGTAATCCCATTCTTTGATCCTCTACTTGTCATCAGCAAGGATAGCCCCATGACTTACACCTCTACTAATAGATCTCTCCACGATCCACTCATTCCTAACCCCGATAATGCCGATGGCATTCAGCCCGATCGCCTATTTTATGCAACAGGTATACTGCTTGATGCTCAAGACTTCCAAACAGAACAGCTATATCACCGTAGTCGATTGGCGCAGGTGCTGCGTTATTTGGGCGGTAGTGGCACAGTAGCGGGGCTTGAAGTCGGATGGAAACGGCGAATTGAAGCGGGACAATCTGATCCAGATGAGCCGAGTGGGAAGATCTATCCTGAAGGACGCGAAGAGGAAATTCGCGTACAATCTGGATTAGCGATCGACCGATTGGGGAGGCTGATAGAGGTGACTCATCCCCATTGTATTCGTCTCGATCGCTGGTTTCAGCAAAATCAAGCAGGGCTGACTGTGCAAGCTGCGCCCTATAGTGGTCTTGTGGCGGATGTATTTCTAAGATTTGCAGTTAAGGAGCGAGGGCGCACCCCTGCCTTTGCGGCGGGTCCCTTTGATGCCTTAGATGCAGTCACTCCATCACGTTTGCGCGATGGCTACGAATTACATTTAGTACCGCGCAATGAAGACACCGCTCTACTACCCGCAAAATTACCAAAAAATCCTTGGACTTCATTGGCATCTTTACCCATTGCCGATCGCCCCAATGCTCTACAAAGATTGCTCTTGGATGGATGGCAAGGAACCGCTAGTAGCACTCTTGATGGACCCGATCGCCTACCCGAACATACCGCCACTCAATCCCCCACCGATCTTTTCCTCGCTCGTGTCATTCTCCCTGCCACGCTTACTGACAGCATTCTCAGCCGTACCACTGAAGCCATTGTCGAAAATCAACACCGCCTATTCATCTATCCCCTATCCGCGATCGCCCAATTGATTACATAAACCTTTACTCCCATGGAGCATCCTCCTATGACAGACCTAACCAAAGGCTCCGCTCGTGAACCAATCGATGCGAGAGAATTTGCGGATCTTAAGCAAGTTGGGGCGATCGCCCTCAATGATGGGCGCAATCGTCCCTTTTACTTCGATGGCAGATTTCTCACTGCTGCTGACCTCACCCGCGATCAACTGTATGTACTTTCACGACAGGCTGACTTGGCAAAGGCGCGTGGTGTGGGGATTGTCCAAGGACTGATGGTCAGTCGCGGTGGAGCCGCCACTACCCTCAACCTCGATGCTGGCTATGGCATTACACCCTCTGGCGAGTTGGTGATCTTAGCCACACGTCAAATAGTCGCTTTGTCAGATCTGGCAACGATCCAACGACTAGATGCTGATTTTGGCTTAGCATCTATTCCTAGTGAACCTGCCCGTTCAGCATCAGGCTTGTTTGTGGTGGCATTGCGCCCAGTCGAGTTTACGGCTGACCCGATTGCCTCTTATCCCACCTCGATCGCGGGTACTCGACAAACCCAAGATGGCTCAATCATCGAAGCCACAGCAATTACACTGATTCCTTACCCCGATGGTGGTAGTGGTAATTTTCAGCAAAGGCGATCGCAAGTTGCCAAGGAGATTTTTGTCGATGATGCGGTTCGTGGCTTACCTACAAATGCTTTGCCTTTGGCGATGGTTGCCCTTGATCGCGGTGTGGTGCAGTGGGTCGATAACTTTATGGTGCGGCGGGAGTTAGGAGCCGAGGCAACTTCAATTTTGAGTTTAGGAGCAACCTCACGCGCTTTACGCGAAGCTCAAGTACAGCAATACCAAAAGCATTTGACCGATGTAATGGAAGACCGCCGTGCAAGTCGAGGATTACGGTTTGCCGCAACAGAACATTTCCGCGCCTTACCACCTGTCGGGCATATGCCAGCCGCAAGCCTCGATCTCGTTGGTAACGAAATTACCCAACTCTACTTTCCGCCAGAGGTAGATGTGGAACTGTCTTTTATTCCTAGCGATGAAATTGCGGCGATCGTTGAAGATAGTCTGTTGTTGCCACCTATTGACCTCACCCTCAGTGTCGAGGCTCGTGACTCGATCGCTATTTTGGTGCTGATCCCTGTAACAAGACAAGAAATCCAGCAGTTAAAGCTGACCCTACCCAGTATTCGGCAAGAACTTAAATCGGCTGCTCCAGGACAATTAGCAAGAAGACTTCCAATTGAAGTATTGAAGGGGCTAAGTTTGCCCAAACGGTTGCCTCCCAGAATATCCGCGATCCAAACTACAACAGATTTCAGTGCAACGCTTTCAGCACCACCTACCCTACCAATTAGTCTGCAAACTTGGCAGACGCAATGGCAAAAAGCGGCTGAAGGTCGGCTATGGTATGTGCGGCGGCGGCGACTAGCCTATCGTGATGATGTTGTTGGTTTTAGCCTGACACTATTGGGCGACGATCAAGCCGCCGAAAATAGCTTAAATGCAGTTCTTGCCAATAACAATCTCACCGATCGCGTCAGGACATTGCGGCAAGACATTACCGCCGCTACCAATGCTCGCCTTGTCAGTTTCCTCAGTTCGCCAACATTGCTAGCCTCACCATTTCTGTTAAGTGGAGCAATCGCTCTGTTAGAACAATATCGTCCACTCACCCCACCCAAAATCCTCCAAGCAGAGATGCAGTATGGATCTCCGAAGTTCGGTACAGGTTGGCAAAGGCTTGTGCAAGCTAATCCCGCTTTGGAAACTAACACTGATCTGCGCGATCGCGTTACCCAAAATTCTGGGATTATCTCGCAACTGGATACAGTCGCTCGGTTAATTCCCGAAGCCGAACTCAGTAACACCGCCCAGCAATTGCTTGATGCGAGTACATCGGGTCAAGACATCGGACTATACGATTTTATCAATCAACTCAACGCTAAATATCTTTATTCATAATTCCAGATTCTTTCTCAATTGCCCACCTACGATGGATATAAGGCTATGAATATTCGCCAAATCTCTGATTCTCTATCTGGAGAACATTTACTATCTACAGTACCAAAACTAGCTCCCAATATAGATCCACCTTGGCATCGGCGCTTGAACCTGTTCACAGGGCGATCGCTAAGTGATTTGGCATTGCAAGCGGAACAGCGCAGTCGGGCTGGACATCTTGCCATGCTGGGAGGCAGCCTGTCTTCAGGCGTAGTGGCAGGGTTACCTGTAACTGTGGAAAAAGGTGTTGGAGATGCTCCCGCTCGCCTACATATTGGTGTTGGTAGTGGAATCACCGCTGAAGGTGAAGAGATCATATTATCCCAAGCAATGCTGGTTGACATAGCCGCTCTGAGCAAGCAAGAAAGCACTAAAATGCAGGTGCAAATTTTGCTGCTGCAACCAGTCACCGTATTGACCCGTGAGGCTAACCGTGCCGATTGCGAAGATGATGAGACTAATATTGCCTTTGAAGATCGACAACTGATCGATGGAGTGCGATTGAAACTTTACGACTGGGATGCTATGGTTCCATTTCCAATGGTCACTAATGCTACTAGCCTATCGCTCTGGCGCAATCAGCTAGCATACTCCCTGTTTAATCAAGAACTACAACTAAATGAGTTGGGTCTGAGAATGCCGTGGGAGATAATCGGCTTACCGATCGCCCTATTGGGACTCGACACAACCCTAAATAAAGTTCTATTTGCCGATAGCTATGCTGTGGTACGTCAGGGAGGTAGACCTCGGATGCGATCGCCGCTAGTACCTAACTCTGGTAATGAATTTATCTGGCAGGCTCGTGTGCAGCAATTTACTGAGCAGTTTGCCGAAACCACTTTTCAAAGTTTGGATCAAGCTGCGATTAGTGAATATTTTCGCTATTTACCGCCTGTGGGATTACTGCCTGCCAATGCTGTGGATTGGACGCTCCAGCAAAGTTTATTTTTTCCTGCCAACTATTCCATTCGCGCCCGTGCTCTTCCTCTAGAAGAACTTGATAAAGTCATCGAATCTAGCGCTTCGCTCATGCCATTGATGCTCGATCGCCCCGAACAAGTGGATTTGATCGTGCCAATACCTCAAGCCTACTATGAGCCAAATATTCTGCGCCAAGAAACGGTCAATCCGATATTCGCCCAGACCCGCCAGCAGCTTTTGCAGCATCGTACTGAATGGCTAGGACGGCGCAAGTGGAATCGCGATCGCCTCGCCCTAATTAGCCAAAGCACTACGGGTAAAGCTATTGCATTTGAGCCAGACGATCAAGGCGAAGTCACTACTTTTGACAGTCTGAACTTGACTCCGCCCGAACTGGACTATGAAGTTAATGCATCTAAACAAGTTACCTTGCTAGAACAACTGCGACAGGATCTACGAAATCAAACTCCCCTCGACCAAGATGCAGTGGTAGTGACTAACTGGACAGCCACAATCTCCATTCCCGAAAACCTGCGTCAGAAAGTGAGCTTTAGTACTGAGAATAAGCTATTAACTGTCAAAGGGGTACTATTAGAGAGCGAACGCGATACTCTTATCGCTTTATCGCCTAATGATCGCACGGCAATTGGTAATCTATTTCAGCAATCGCAAGACAACAATGACCTCGAACAACTAAATTCCCAATCCACTAACTTCAAAGGCATTGTTAACTTTGTGCAGTTCTTAGAAAGCAAGGTCGCACAGGCTGATGATGCGATCGAATTTAGCTTTTTGCAAGTCCGTACAGACATGTATCGCGTGCGACAATTTGTCCTTGGCACTGAAAAAGCCTCCCTCCTAGCCACTTCGCCTACCCTCGCTGAAATTGCCACAAGAGACAGTGCCGCCGCCACTCAAAAAGATTTGCAGCAGTTCTTTGAGCAAGCAAAAGGGAAAGTAACTACTAAAACGCCATTAGCAGTCAGCGCTGAAAGTCAGAAGGTAGCAGATACAGCACGACCCGCCCAAGCTATTAGCCAACCCTTAGCCCAACAAGCTTTTCTATCAGCTCCTACTTCTATTGCCTCGGCTAAAGCCATGCAAATAAACGAGAGATCTGCGGCGCTGATTGCAAGTAGTTCCTTGAATGTATCTCGTGCATTGGACTTAGCTACACGTGTCAAATCTGTCGATTTCACTCCTGCCAGCGAAATTTTTAAGCAGAGAATTACCCCTGCTGATGTGATTTCCCAATCACCAATCATCGGACAAGCCCAGCAAAGCATATCGGTGGGCGATCGCCTCTCCCAATCTCCTGCTCTCCAAGCACAGGCCTATACTGTTGCCAATCGTAAAACATCCTTAGAAAATATCGCGAAAGTGGGCATTTTCAAAGATGTGGTGATTCCCGGTAATAACTTAAGTTTTGGGCAAGTGCAATCATTGCCTCCTAATACAGATGTAACACCGCAATCAGATCAATTTGATTACATATCTTCTGGTATTAAGACGTTAGATAACACAGTTGCAGCCTTACGACTTGCCGAAGGTCGTGTGCAAGCCTATCGAAATGCGATCGCACTCTGTCAAAATGCGATCATCAATTTGCAAATCACTTCTCAACAAATTAGTCAAAGGCTGCAAGTGATCGAAGGCGAACTGACAGAAGTTCGTCATGATCTCTCCGTCACCCAAGCGCTGGAAAATGAAGAAACGGAACGCATTAACAAAATCAATGCCCGTCGGCAAAAAGTCTTAAACGAGCATGTGCCTTTTTTAGCATTCCATCGTCCTCGCGTTGCCAATTTGTTGATTAATAGCCCCGCCATTTATGTCAATCCCGCTTCTACTGTAGACCCCGTTCCTGCATGTCTTAATAGCCATCCCAATGTTCCCGAAGAACTGCGCGACATGATCAATTTACTCCGCCATGCGCCTGTCAAATGGTTTGTCGCCTTACCACCAGTCGTTGATCAGCTCAATACACTAGAATTGCTGCATCGAGCCTTTGATTCTGCTCAGCAAAGATTTATCAGTCCTCCTATTATTTCAATTGCAAACACTCAGGGACTGGGACAAAGTATCAATCGTGCGTTGCAAGCTAATCGGCAAGCACTCGTCCAAAAGCGTCAGGAGGTAATCAACATCTCCAGCATCACTAGCAAATTGCGCCCGACAACTTGGCAAGATGGACGGAACCAAGCTAATACGGTGCTTACTCTTGGTGACCTCATTGATGGTAATCATAGGCGCAGTACCGTTAGTCGTCAAGCCACGCGCCTGCTCGATCAAATGGCACAAGTAGCAGCCTGCCTCTACGATCGCTTTAATGATGTTCCTGCGACAATCCGCCTTGATTGGGCGCAGCGCTTCAGTGAATTTGATGATCCAATTGATCTGCGTAGTCTTGCCAGCTTACCCAGTTGGAGTGCCATTTCAGTACTCGATCGCCGCGATCTGCAAACTCTTGCTGACTGGTTATACCAACAGATGGAGAGATCTGAACCTGCGGCGATCGCGTTCCTTAACGATTTGATTCGGATCAGCATTTTGTTGGCAAGTCACGCTCCTGTTAGACAGATCATTTCTGGCAATGTGATCAAACCAATTCCTGCCCGCATCGACAACCGCATTGAACTGACCGTTAATCATACTCAAATCAATATAGGTATGACGGTTCTATTGCATTCTGCTACCCATGAGGTGATTGCCCATGCGATCGTGGAAAACTTAACCCAAGGACAAGCTACCGCTAAAATCACCCGACTGCTCAAACCCGAAGTTCAACAGATTCCCATTAACACTAGAGCAAAATTCTTGCATCAACTGTTCTAGTAGTTTCTAGTTGTAACAATCCCTGTTCCTATCTTGCCACTCCTATGATTCCTCGCCGCGTTCACAATGTCCATCTCACTGCGCCCAGCGACACCTTGCTGAGGCGTGGTGCGGTGCTATTGGAAGATGCGCTACATACTGCATCCTTGCCAGAAGCAGATAGTGGTCGTCTATGGCTAGTGCGATCGCTGAATCTTGGTAAAATCCATCCACATCACAGCGCGGCTAAACTATCGCTCGACATTGAGGAACAGTTTCGACATTTGCGCTTGAGCGCTGTCCATGGTAATGATCCAGCCGCCGCGATCGCAAGGGTTGTTTATTTTCATGATATTACCGAGGCATATTGCTGTTTCGCGCTGCGATTGACACAGCCAGAGCCAATTAATCTGCTCAGTGAATGGTTTTGGCGATCGGTATTGCCGCAATGGCAGCCAAATTGGTCGAGACAGACTGCTTTGAAATTTACTATGTTCAGCATTTTGCAAACACCAGCAAATTTGATCGCCTTAGTAGAGTTGGTGCATCGATTACAGCAAGCAAATCGCCTAGAAGTATTACTGCAAGGCCTTGAAGTTCAGGATGGCGAAGCTTTGTTACAAGCATGTGGTTGGACAAAAATGGATTTAGGCAATCAGTCTCAGTTGGAGAAAGCCTTGCTCCAACAAAAAATATCTCAACTAGAACCAAAGTCAGAATATCAATCCATAGAAATAGAAGTCTTGCCGATCGCTTCCCTGACGCTAAAACCTTGGTTGCTACGTTGGGGTGGTCAAGATGCACGATCGCAGTGGTTAGCGACGATCTGGTTATTGATCGATCAACCCTATCGGCGATCGGATGCACAGTTAAGCCAACGCGCAACTATATGGATGCAAAAGATCATGCGATCGCCTCAACCAGAAGTCATTCCATCCGTAATGCTTCCAGATTTATCTACAGGAGAAGCGATTTTATTCGATTCATTTTCTCAAAGCCACTTAGGGCTAACGATTGAGAATCCTGCTATCGAAATTGAGAGCGATACATCGGTTTCTGATGCATCAGAAACCGATGTATCAGCATCAGATCAAAATATAATTACTGATTTAAATACCACTGAAATCTCTACAGCATCACAATCCATTCATCAGGTTAATCTTAATTCCACTACGGAGCTGATTCCTTCGCAATTATCACATCTCTATCGCAGTCCCTACACAGGATTTTTTGGTGTGATTCCATTACTCAATCAGTTGGGATTAACGCATCGAAGCGATCGCCTTCCCCTTGATTTCCCTGCCCATTTACTAGCCCATCTTGCTGCTACCTTTGGCATTCCCGAAAGCGATCCCATTCGCCAAGTGCTTACTAGTCAAGATGTGGATGCTCCCTTTCGCGGAGTTGCGCCCATGACAAAAGTTACACCTGAAGTCACAGCTTGGATTGCCGCAATGCGATTCTGGTGTCGGCGCTATGTGGGTATGCCGATCGCTAAATTGATCGGTCGTTCTGGATCATTCACTCTGACGCGCACCCATCTGGATATCTTCTTTCACCATGACCAAGCCGACATTCGGATTCGACGCGCAGGATTAGATCTCGATCCTGGTTGGGTTCCATGGTTGGGACTGGTTGTTTTGTTTCACTACGGTCATGGAGAGTAAGTAGCCAAAATGGTTTCTAAATCAGTTCAGCCAAATTCATCTGCCAGTCAGTCTCCAAGCCAGCCAGCTATCGTTGCACAGTCGATTTCTCTGCTTAGCTATGCCTTGGCAGCGATCGCGCAGCATTTACCAAATACTGATGCTTCATCTCCTGCTGAACTGCAATTTTTATCCAAGCAGTTAGAGCAAGTCACAAACCAACAACAAATAGGGAACTCCTTAGAGAAGTATCTTCAAAATCCCAACTCTAGCGATCGCTTGTTGTTGCGATTAGCCTCTGTACTGCGATTGTCACCCTTAGAAGTTCTGACCATCGCTTTAACTCTGGCGGTAGAGGAAGATGTGATGGTAGGGCGAGCCTTAGCCAAAGTACAGTCTCCATTAGGCGGATCACGACCGACATTAGGATTGCTTGCCACTGCCTTTGCCGATCTTGTCCCTGACACAACTCACCCAATCTATCATCTCGCCAATAGTACCAGTCTACAAAGCGGCTTACTCCAAATCCTCAATGCCACCGCACCTTTGCCTGAACAGGCGCTAAGCGTGCCTCTACATTTAAGTTTGGCATTGCGAGGACAAGATTACGCCATTCCCCACACAACGATCGGACTGGGACGTTTCGCGCCGATCACCTTGCCAAAATCTGTCCTCACTGAGGCAAAACATCGCGCCACCAACCTTCAGACTGAGCAGGTTTTATTGATTCGGACTGGATCAAAACAAGAAGGACGATCGCTAGCTCTGGAGATTGCACAGGATCTCAAGTACCGCCCAGTCTTTCTAGAAGCCGAAAACTTTGCTGGACTGGGACTATGGCTCCAATTACGTCAGTTACTGCCAGTTTTTTGTCTAGAACTAGGACCTGGCGATCGCAAACATTTGCCCATGATTCCCTACTATTACGGGCCTATGCTAGTACTCTGTGGTCCCGATGGCAATGTGGATACCGATGGAGGCATGGTCTTGAGTTGGACATTACCCGTTCCAAATGCTGATGAACGCCAACATCTATGGCAACAAGCCCTCGGCAATCATAATGACACTCAAGCCCTTGCCACTGAGTTAGCCTATGTCCATCGTCATGGCATTGGTCGGATCGCCCAATTAGGGCAACTTGCCCAACATCATAGCCGTCTCCAATCTGAACCTTATCCAACTCGCGAAATGGTGGTGGCGGCAGCGTGGAGCGGTGCAGGCTTGGGGCTAGATGCGCTGGCTCAGCCCTTACGCGAAACAATTCCCGACGCGGCTCTAGTAGTTTCGCCACAGTTGCGTCGGGAATTACTCCGCTTATTGCAGCGCTGTCAAGCCCGCGATCGCCTAGTTGAAAGGCTAGGTGCATCGGCAACAGCCCGTTACCATCCTGGGGTAAACGCATTACTATTTGGCCCCTCTGGTACGGGTAAAACCCTAGCGGCTGGCTGGCTGGCAACCCAACTGGGGCTACCTCTATACCGTGTCGATTTATCAGCCATCACTAGTAAATATATTGGCGAAACGGAAAAGAATTTGGCGCAGTTACTGGCGCGTGCCGAACAAGCAGAGGTAGTTTTGCTATTTGATGAGGCAGATTCGCTATTTGGTAAGCGCACGGATGTGAAGGACTCAAACGATCGCTTTGCCAATGCCCAGACTAATTATCTGCTGCAACGGATTGAGTCCTTTGATGGGATTACGTTATTAACCAGTAACAGCCGTAGCCGATTTGATTCTGCTTTTTCACGGAGGTTGGATATGATGGTCGAATTCATTGCCCCAGGTCCTGAGGAACGTCGCGATCTTTGGCGATCGCACTTAGGCAGTCATCATCAACTCCTTGATGCTCAAATCAATCAATTAGCAGCGACTTCTGACCTCGCTGGAGGGCATATTCGTAATGCGGTGTTGGCGGCATCGGCACAGGCAAGAGGTAATGCGATCGGATTTGTGGATATAGTCGTCGGATTGGAGGCGGAGTATCGCAAATTGGGGCAGCAAATGCCATCGGAGTTAAGAAATCACAGCAATATCAACATCTAAAGGTAAAACAACTATGGAAACAGCCGTTGCTCAAAAAAAAGAATCCAAGAAAAAGAGTCAGCCAGTGACCGAAGAGTTGGCGGCTGAGTCCTCGTCTTTGGAGAGCGAGCTTGGCAGTTCGGCTGGGATGCCTTTATTTTTGCAGCGATCGCCTACATCATCAATCAAACTTCAGAACAAGCAAGAGGATGAAGATCAGGACAATGATCAAGTCATTCAAGCAAAGTTCACTGTTAGTGAATCAAATGATAATTATGAACAAGAAGCAGATCGAATTGCGGAGCAGGTAGTTTCAGCCCCTGAACTGGTCACTTCATTGCCATCATGTCCTATCTGTGGTGAATCAGCATCCTGTCCTAACTGCTCAACAAAAGTAGCAACTCAAATTCAACGCTCAAAATCTAATAGCGAAGATGAAAGCGTCAGTCTGTCTCCAGCATTACTTGAAACCAATGCAGGAGAACCTCTGGATAACTCCACTCGTGAATATATGGAGCATCGCTTTGGACAAAATTTCGGCTCAATAAGGATTCATAACTCTACTACAGACGTAGTAGCCGCAGAACAAATCAATGCTCGTGCCTTTACTCATAAACATCATGTTTACTTTGGGGCTGGACATTTTCAGCCAGAAACAATTGAAGGTAAACGGCTGATTGCTCACGAGTTAACTCATACCATTCAACAGTCTGGAACTGTTTCTGCAACAGCAGATATCCAAAAAGACGAAGACGAACAACAATCACAGAGAACCCCTGACCAGATTGCTCAAGAAATCTACAATGCCCTAGATGGGTGGAACAACGAACATCGGGCAATTAACGCCCTTCATGGGCACAATGAAGGGACGCGCAACCAGATCCAAGAGCGATTTCAGTCGGCTCACAACCAGAGTGTGCGGAGCTACCTGCGGGAGCAGTTGGATGCGGATTGGCTGGTGAAAGCATACGCTTTGCTGCAATCGAGCAACTGGTATGAGCAACACACCGCAATGGCGCTGGCTTTAATTCCCCTAGATACAAGAGATGAGGAGGTGTTTCGGATTCTCTATGGGCTGACGCTGGAGGGACGCCAACGCCTAGAGGAACGTTACAACTCCACTTTTGGAGAATTGGGTAATGGAACCGAAAAAATTGGCGAAGGCAGCCTCAAAAGTGATCTAAAGGATGATCTATCGGGGTGGCGCAAAGAAAAAAGTCTGGCGTTGCTCAACCGCGATTTGACTCAGGCTGACGAGCTATATTTTGATAGTGTTGCAATTACTGGAACCCACACTGATTCAGTTATAAGTCGTCTACAGGCGCAGTGGAGCCAGGGCCCGACTGTGCTGATCCAGCTTGAAGCAGACTGGGATCGCTATGTTCGCAATCAAGCCAACTGGACTGATGAAACCTGGACAGACATGACGTTGTATCAAGCCATGAATGATGAGTTGTCGGGCGAGTCATGGGAACTAGTGCGCTCAATTCTACGGGGATTGGAGCGCTACACAAATGAAGTTGGGGTGATAGTGGGGCCGCTCACCGAAGAACAAAATCGTACTGTTGAAGATATTCAGATCCAGGTTGCAAGAGAATCGCTAACAGCAGCAACAACTGGAGGGTATACAGGAGCTGGAACAAATAATGAACAGGTGTATCAAGCTATCAGCACAATTCAGAGAATTTATCAGGTGAGGATAGATCGTGCTCCCGATGCTTCCACCAGAGAACGTTTGCAGCAAGAGTGGAATGATTATCAGCGCGATCATCTAATGCCGATAATCCACAGTGAAATGGATGAGGATACGGTGGAATATAAGCGTACCGTGCTGCTATTACTAGGAGCGTTAACCCCAGCCGATGAAGTTTATCTAGCGAAAGTAGAATACGACACCGATCGTACTGTCAATCTGGTAACACGCATCTGGGCACAGGGGGAAATAAATCAAATGCTGACGGGAGCACAACAACCCCGGCGAGATGGCGATCGCATCGTCCGGCCCAGCTTCGACACCCTCTTCCTGGTGCCCGTTACCAGCGGCTTGCCCTATCGCCGCATTCAAGCATTAACTCGTGAAGGTGCGGCTGACGTCAGCCGGGGTATAGCGCGGTTACATCTGGAACTCATGGAGGGCACCTCCGACAGCGATCTTCAGCAGGCTTACGCGCTACTAACCACCAGCGGCATCAGCGCCACTCTGCGATCGTCTGTAATTAGCCGCTATGTAGCCAACTATCTCAGCAATGAAACAGGCGATTCCGATGTTCGCAAGTTCATCGCCTATATTCAAAACCGCTACGAACGCTCCCACACCACTTTTGAGTTTCAAGATTTGCTTGATCCCGCTGCTACCGCCACAGAGATGTTGACACGGGCAGAAGGGCGCTATCAATCTGCCCACAGCGGTGTGCTGAATCTTGTGCTGCAAGATGGGGTGCAAGGTTACGATACCCTAACTGGAGAAGATACGGAGCAGGTGACGCAGGAATCGCTGCAACGGTTACGGTTCATTGTGCAACATACAGGAGTAAATCAGCAGGAACTTCAGGCAATGATGGCGATCGCCGGAGTCACCGATGTTAACCAATTGGCACGGAGCGAATACGAAACCTTCAGGCAGCGCCTAAACGAACTCCGCTCGGTACGACAGGCGATCGTCGATGCGGTAGTGACGGCGGCTCAGTTAGCGTTGGAAACTGCTGCTACCATCCTGACAGCAGGAGCAGCAGGCCCCGCGCTATTAGCATCTCTTTCTGCCACAATTGCTGGAATGGTTGCCCGCGAACTGCTACTGGGTGAAGACTACGAACTGGTCAGCCGCGAAAATGCCCAACAGATTGCTCTGGTGTTTGCCAGCCACGGATTTGGCGCTCTTGGACGAAGTGCGTTTGTTATGCCAGCCGAGGCAACCCGTGCCCAGGCATTTTTCTATGGCGCTGCCCACGAAGCGGTCAGTCAGATGAGTACCCAACTAGTCACCGCTAGCTTTGAGGGGCGGATGCCCACCGCTGAGGGCATTGGCATTAGTGCTGTCTCAATTCTCACTCATTCGGCTGGCGCAGGAATGCGAAACCAAATTACCCACACGATCGGGGAACACGCGACCGATGCTCAACGCCTACGTCGCCTGGTGATTGCCAACATTGTGCAAAATGTGGTGAGCAGCAACACTGATGAAGCCGCAAATCTGGCACGCGGAGGAATCGGAGACCTGACAGGAGCTGATATTGCAGGTCGCTTCTTGCATAGTTCTGCAAGTGGGATTGGGCGTGGGGTTGTGGGTGGCATTGGTGAATTAGGTGCCCACGTAGTTGACAGACGCAGACAGCAGTCCCAGCAGGACGCGGAATCTACTCCACCAGATCAACGACTGGATGATGATATGCACGATCCAACAGGGCTACCCGCTCAGGGACGGCAATCGGATCGTCCCGCAACCCATGCAGAGCCAGGAGTACTCGCAGTCCATCCAGTGATTGGAGAACATACGCTGTCAATTGTGCGTCATGCCGATGGCTCAATTTCCCTTAAAATCTGTAGCCCAGTTTGCGGCAGAATTGGTGTACTTCTGCGAGCGCTACAGGTGGATCTCAGCGCCAACGATCCGTTTAATGCACGGACGACCGTTGCCCGCCATCTGGAAGAAATTGATCGACTGGAAACTAGGCTGATAGCCAACCCGCTGGATCAGGAGGCGCATCAACGGGTTAATGAGCTGGCAAAGCAGGTGGGGAGCCTGCTGGTTCAGGTAGGTGAGTACCAATTCTTTGGCACCGCGCCTGCTGCCGATGCGTCGGCACCAGTGACTTTGCTGGGATCACGGGGAGAACCACTGAGCGTGAGCGGCGGTACAGTCACTCCTGATGCTACAGTGGGCACTCACACCGAAACATCTCCTCGACGGCTCAGGAGCCTACTCTATGCCTATCAGGAGGATGTCGTAGCCCACGGCAATCAGGAGGCAAGACTGAGGGCGATCGCGCATTTAGAAGAACTGGCAGAATTAGAAGCTCGTCTGCGTGCCAACCCACTTGATCGGGAGGCTCAACAGCGATTAAATGCCCTTTCCGAAACCGTTGATCGCCTAGTTGAAGGGGCAACGGCTCCTCCCGATTCGGGTCCTGCTTCAGGTGACGCACCGTTGGTCGATCCACAGGGACGAGCGCTGACTCGTTTGGGGCTGGCAGCCACTGTGCGGGAGTACGTCAGTTTGCTTGGTAGTGAAACTCATGCCGCTGGATCAGCAGGACGAAGTTGGGATTGGTCAAGGTTTCCCACCCTACCCCCCGGTGTTCGCTGGCAACCAGGCTTACCCATCGACATGCCCACGGAAAATAGTCGTTATCCGAATTACGACCCGATTGGAAGAGGTCGCTATTGGCAGAATAGGGCGTTCTTTGAGCGGCAAGCACGGCAACGGAGCGAAGTAACCCGTAACCCTGATGACAGGAATTTTGATCCAATGCGGGCGGCAACAGATGGGACACTCGACTGGATGCTGTCTTTATCCGTCGATGAAGTTCGTTCTCCCAGCACTTCCGAAAGAGGTCCTAGCAGAAGAAAAAGAGTTTGGGAGCTTGAGCATAGCGGTACTCAGCAGCAATGGCGAAAGGTACTGATAGTCGCAGGTTTCTCAGCTAGTGATGCTAATCGATTAACGGGTGCTGCTGATCCATCTGGACTAATGGAGGTCACTCCTTTGCAGCATGCGTTTTTTGATGCGGAAGCAAATGCGGGTGGCGATCGAGCAGACGGAACCGGCAGAAGATTTTCAGGTACACAAGATGCAGATGAACGGCAGCGCAGACCCCTAGTTTATATGAGCGATGATGCACTGCGAGAAATTATACGAATGATCCAGCTAAATCCTGCACGCTACAACTTTGAGCAAAATGACAGAACCCATGAATTGAGAGCAGCACTACAACAGGAAATTGCTCTACGAGGACTCAATTCATCTCTCCCTTAACAATTTATTGAGTTTTCTTAAACTAAAGAGGATGGTATTAGCTGCTATGAATATTGCCCAAACTACTCAAAATCCTGTTTTAGAAATAGTTGGTTCTATTAGCTTATGTTTAATGTGGGCAATTACTTTTCCCAACTTGCCGAGATAACGCGCGATCGCCTAGCAGCCTATGAAGCATTAGCTGTTGGTTGGGTAACAGTAAGCGATCTAATGGGACGCGAGGTTGCGCGTTCGATATTTGAGCCAAAGTTATTAGAATTGCGCGATCGCTGGGGAGTAAAAACCTTTAACGAGGTTAAACTTGCCTATGAGGAGAAACGACGTTCTGCTATCATTCATTCTATAGAGAGTT
>Ga0209591_10001199_pt1 | contig 32691 bp, 29 predicted proteins | sample MAT01_FD_187207 | JGI IMG/M metagenome (GOLD analysis project Ga0209591, IMG submission 187207) | Freshwater microbial communities from Lake Fryxell liftoff mats and glacier meltwater in Antarctica - MAT-01 (SPAdes) (version 2) | ecosystem: Environmental > Aquatic > Freshwater > Ice > Liftoff... | reverse complement strand
GAGTATTCTGTTGGGTCCAATATTTTTGAAACCTATTATCTGTTCGTTTTTTATTCCTAATAAAAAGATGAGTTATAAATATCCTACATTTATTGTTCAGTATAATCAAAGAGTAAGGAAAGAATGGGTTATTTATCTGATAGTATGTTATTAATTGCAGAAGAAGAACAATCTGCCTTCCGGGAATTGTATGACCGCTATTGGGAGCAGCTTTATAAAAAAGCATTAACCCGTCTTGGAAATGATGCGGATGCGCAGGATGCGGTGCAAGAAATATTTATAAGTTGCTGGAGAAACAGAAAGAAAATTGAAATAGAAGACACTTTAGCACCGTACTTATACACAGCTTTAAAATATTGGATTATTAAAAAAGTGTACCGGCAATCTAAAAAAGGTATTATAGTCCCTCTTTCTACAGACATACTGGAACAAACCGAATTAACCACGGAAGAATTCTTGCAATATAAAGATTTGCAACACCTTATTGCTGAAGAAGTAAGCAATCTTCCTGAAAAAATGCAACAGATTTACAGGCTTAGCAGAATAGAGCAATTGCCTGTAGCATTGATAGCAGAACAACTGAAAATTTCTGAACAAACGGTAAAAAACACAATGACATCAGCTTTAAAAAGACTACGGGAGAAACTGTCTCACTATTCTTGTTTTCTCCCTTTTTTACTTTAATGTAAAGAAAATATTAATTTTTCTTTAAGTCGACTAGTACCTGACCGTTGATTTGGGTATATAGTATGTAACCTTCTCCCCGAAAATTCAATTTTTTAACGATTAAATGTTTTATGAGTAATCAAAAAGCACTTGCATTATTGCAAAAATATCTTGATGGAAAAGCTACGTTTGAAGAAAAAGCACTGATTGATAAATGGTATTCCTTACCAGAAAATATTGAGGATGCTGCGGCTGTCGATGACCTGAATATGCGTAAAGAACAACTTTATCAACAGATTGTAGCTGAAATGAATAAGAAGGAAGCTATTATAGTGCCTTTTTATAAGAGAAGCTTTTTCCGGGTTGCTGGTGCGGCAACCATTATTATACTTTTATCAATAGGAGCATTCTTTATTTATAATAATAAACAGCATAACGAAGTAGCAGGGCTTAAAAAACAAAAGCCTGTAAGTAATGATGTAGCTCCCGGTGGTAACAAAGCAATATTAACACTGGCAGATGGTTCTACTATTGTATTAGATAACGCTGTTAATGGAAGTCTTGCTGAACAGGGAAATAGCAAAATTGTAAAACTTAATAATGGCCAATTGGCTTATAATACATTAAATGAAAAACCAACAGAAATTGTTTACAATACAATTTCAACACCACGAGGTGGTCAATATCAATTAACATTAGCCGATGGGTCTAAGGTCTGGTTGAATGCAGCATCGACATTACGTTTTCCCGCTACCTTTTCGGGTAGTGAAAGAAAAGTGGAGTTAATTGGTGAAGGATATTTTGAAGTGGCGAAGAATGCAGCCATGCCGTTTAAAGTAGATGTGGCTGGTAAAGGAGAAGTGGAAGTGTTGGGTACAAATTTTAATATCAACGCATATAGTGATGAAGCAACAATCAATACCACATTACTGGAAGGGAAAGTGAAAGTAACCAGCGTTACTTCTACTACTTCTAAATTTCTTAATCCTGGAGAACAGGCGCAGCAGAAACTAAACGGACATATTGTTGTAAAAACTAATGTAGCCATAGATGAAGTGATGGCCTGGAAAAACGGAATTTTCAACTTTAATAATGCCACCCTTGAAATGGTGTTACGTCATTTATCCCGTTGGTACGATGTGGATATTATATTTAATGGTGCGGTTCCGCAAAGAACATTTGGTGGAGAAATGCAAAAGAATTTAAACCTGTCTCAGGTGTTGAGGATACTGGAAAGAAACAAAGTTCAGTTTAGAATAGAAGGGAAGAATTTAATAGTACTGTAAAAAGGTAACTCAAAAAAAAGCCAGAAATGCTGTGAACATCTCTGGCGGCTATTTGAGTAAACTGAAAAAATAAAACTCTTGAGGAATCACTTATTCTTAAACCCAAACACTGCAAAACTATGCAATTAATTAGTTTTCGTAAGCATTTGCTTAACCGCCAAATATGGCTAGCTATGAAGTTGATGATTTTTTTAATGACGGCTGCTTTTTTACAGGTTTCCGCGTCTGGAAACTCACAAACAGTTAACTATTCAGGGAAAGAGGTCTCCCTGAAAAAAGTATTTAATGTTATAAAAAGCCAAACAGGTAGCGTTTTCTTTTATGACGTTGAATTGCTCCGGGATGCAAAACCAGTTACTGTTGATTTAAAAAACGTATTATTGGAAACAGCTTTAAATGAAATCTTTAAAGATCAACAACTTACCTGGGTAATGGAAAATAGAACCATTACAATAGTAAAGAAACAAGCTTCTGTAATAAAAGGAATTATTGATACAGAGGTTTCTGATCCTCCTCAAATTGACGTCAAAGGTCGGGTGGTGAATGAAAAAGGCGAACCGTTAGAAGGAGTGACAGTAACTGTAAAAGGAACAAGAATTGCAACAGCAACTAATGGAAACGGTGAGTTTGTTTTAAGTGGAGTTAATAAATAGCCAAATTAGTTTTTAGTGGCGTAAACGTTGAAACAACGGAAATGTCCATTGATAACAGAACAGATTTAAATGTAACACTTAAAACAAAGATATCTGAGATGATGGATGTTGCTTTAGTTGTAAATACCGGCTTTCAAACAATATCAAAAGAAAGAGCAACAGGTTCTTTTACTGTTATTTCAAAAGAGCAACTGGAGAAGCCAACTACTAATATTGCCCAGCGGTTAATAGGTACTACCGCAGGCGTTCAGGGAAAATTAGATGTAGATGGTAACCCCACATTTGAAATAAGAGGACAGACAAGTTTATTTGCGCAACAGCAACCCCTGATTGTTGTTGATGGCTTTCCGGTACAGGGAGATTTTACTTCCATTAATCCCAATGATGTGGAAACTGTAACGATTTTAAAAGATGCAGCTGCAGCTTCCATATGGGGTGCCCGTTCAGCTAATGGTGTAATTGTAATTACCACGAAGTCAGCAAAAAAAGGCACACCACTAAAAGTGGAATTGAATGCTTTTACCAGGATAGGTAGGAAATTTGATTTAGATTATGTACGTCCGCTGGCACCATCTGACCAAACTGTTGAGTATGAAAAGTTAGCTTATGCCAATTGGAGAACTTTACAAAATCCTATTTCGATCAATGATAATTTCTTTGCATTTTCTCAGGCGGGTACGGCCTTGAACGAATTTAATTTTGGTTTTATAACTGCTGCTCAAAGAGACGCAACTTTAGAAAGTTTAAAAACACTGGATAACCGAGGCCAGATTTCAGATTTCTTATTAGCTAATCCTGTGAATACACAGTATAATCTTACGTTGAGTGGATCTTCTGGCAGGATGAGTAACTTTATTTCCTTGATGTATGAGGATAACCAGTCCAATTTTAAAGAAACTACCAATAAACGTTACATGGTAAACTTCAGAACGAATGCTGAAGTATTTAAATGGATGAATTTTAATTTCTCTGGAATGCTATTGGCAAACCAGTCCAGAAATAACGGTGTAAGTCTTGGAGATATTCAAGATATGTCTCCTTATGATATGCTGGTTAATACTGATGGATCGTATACTGATATTAATAGATATTACACTCCTGTTATAACCAGGCTGGTACCATCCAGTAAGTTTCCCTATGCAAACTGGACTTACAACCCTGTACAGGAAATTGCAAACAGGGATCTCAGAACTGATCAGCTGAATACGAGGTTACAGGCTGGTTTTAATTTTAAAATAATAAAAGGCTTAACCTTTGATACAAAAGGACAGTTTGAGTTATTTAACACCTCTAATAAAGGGGTATTTAATGACAATACTTTTTTTGTTCGCCAAATTGTAAATCAAGCATCTTCCTGGAATCAATCAACCAATGCAGTAACGCCTAATTTACCGAAAGGAAGTATATTGACCCAGAGCAGATCGAAAGTACAATCATATAACTGGAGAAACCAGGTTAATTATAACAATGTATTTGCTACAAAGCATGAAGTTAATTTTCTGGCCGGAGCCGAAATAAACAACGTTGTTACAGAGTTTTTTGGCAACCCAACAACTTATGGGTATAATAATCAAACATTAACCACAGGACTATTTCCTAACGGACCGGGTGGTACGTTCTTCCAAATTAAAAACTGGCTGGGCAATAACCAGACCTTCTCTTACAGTAACTCATTCTCCTATCGCACAGAAAGATATTTTTCTGCATATGCGAACGGAGCATATACTTATAATAAAAAATATACTTTATCGGGAAGTTACCGGACAGATGCCTCTAACTTAATTACAGATGATCCTAAATATAGATATGCTCCATTCTGGTCTGTAGGTTTAGGATGGCAGATTTATAAGGAGAACTTTATGTCTGCCATTAAATGGGTAGACATGATGAATGTAAGAGCTACGTTTGGTTATAATGGTAATGTAGACAGATCCACCTCATTCCGCCCATTAATTGCTACAGCAGGAAGCCAAAATATATATACAGGAGATTATACAGCAACTGTTTCAAGCTTTGGAAATCCAACACTTAGATGGGAGAAAACCCGTACCTGGAATGTAGGACTTGATTATTCTTTATTCCGCGGAAAACTAAGCGGTAAAATAGATATATATAATAAATATGGTAAAGACCTGATTGCACAATTATCTATCCCTGCAATTAATGGTACAACCAACCAACGCTTGAACAATGCTGAAATGAGTAATAAAGGAATAGAACTTGAGTTGGGTACATATATGAAAATTGCCAAAGAGTTAACCTGGAGAGGAAACCTTAATTTCTCTTATAATAAAAACAAAATAGAAAAGCTATTTGTGGCGAGATATCCAGCCTCTACTTTATCCTTCGGAGGTACCGGTGCCTATGTGGTAGGTGAAGATGCAAATTCATTGTGGCGTTTTATTTATGCCGGCGTTATTAATGATCAGCCACGAGTAGTAGGGGCTGATGGAACAACGTATGATTTTACAGCCTTTACACCAGGTGATGGCAGAGATTATATGAAAAACACCGGAACTCTTGTGGCTCCCTATACGTTGGGTTTTAGCAGTGCTTTTCAGTACAAAGATTTTAATCTGTCATTTATTGTAACAGGTAAGTTCGGTCATATATTTCAACGTTTAGGGTTTAATTATCCTCCTACCTGGACGAGCCGTGTATTACCTAATATAAAACTATCGGAGGTTATGAATGGCAAGGCATCTGATATTGTTCCTTTGCCATATAATCCGAATGAAGGGAGTTATTTTTTCTGGGATAGGTTCCATCGAAACCTCAGCTATTTAGTTGAGAACGCATCACATATACGGATGCAGGAACTAAATCTCAGTTATGCTTTGCCAAAATCATTGTTATCAAAATTTAATATGAGCAGGCTTCAGTTGTATGCGCAGGGTAATGATCTGTTTACGATTTATGCTAATAAAGCGAAAGAAGATCCAGAGTATCCATTGGGTACCATGAACCCGAGGCCTAAAATTACATTCGGTATTAAATGTGAATTCTAAAAAACTATTACAATGAAAAAATCATATCAATATATCATTCGTTCAATAAGTTTTGGTTTGTTTATTTTGACAGGATTTTCTTCCTGTAAAAAATACCTGGATGAACCGCCATCCAAAACCACTTCTTTAGTAGTAACTACTACTGATCAGTTATCTGCATTGCTTAATAATTACAGTGAGTTTTATGCTGAAGGAAACAGAACAGCCATTTATAGCACTGATGACTATGAACTTCCTAAAACATTATATGATGCAAGGCCTGCCACTTTTGCTTCGATGGCTCATATACAATTTATGCTTTGGGATATTCCCTTCCTGCCGGATGATACCCGTGAGAGATTCTGGAGCGGAGAGTATAGAAAAATATTTTATGCTAACATGGCACTGGATTATGTAAATAGAGTGACAGGATCTGATGCTGATAAAGCAGCGATAAAGGCAGACGCACATCTTATCCGTGCTTATAGTTATTGGGTGCTTGCTAATACTTACTGTTTGCCTTACACAGAAGCAAATAAAAATGAGGCGGGGTTGCCTATTAAACTTTCTACCAGTTTTGAAGAGCCATTTGTTCGCCAGCCCCTTTCAAAAGTGTATGAATTGATTGAAGCAGATATTGCAGAAGCATTAAAAACAAATGTACCGCTTGTGCAGGGCGCACAGGTAAGGCATTGGAGAGCTTCGAAGGCAGGTGTTAATGGCTTTGCAGCCAGGTATTATTTAAACAGGAATAATTATGCCAAAGCAATTACACATGCCAATGCAGCTTTAGCCGAGTATAGTACTTTAGTCGATTATAATTTAGAAATGCGTTATGGAAGAGACGGAGTAATTACTATTAATGCGGGTACACCCCAGCAACAAACTGTTACGCTGAAGTTTCCATATACTCATGACAACCAGATTGATTTTACCGATATGCTCGGGTGGAAAGAGTTTTTGTATTTCAGAATGTTGAATCATGAATCATGGTGGTATATACCAAGTCAGGATTTATTAAATCTGTATGACCAGACAAATGATTTACGTTACCGCTACCATATTGTAGAAGGGTATTCTTACGACAGGGGTTTGTCTAAACCTTCTTACAATTATCCGGGCTATATCTTCTTTTTTAAAGACAGAATACCTTCGGGCCCAACCGTAGCAGAAATGTTATTGACAAAAGCAGAAGCACTTGCCCGTACAAACGATATTGCCGGAGCGATGGCCGCTGTAAATACTTTACGGGCAAAAAGGATGCTTCCGGGTGCATGGGTAAACCTTTCTGCGGCCAGTAAAGATGATGCTATTAAAAAAGTGGTTGAAGAAAGAAGAAGAGAAATGCCTTTTGTGCAACGCTGGTATGATCTGCGTCGCTATAATAATAATGAAGACCCTAACGATGATGTGAATCTTAGCAAATCGTTTTATCCTTATACGGTTTCGGCAGTGCTGTCAACACAGCCGGTTCAATCATATACATTGCCAAAAGCATCAAGAAGATGGGCTGCACCACTGCCAAGGACTGAAATAATTTCAAGTGACGGAGTTATACAACAAAATACTTATTAAACTAAGTAAGCGATTGTAACAATTTTATTCAGACTTAAAGAAATTTATCATGAAAAGACATACTATCTTCTCATACTGCTTGCTGTTTTCAATGTTCGCATGTTTCAATTTGCAAGCACTTGCCCAGCCCAGCACTGAAAAAACAGTAGCTGACCCAGAAGAGCTTAATAACCTTCGAAAAGAAATAGAAAAAAATCCTTCTGATCTTGATTTGCACGACAAATATTTAAAGGCGACAGAATTTGCTAAATGGGGAGTTGAAGAAGACCCTACATTTATAAAACAATATGAAGACTGGATTGTGAAGTTTCCAACTACTGCGGCTATTCCGTATGCGTTAGGTCATGCTTATGCTAGCAAGGAAAGTCCTAAGGCAAAACCCTATTTACTTCAGGCGGTAGCAATTGATCCCCAATTTCATAAAGCCTATTTTGATTTGTGGATAGACGGAGAAAGATGGGGTGACTTTAAAGTATCCCGGGAATATTTAAATAAAGCAAAAGAAGCTGCGCCGGATAATGCAGACTATGCTTTTTATTATGCATTTGGATTTGATCACACTGATTTTGAATTATACAGAAAGCTAAGTTTAAAAGTTGCTAAGGATTTTCCAGCATCTGAAAGAGGAACACAGGCTTTATACTGGCTGGCTAATAAAACACAGGACGTAGCAATAAAAGTTGTTTATTACGAACAACAAAAGAAAGATTTTCCGGCAGATAAATTCAACTGGACTTCTTCTGGTATGTCATCTTACTTTGATGTGTTGCTACAAAAATCTGCCGAAGAAGCCACCAAGCTTGCAACTTACATGAGCAGCTTACCATTACAAGAAAGGTCGTTAAAAACATGGCAAGGGAACATACAATTAGCTAATAATATAATAGAAGCACAGGTACTGCTTCATAGTGGAAAAGCGGCTGATGCAGCGACCGTTTTGGATAAAGTAACGGTACCCCGCTGGGGCAGTAGTAAAGAATTTATTATTCTTTTAAAGTCTACCGCACAGGATGCAGCAGGCAATACTGGAAAGGCGTATGAGAATTTGCTTACAGTATTCGCAAAAGAGCCGACAAAAGAGGTGAACAAACAATTGCTTGCTTATGGAAATAAATTAGGCAAAGTATCAAAAGCAATAGAAAAAGATGTTTGGTTTGTAAGAGATACGACATCCAGACAAGCTCCCGTATTTAACCTGGAAACCTATTTAACCAAAGGAAAATCATCACTTGATGACTATAAAGGCAAAGTTGTTTTATTAACTTATTGGTTCCCGGGATGCGGACCTTGTCGTGGAGAGTTTCCGCATTTTGAGAATGTAGTTAAAAATTTCAAAGGGAAAGATTTTGTATATCTCGGTATTAATATAACAGCAGAGCAGGATGACTATGTTGTTCCATTTATGAAATCAAGCGGCTACAGTTTTATACCGTTAAAAGATAATAAAGACTGGCAGAAAGGACCGCTTGATAACCGCAATGCTGCCCCTGTTAATTTCTTAATAGATGAGAATGGCAAAATAATTTTTTCCAACTTCAGGACGGATGCAGCTAATGAAGCTACTCTTGATATGATGATAAAAGCTATGTTGGAAAGAAAAAAAGCGGCTTGAACCAACAATAACTTATAAGTATCCCGACGACTATCGGGATACTTATAACATAAAAAAAAATGAAAAAAATTGCTTACCTGCAGTTATTGTTGTTAGCTGTCCTGCCTCTGTTATCTTTCTCTCAGCAAAAAGGGGGCTATGATTTTACAATAACAGGAAATATAAAAGGGTTGGGAAACGATAGTGTTATCATTTATGTACGTAATTATTATAAAGGCGGGGAATTAAAAATTGACACACTGATCACCATTGGAAAGAGCGACAAGTTCTTTATAAAAGGACATACTGATGCGGTTCATGATGCAGCTGTTATGATCGGTGGATTCAGAGCAAGAAAAAGCTTTACTCTTTTTACTGAGAAAGGAAATATCAACGTAAAAGGGCATAGAGATTCACTTGATTTTGTTACGATCAGTGGTACAAAAGGAAATGAAGAATATTCCTCCTATAAAAAGATAGAAGATAATATTTATAGACAGATCAGGGAATTGCAAACTCAATACAAGGCAGTTGGCGATAACAAAGCAGAGGCTGACAGATTATCAAATGAGATGGATGTATGTCGTGATTCGATCAGGGCAGGAAGGGTTAGTTATATTGCTGAACATCCCGGTTCGCCAGCCAGTGCTATTTATCTCTATGTGTTGCAGGATCATGTTTCAGTAGAAGAACTGGAAAAGTTATATACCAATCTTACTACGGGAGTAAAGAACATCAGTTATGTAAGATTGATTCCTCAAAAGATAGAAGCGAGGAAAAGATCGGCAGTTGGCATGCCGGCACCGGATTTTGTTTCAAAAGATACCAGTGGTAACCTCGTGAGGCTTTCTGATTTCAAAGGCAAATATGTGCTACTTGAATTTTGGGCAAACTGGTGTGTGCCTTGCAGAGCACAACACCCTCATTTGGCAGAGATGTATAAGAAATACGGCGATAAAGGGTTTACAATATTACAGTATTCTGTAGATGAGCAAAATGCCGCTGATAAGTGGAAGGCTGCCATTGTAAAAGATAAACTTGTGTGGACTCAAGCATCTGACCTGATGGGGTTAGGAAGTATGGTTGCAAAAACATATGGCGTTCAACCAATACCTGATAATTTTTTAATTGATCCTAGCGGGAAAATTATTGGCAGACGATTAGAAGGGAAAGAGTTAGAAAAAATATTAGCTGAGTTGTTGGATAAATAACACAGAAGGCTGAAAGGAAATGAATTAAAAAACTGGCCAGCTTACTTAAATTAATTAGTTGAATGAAAACGATTATTTTAAATCTTACTTTTTTTTTCTGCTTCGTTTCTTTTCAAAGCAGTTCGCAATCCACCTTTAAGTATGAAATAAAAGGCGAAATAAAAGGGCTTAAAAATGACACCCTTTATTTAAGCATTAAGTCTGTCAATACAGCAAATCCTGAAAAGATTTTAATTGCGGCCAGCAACGATAAATTCTCTTATAAAGGCCAGGCTGATAAACCGGTAATGGTATGGGCGCAAACTACTGCCAAAAGAGGCGACAATGGTAATTTTACTTTTTTTATAGAAGAAGGTAAAATAAAAATTGACGGAAGTAATGATGATCTTACGCATACAAGGGTGATTGGCACACCTAACAATAATGATTATTCATATGTTAATAGCCGGATGAATAATTATTATGATAAAATAAAAAGTCATCAGAAAAAATTAAAGCAGGTCGGCGATAGTTCTGCCGCTGCTTATAAAACCGAATTCAAACAAATCGGTATTTTGTATGACTCTATTATTTTATTTCAAAATGAATTTGTAGCTGATAAACCCAATTCTTTAGCCAGTGGAATGCTATTACTTCTTATAGCAGATAAAATGCCCGTTCAAAAATTAGAGAAATATTACTTAAGCCTTGGAGAACATGTAAAGGAGCTATCGATTCTCTCAAAGATGCCTGTAAAGATTGAGGGCAAGAAACGAAGTGTGATTGGCTCACCGGCACCTGATTTTACCATGAAAGATGTAAACGGGAAAAATATTACTCTTTCAGATTACAGAGGCAAATATGTGCTGCTTGACTTTTGGGCAAGTTGGTGTGTGCCCTGCCGTAAAGATAATCCCTATGTAAAAGCAGCGTATGAAAAATTTAAGGATAAAGATTTTGTAATTATTGGAGTTTCGTTAGATGAAAATGGAGTCAACTGGAAAAAAGCAATAGAAAAAGATCAATTACCCTGGATTCATATTTCAGATTTGAAAAAGGAAAATGAAGTGGCGATGCTTTATGGAGTACAACCCATACCGGATAATTTTTTGATAAGTCCAGAAGGAAAAATAATTGAAAGAGGTTTGCATGGAAATGAAGTGGAAAAAATATTAGCGGGGTATTTAAAATAGAAATATGATGAAAAAAAACTTCTTGTCAGATGTTGGAGTAATTTTTTTACTACTCATTGCTCAATTCTCGTCAGCTCAGGAAAAAAGTTTTACAGTTTCTGGTAAAATAAAAGGATTTGATTCTAAGAAAATGTATATCAGTTTAAGAGATGAAAATGCAAAGGGTGGTTCAAGAAGAGATTCAATAGATGTTATCAAAGGATCATTTTCTTATACTACTCTTATTAAGGAAATGACTATGATTTCTATGAGCCCAAATGTGGAAAGAGTAGTTAAAAGAACTGGCAGAGGATATTTTCCGGCTAAATCTTCTTTACTTCAGTTTGTTGCATCACCGGGAGCTAATATAAAATTTTCGGGAAAGATTACAGACTTTGTAGACGCTTACCCTAAAGGCGATGAGGCTAATAAAAGTCTTGCAAAACTGAACAAATCAGTTTTTCCTTTGATGAACAAAAGTGTTAATCTAAATCTGAAAATTGCGAACCAGCTGGTAACTGATTCTGCCGCAATTAATGAAATTAAAAAAACTATGGAGGAGCTTGATGAAAAGGTTATAACGATCAAAGAGAAATTTATTAATGATAATCCAGCTTCGGCAACATCTGCATGGTTATTAGCCGACATGATGTTACGGTCTCAGATTACAAATGAAAAAGCGGTGACCCTATTTAGTACGATAAATAAGGAAGAGCTAGTTGGAACATCTTTTTATATTGAAGCGGCTAAAAGAGTCGATGGCATTTCTGCAACCGCTGTTGGCAAAATAGCACCAGCTATTATTTCAGATAATACTTATGATGGAAAAAGATTTGACCTGTCATCATTAAAAGGTAAGTATGTGGTAATTGATTTCTGGGGTACTTGGTGTGGCCCATGTATTGCCGGTATGCCTAAAATGAAGGAATACCTGGATAAATACAAATACAAAATGGAAATACTGGGAGTTGCACAAGAATCTGATAATGGAGAAAGATGGAAAAAATTTATTGCGGATAAACCTGAATATAACTGGCATCATGTGTTAAGCAGAAAGGACGAAGATTATATTTTAAAATTCAGTGTTGCTGGTTTTCCTACTAAAATAATTATTGATCCTGAAGGGAAAATAGTAGGAAGGTTTGTAGGCGAAGACGATGAAATTTATAAAAAGCTAGATGATATTTTGAAATAGGATTCACAGACTGAATAAAATTAAAAAATGAACAGGATTTTAATAAAGATTGTAAGTATTTGTCTTATTGCGTTGCCGTTAAGTGTTATCGGGCAAACCGGTAAAATGGTTTCGTTAAAAGGTATGTTGAAAAATTTCAGCAACCAGGTAGAGGTATCCGATATGTCGGATATGCAATATTTGTTACCTCCTACCAGTGAAAGGATGATTATACCGGATGAAAATGGAAATTTCAGTATTCAATTCGAGGTAGCATCACCGAATTATTTTAGCATAGGAAGAAATGCTCTTTACTTATCCCCCGGAGATGAAATGGAAGTGATAATTGATTACAAAGATCCGATAGCCGGAAGTTTTAAAGGGAAAGGTAGCGCAGCTTCCTTATATCTTCGTCGCATAGGCTATCCCAAAGGAGGATCATTTATAGAAGCCGGTAGAAATATTTTCCCTGAGCCTCAGAAAACTGTTGATAAAATAATGGAGATGGCTTCATCCAGAAAAAATAAGCTTAAGGAACTCAAAGGGGTCACTCCTGAATTTAAACGTCTGGAAAGGGCTCGTATAAAAGCAGATATGCTGAATAGCTATAAGTCAGGCGAATCATATGCCCGGTATAAAATTTCAAAAGATTCTTTGGAAGATTACATTTCCGCCTACAAAAAAATTACTGAACCACTTATTAAAGATTCCCAAAAAAATTTCGCAGATGCTTCTTTCATGAAAATCGTTGTATATAGGGACATTGCAAACCAATTGTTGGATGTGCCGGGTAAAGCAAAAGATATCAATCAAATTAAAGACTGGTATACATCTTATAAGTTAGTCAGAACAATGCAGAGCATTAGCGATAAGGAAAAACTTAAAACCTTTACTCCGGGTATTGATAGTATCGTCACGGCAAAGTACCGGACTGCTGTTAAAGCATCGCTTGAAAATCTTTTAAAATTTGGCAAAGGTGATATTGCTTCTGATTTTACAGCTGTTGATCTTAATGGAAACAATGTGACATTAAGCAGCTTGAAAGGTAAAGTGATCTATGTTGATCTATGGGCTACATGGTGTGGTCCCTGTCTTGCTGAAATGCCTCATTACGAAACACTGAAAGAAAAATACAAGACCAACCCGGCTATTGCATTTGTTTCCTTGTCAATTGATGATGGAGCAGAGCTTTGGAAAAATAATGTGGCGAAGCGTAATGCAGATGGAATTCAATGGCAGATCAACCGGAATAAACTGGATGCTTACAATATTGTCGGCATTCCCCGTGTGCTGTTGTTTGATAAAGATTTTAAAGTTGTTGATATGAATGCCCCGGTGCCTTCAGCAAAAGAACTTCCGGCTATAATTGATAATCTGTTAAACTAATAACTGTAATTCCGAAGAGGATGTTTAAACTTATTGTCGCCATAATATTTGAAACACTGGGTGTTTCTCACCAGGTAGCGGCCCAGGGAAATGCCAGTCATTTTTTAATTAAGGGTAAGATAAAGGGCCAGACAGAAGGGTATATATTTCTCACTTATCCCGGTAGCGATGGAAAATCTGTAAAGGATAGTTCTGCAATAAGAAACGGAAATTTCGAGTTTAAAGGAAACCTGACAGTACCAGTAATGGCAAGTCTGTATGGAAAGATTCAATCAAGAAGTGTTGGTGATCCGGATTATACAAACTTTTTCCTGGAACCAAAAAATATTACAATCAATGTAGAAGAAAAGAAATTTAAGACCGCAAAGTTCATCGGTTCAAAATTGCAGGATGAATACCAATCTCTAAGTCGCTTAAAGAGCAAGGTAGAAAAAAAATATAGGACACAACTTGATTCATTACGAACAGAGAAAGATGCAGAGAAAAATGCGGCCATAAGAGAAAGACTGGCTCCTTATTTTGCGGAAATGGATGAACAGGACTATGTTTTCTTCGATAAACATCCCAAATCATATGTAACAGCTTATATGCTTCGTTTTCATGTCAGCGATCTCACCCTTGATTCCCTGACATTCTTTTATAACAAAATGGGGGCAATCATGCAGCAGACCTTATTTGGAAAATATATAGGGGAGGAGATTAAGAAATTAAGAGGTGGCTCACCGGGAAGCATGGCAAAAATTTTTGAAGCATTTGATATTAATGACAAAAAGCTGAGCCTGGCTGATTTTAAAGGGAAGTATGTACTGGTAGATTTTTGGGCCAGCTGGTGCATTCCCTGCCGAAAGGGTAACCCGCATTTGAAAGAACTTTATGCAATCTACAAGGATAAAGGAATGGAGATAATTGGCGTTTCAGATGATGACCGCAATCACGATGCCTGGAAAAAAGCGGTGGAAAAGGACGGACTTCCCTGGAAACATGTGCTAAGAGGTCTTGATATTAAAAAAAGATTGAATAATGAGCTGAACGATCAGGATATCAATGAAAAATTTGGCATTCATACGTTACCAACTAAAATATTGATTGACCCTTCGGGTATGATCATAGGTCGGTATGGTGAGGAAGATGAAGCATTAAATAAAAAATTGAAAAAAATATTTACAAAATAGGCCACTTATATTTTACTATTAAACTAAAATAGAATAAATGAAAAGGATATTTATTTTGCTGACTATCCCGGTTTCATTCTTGATGATACCATCGCTTAAAGAAGTGAAAATTTCCGGTACCATCCAATTGACCAAACCGGTGCAATGGGTTTATCTTTCTTACCGGGCGGGGGATGTTACGTTTAATGACAGTGTCCAGTTAGATAAAGGTAAATTCAAATTTGAAACAAAAATTGCTGAACCTGTTCTCGCAAATCTTTCTGTTCGTTATGAAAACAAAGAAGAAAATGCAAAACCGCAGATTGAGAGGATAACGGTTTTCCTCGAGCCGGGTAAACTTACGGTTATTGCTAAAGACTCCCTAAAAGCTGCAAAAATAACCGGATCAAAAGCTCATGCAGACTATCTTGCTTTGAATGACATGCTAAAGCCCTACGATGAGCAATCAAAATCTTTAAATGAACAATACAGGGAGTTTTCCAAAACAAAAGATGAAGAGGGAATGAAGAAAATACAGGAAGAATCCAAAAAACTTTCTGAAGAAAGAAAAGAAAAAGTATATTATACTTACCTGCAAAAAAAACCCACGTCTCCAATAGCCTTATATATATTAAAACAATATGCAGGCTGGGATATAGACGTAAAAAAGGTGGAACCATTATTTGCGAGTTTGCCTGCTGCTACACAGGAATGGGCTTCTGCAAAAGAATTCGCATTGTTGGTTGATGCAGCAAAGAAAACAAGTGTTGGCGTATATGCGATGGATTTTACTCAAAATGATACCTCTGGAAAAGTTGTGTCACTTTCTTCTTTTAGAGGAAAATATGTACTAATTGATTTCTGGGCAAGCTGGTGCGGCCCCTGCCGTGCAGAGAACCCCAATTTGGTAAAAGCATTCAATACGTACAAGCAAAAAGGATTTACGGTGCTGGGTGTTTCACTCGATCAGCCGGGAAAGCAGCAGGTATGGATGGATGCCATACATAAAGATCAACTGACCTGGACACAAGTAAGTGATCTGAATGGCTGGAATAATGTAGTAGCAAAACAATATGGCATAAGGGCCATTCCGCAGAATCTTTTGCTGGACCCGGCTGGAAAGATCATCGCAAAAAATATTCGTGGCGAAGAACTGAATAGAGCATTGAACGAATTATTTGCTATCTAAGAAAATTAAAATATGAAGAAGTTGATTTTTAGTTTGGGAGTATTGTTGACAGGTGTTGTTATAAGTGCAAAGGCTCAATCGCCTGTATCCTGGTCGTTTTCTGCAATAAAGCTGGATGCGAAAACATATGAGGTTCGTCTTGTGGCCACACTGGAGGGAGATTGGCATATATATTCTCAGTCAACTCCCGATGGCGGTCCTGTTCCAACCTCAATCAATTTTTCGAAGAATCCACTTGTTGAGTTTGATGGAAAAACAACAGAGGTCGGTAAGATGGAAGAACATTTCGAACCACTTTTTGGAGTTAAGGTAAAGCAGTATTCATCCAAAGTGATGTTTGTTCAAAAAATAAAATTAAAGGCGGCTGTTAAGACAGCAGTGAACGGAGCAGTAGAGTTTATGGTTTGCAATGATGAACAGTGTATGCCGCCAGCAAAACAAACATTTTCTGTTTCACTGAATTGAAACATATATTTGTTAAAATGGAAAATTCATGCAGAAATATTTTTTTATAAAAACAGATGGTAAGTATGTAAAGCTTTGCTTTAATGAAATTCTTTATGTGGAGGGATGTAAGAACTATTTAAAAATTGTAACAGAAAAAAAATCTTACCTGGCACTACTTACGATGAAGCGGATGGAGCAGCTATTGCCAGCAACAATATTCAAAAGAGTTCACAAGTCTTACATCGTTTCATTAGATAGAATAATAGAATTTGATGGGAACACCGTTTATTTAAAAGATAAAGAATTACCTATCGGCCATATGTATAAAGAAATATTGGAAAAAAGTGTATTGATAGCCCAGGGAGAGGTTAATGCGGAAGTATTAGCTGTTCCATTTCACTACTTGTCACAAAAGGCCTATGCCGGGTAATAATAGGTTTCTCATGTAAGCAAATAGTTTTGATACAGGTGATGTAAGCCTGAGTTTATATAAGGACAGCCCCTTTTTTATTTAAACAGAGGAGCTTTTTTAAACCAGGTAATAGGTTGAAGTAGGAAATTAATAACTACTGACCGGTCTATTTTTATCAGCTACTTTATTCACTCACACCTGCATCGTTAGTCTCCGGGTTATTTTCTTCTGCCAATGGCTCTACAAATTCATTCATATAAATCTTAAACAGGATAATAATATAATTAACAAGCAACGGACCAAAAATTAACCCGATAAAGCCAAATAAGCCAAGCCCGATTATTACGCCCAATACAGTAATAACCGGATGTACATTACCGAGTTTTCTCATAATGGTAATACGGGATATATAATCTACATTACCTGTTACTATTACACTGTATAGCAAGAGACCGGTTGCCATACCGGCATTACCGGCTGTATACATGTAAATAACAAGGGGCACCCACACAATCATAGTACCTACTATAGGGAAAAAAGCAAATATGCCCGTAAGAAACCCCCACAGAACCCATTCATGAACACCAAAAATAAAATATCCCAACGTAGCTGTAAGGCCTTGTATAATGGAGATTAATGGTATGCCAAGTGCATTTGCTTTTACAATCTTTTTAGTTTGCGCAGCCAGCATTGCGGTATTGGTATCTTTGAGAGGAATTATGCGGAAAAGGTACTTTTCGATTTCCTTGCCATGATATAGCATATAATACAAAAAAAACAACATCAGTATCAGGTTGGTAAGCAGGTTAGCGGTGCTGTTCAATAAAGAAGGAATAAAACTGCTAACCTTATTCAGCGAATCGGTAAGCGACTTCTCAGAAACAAAAGTAACACCTGCTTTCTGCTGCACTTCTTCTACCGCATGTTTTATACTTTCAATGGTAGCTGAAGGGTTATTTATTACTGCATTCACCTTGGGGCTGATCAGTGTTATGGCGAGGAAAATGGGCAGGCCTAATAACAGCAAATAGTAAAACATATAAAGACCAGCAGCCCATCCCTTTTTCCATTTTTTATGATATACCAATTGAAAATAACCGGCCCGGCTCAACATATATAATGTGATGGCACCTAATATACCGGGCAAAAAGCTTGTCAGCTCTTTAAAAGCCAGGAAAATCAATAGCAGGATTAGCAATAGCAGTAATACCTGTTTGATACGATTGTTATACGTAATATTCATTGACTAATACCGGATAAAGATTGAAAAAATAAAAAAAGCTGAATCGTGGATTCAACTTTCATCAGTGTACTAAATTACAACCAAATAAAATGGTATTATTAATCTTCTTCTTTCTCGGCCTTATTATCTCTTATTTCCGACATTTTGTTTCGGACAAAAGTAGTTACAAATAACTGAACAGCCGAACCGGCTATTTTCCTGAAAAAATTGTGGGAGTTTCTGACATATAATTTTCTGCCCAAAAATCCAGCACCAATTCCAACCGCTGTATCAAGGGCCGCCATTCTCAGATCCGGGGAAGTAGTAACATCCCGTAATGCGCCACGCAGCATTTGCGAAGGACTAAAACCATCTAATAGTGCACCGGCAGAACTTTTCAAATCAGCCATTTGGATGGCTTGCAATGCTTCCAGTTCCTCAATTTTCTGTTGTAAGCCATTGCTCTTGTAAACCCTGTTAATCATTATTTCGTTATTTTATTAATAAGCAAATGATTCAAAGGACCTTTAATCCAATTCTTTCTGAAAATGTAAATCAATAATCCGGCAAGGATATAAAAACCACCAACTATAAAGAACCCATAGCTTGAATTTCCCAGCTCATGTCCAATCCACAACGCACCACCTATACTTATGATACTTATTGATGCGACTGAGATAAGGGCAATGGCCATCATCGATATAACAGAAGACATCGTTTCGGCAATCTTTCCCGCGGCTTTCAATTTCCACAATTCAGCTTTCGTTTCAGCCAGGTCTCCTGCCTTGGAAATGATATTTTCTATATGTTCAATCGGGGACTGCATAAGTAGTGATTTTTATACCTGCCGGTGTTTTTTAACTGAAGCATCTCTGCTTTACGATAAAGCATTTTTTGCTTCATTCTTCAAACTGTTCATCTTTCCCGTAGCCTTATCTCCAAATTCTTCAGCATCTTCCCTTGCACCTGCATAGGCACCTTTAACGCTGTCAATAAAATCACCAAAAGAATTTTTTACCGAGTCGGTAATATTACCAGCCTTGCCGGCAATCTTCTTTCTTGTTTCGGAACCTTTTTCCGGGGCAAGTAATATTCCTGCCAGGGCACCGGCAGCTGCGCCGGCTAAAAATCCTAATAATACTTTTGAGCTCATAAAATTGAATTTTAATTGTTATTAATTGTTTTTTAAAAGAGATGTACGGATGAAAACCAAATGCTGCTATTCAGTTGTTGTATTTCCTGTTTCTTTTATAGCCGGAGTTTCAATTATCATCAACGACCGGAAAAAGAAAATTAATCCAACTATCAGTGCTATATGTATGGTGCTGGTGCCATTTAGATAAAATAACCCGGCTACCCATAGCCCTAAAAAAATTAAACTCAGTATCTGAAGCATTCGTTTCATAAGCTTGAATATAAAGTACAGAATAATGCTTTGTCTCTTTTAAACACCCGAACCTTTTACGTTTTTTCCAAAAATGACGGAAAGCAGGAAAAGTACAATAAAGACAAAGAATAAAATTTTAGCGATAGACGCAGCACCAGAAGCAATACCGCCAAAGCCAAAAACAGCAGCAATAATGGCTACTATTAGAAAAATAACTGTCCAGCGTAACATAGTAATTGAATTTAAAGTTTACAAAATTTGTTTACTGTATTCTCCTCTCCACTATCAAAACTTTGTGCCAAACATTCCGCATCCTGAATTTTTTATTTCAGAAAATAAAGTGGGGATTTTTTTCAACATATTGAGGATTATCTGCATTAACGTGGCTGCCAGATAATTGGAATAAAACTTGCAACCTGGTCAGGGATATTTTTTTTAAACAAAAAACTTTAATTATGAAACCACACATTGGCATATCTGCTAAAAACCTTACAGCTGTAAATAATATATTAACTGCGGTACTTTCTGACGCAGTGGTATTATACACCAAAACAAGAAAGTTTCACTGGAATGTATCAGGCAATAGTTTTATGGAATTACATAAACTGTTTGAGGAACATTATAAGAAATTAGAAGAAGCGATTGATGAGATAGCGGAACGAATTAATAAGCTGGGGGCTAAAACACCAGGTACCATGCAGGAATTTTTACAACATTCATCATTAAAGGAAGCTCCGGGTAAATATCCTGACCAGAAAGAAATGCTAAGCGAATTATTAAAAGATCATGAAGCTGTTGTTACTCAATTAAGAAAAAATATAGACGATTGTGATGAAAAATATGGTGACAAAGGAACGGCAGATTTTCTGACTGACCTCATTCGGGAACATGAAACGATTGCCTGGACAGTAAGAAGGTATCTTCAATAATATAGCATGAACCTTAAATCAGGCTACCCCTTTTCGTTGATAAAAAATGGATTGGTATTTAATTATCCCAAGCTCATAAAAAATATCAAAACGGATGTGGTTATTATGGGTGGTGGCATTTCCGGAGCATTAACAGCACACCACCTTTTAGAAAAAAACATTCCCTGTGTGATAGTCGATGCAAGAAGTATTGGACTGGGTAGCACCTGTGCCAGTACTTCGCTGCTTCAATATGAAATTGATACCCCTTTGCATAAATTATCAACAATGGTTGGGGAAAAAAATGCAGCAAGATCCTATTGGCTTTGTAAGGAAGCCATAGATAAATTAGTGAGACTGGCCAATAAAATTGGGTTTGCCGATATTCAAAAAAAGAAAAGCCTTTATTATGCCGCCGCTAAAAAGGATGTACCTGATTTGAAGAAAGAATTCGCCGCCAGAAAGAAAAACGGCTTTGGTGTACAATTCCTGGAAAAGAATGACGTATTCGAAAAAACAGGAATTCATGCCCCGGCAGGTATACTTTCAGCTAATGGCGGGCAAACAAATGCCTATATGTTTACGCATCACCTGCACCAGTATAACCTGAAAAGGGGGCTTGAAGTGTATGACAGAACAACCATTACTGCTATTTATCATAACAAAAATGGTGTAGAGCTGATAACGGCAGACGGCTACACTGTTAAAGCAAAAAAATTAGTGTATGCTACCGGCTATGAAGTAGTTAAATACATCAACAAACCGGTTATAAAATTGCAATCTACCTACGCCATTGTCAGCGAAACGTTAAGTATTGATAAGCCTTTCTGGAAAAACGATATGTTGCTTTGGAATACCGCCGACCCTTATTTATATATGCGGACAACACCGGACAAAAGGATATTAGTGGGTGGCCGGGATGAATATTTTTATTCACCGGCAAAAAGAGATGGCTTACTAGTAAAAAAGACAAGGCAACTGGCAGGGGATTTTAAAAAAATTTTTTCTCATATAGATTTTATTCCTGAATTCAGCTGGACAGGCACTTTCGGTTCTACTAAAGACGGATTACCTTATATCGGCAATTACAAAAAATTACCGAACAGTTATTTTGCATTGGGCTTTGGGGGAAACGGAATTACGTTTAGCCTGATAGGGGCAGAAATTATTGCAGATGAAATAAAAGGAGTAAAAAACAGCGATATGTCAATTTTCTCTTTTGAAAGGTAGTGTGCAGCATTATTAACTATTGAAGTATAATCAGTGAATAAAGAAATGGCAAATGAATTTAAAAATGGAAGTAACCGGAGCAAGATGAAATATTTCTTTGTAATTATTTTTTTCCTGCTCGCCTGTTCGCTGCTGATTTCAGGGTATTTGAATAGTGAGGTTATACAACATACTGCAAAACTGCAATACACAAAAAACGGACTATGTAGTTTTAATGACAAGACAGGGACATTACGACAAGCTAAAATGGCAGGGGAAGTTGATACCTATAATTTCAGCTCTTTTAGCCATTATAATCCGGCCATTGCTACCAAGCAGCAGAATTTTAACCACCCTCTCAAAAGAACCGGAGAATAGGTAATAGGGAAACTGATAGAAATTCAGGTGCCAGATTTTATTGTGAATTATCAGCAAATAAAAAATAAATGCTGCATGTAAATGCAATAAGCATCCCGTTGCATTTCATAATCATATACCTTTAACCGGGTACTAAAACTGCTATAGTATAGCAATAAAGTATGGAAAATGTAAAACTAAGTATAAATAACCTGGGCAAGATAAGGCTTGGCTATGCTGTTGGTTTTTTATTATTAGTATTTGCTTACCTGGGAACGTTATATGCAAACCAACGGTTTGTAGTGCAGGCAAAGTGGGTTGACCATTCCAATAAAGTTATTGCTAACCTGGAAAGCATGTTATCTAAAATAACTGATGCAGAGTCTGGTGTGAGGGGCTACTTTATAACCAAAATTCCGGGTTACCTGCGGCCCTACACGGATGCCAAAGAAACCACCAACTCTTATTACAATCTGCTTGTAAAGGAAACCGCCGATGATAGTTCTCAGCAGCGTAAGCTTGCTGAAATGAAGCCGGAAATCGAAAAAAGATTTTCTTTATTGGAATACAATCTCAAGTTGTTTGATAACAATAATAAGGTAATTACCGACTCGTTGATGATGATGCTGCCACAATCAAAAGCCTCCATGGATAAAATAAGAAACCTTGTGAAGGAATTGGAGGCAAAAGAAAGTTTGCTGCTTATTGAACGGGACAAAAAAGTGAAAACAACTACCAGTGGCCTTAAATTTATTAACATCGTTTCAGTAATCATAGCCATCGGATTGGTTCTTTTCGGTTTTATTGCTCATGCCAAAGAAAATAAAGCAAAGCAATCAGCCGAACAACATATGCGGGACTACCAGGAAGAATTGAAACTCGGTATTGAAAAGCTGGCCAAAGCTAATACGGAGCTTATTAAGATGCGGGGCCTTGAAAAGTTTGCCATTACAGGCCGCATTGCCCGTACCATTGCACATGAAGTAAGAAACCCCCTTACCAATATAAACCTGGCAGCCGAACAGTTAAAAACTGAAATTCCAGCCAACTATGAAAGCACTGATTTTTTATTTGAGATGATTCGCAGAAATAGTAACCGCATCAACCAGCTTATTTCTGATTTGCTGAACTCCACTAAATTTTCTGAACTCAACTTTACTAAAATATCGGCTAATGAATTATTAGATGAAACATTAAAAGAGGCTACAGACAGAGTATCGCTGACAGAGGTGAAAGTGATAAAAAAATACAGTAATAATATGTGTGATTTATCAGTGGATATGGACAGAATTAAGATTGCAGTACTGAATATTATTATTAATGGATTGGAGGCCATGGAAAAAAGACCAGACAGTAAACTTATACTTGAAACAAAGGGGGAAGAGGGTAAATGCAAAATAATTATATCGGATAATGGAACAGGGATGGACGACGAAGCCCTTAGCCGGTTATTCGAACCATATTTTACCAGTAAGCCAAAAGGCAATGGACTGGGGCTTACCAATACGCAGAATATTATATTGAATCACAAAGGAGATATTTCAGTAAAGAGTATAAAAGGAGAAGGCACTACCTTCACCATTACCCTGAATTTCGCATCCTGAAAAAGAAATACCGGATGAGCAGATGATGGCCGGGTAAGAATTTGTGGAGTAAATTTCCCAGTTCGTGTATCATCTTACGCTATGCCGCAGCATCACCTATTAATAGATCAATTACCCTGTTTACCTCCGTAATAGTAAAAGGTTTTGAAAGAAAGAAGTTAACACCATTACTGTAGGCTTTTGAACGGTCTTCCGGTGTGTCGTGTGCCGTTATCATTACAATCTTTAAATGAGGATATTTGTATTTTATCTTATTGACAAAATTAATACCTAATCCATCGGGTAAGTGATTGTCTAATAGTAAAATAGAAGGCTTGTCCGTTTGTAATTTTATCTCTGCATCCTTTAACGTCATGGCAAAAGAGGTGATAAAACTCCGCTTTGCCAGGTTGTGACTAAGGAAATAGCAGATGTCTGCTTCATCATCAACGATTAGAATTTTTACTTCAACTGGTGTAGAATCCTTCGACATTTTTGAGATATAACTGTATAACATTTAAGCCGAAAGGCACAAATTTACTGCCAATCACTTATTTTTTAAAACAAGCCTGTAACAGGCATTTTATTTGCCTTACTGATTCCCGAAACCGGGTAAAGGGGTATATTTCTTCCTCATCATGGTTGAAATTTTCTACTGTTGATGAATAACTACCGTAGCAAATGTAAAAACCAGGGTAACCAGTTCATTTTTGTCTAATTTTAAACTAAATACTTTTCATGAAAAGGATATTGATTATTGATGATGATGCAGATATGTGCCGGCTGCTCAGTCATTTTCTGCAACGTAAAGGCTTTGAAACAGATACTGCCCATTCTGGCAGCAAGGGCTTGGTAAAGTTCAAAGAAAAACGATTTGACCTCGTTTTGTGTGATTTCAGGCTTGAAGGCATGGACGGACGCAAAGTGCTGGAAGAATTAAGAAAAATTGATACGACGGTTGTTGTAATCATCATCACCGGCTATTCAGATGTAAAGATGGCAGTAGAAGTGATGCGGATGGGTGCTTATGATTATATCACCAAGCCACTGATACCGGAAGAAGTAATATCAGTTATCAATAAAAGTTTAAATGAAACTAATTCCCCGCCGGATTATACCGGCTCTCCGGATAATACAACCCAGCCTTTAAATGCAGTCGGAAAAACTTTTGCCCTCAACGAAGAATACCTGGCTGGTACGTCTGACTATGCAACAGAAATGTACAAACAGGTAGCATTAATAGCCCCTACCAATTTTAGTGTTATCCTGTATGGAGAAAGCGGTACGGGTAAGGAAGTAATAGCAAAAACAATTCATCAATCCAGTAACAGAAAGGATAAACCTTTTGTAGCCGTGGATTGCGGCACCATATCCAGGGAGCTGGCAGCCAGCGAACTGTTTGGACATATAAAAGGTTCCTTTACGGGTGCGATAGCCGATAAAGAAGGATTTTTTGAAGTAGCAGATGGTGGCACTTTGTTTTTAGATGAAGTATCCAATTTGCCATTGGATGTGCAAACTACTTTACTGCGGGTTATACAGGAACGGAAATTTAAAAGAGTGGGAAGCAGTAAAGACATGAGTACTGATGTACGGGTTATTGTTGCTTCTAATGAAAACCTGCAGGAGGCATACCGAAAAGGAAAATTCAGAGAAGATTTATATCACAGGTTTAATGAGTTCTCTATTACTATTCCTCCGTTGCGGCAACGCAAAGATGATATTAAATTATTTGCCGGTTTCTTTCTGCAAAAAGTGGCGGCGGAGCTAAATAAACAGCTTGATGGGTTTGATGATGAAGTAATGGATTTGTTTTTAAATTATGAGTGGCCGGGTAACCTGCGGGAGTTTAAAAATGTAATTCGCCGGGCTGGTTTATTATCTGCTGGGGGAAAGATTACCACTAATGTGCTGCCCTGGGAAATAATTGGCGGAGCAGTTTACCATGCTGAACCAGTTGTAACACAAGCTGCAATAGCAGCACCTCCAAAAGATTTGAAAGATGCCGCATCGCAGGCTGAATACCTCGCTATCATGAATGTATTGAAAGAAGTAAAATTTAATAAAACGAAAGCTGCGGCCCGTCTTAATATTGACCGTAAAACCCTTTACAATAAAATACGGTATTACGAAGAAAATAATGCTATCTGAAAGAAATGATAGTGTCAGGCAGGCATATTGTTCATATAATAAGTGCAGGTGGAAAGCCAACTATTTAGTAAGAACTGTTTGCCTCTTAGACAAATATTAATCCCCAATAATTTATCCTGCCAAACTGAAAAGCTATCAATTTTTTGAGAACCCCGCTGGTTTATAGCAACAAGGGTTTGTTTTAAAATTGAAAACGTATAAAAAGGTATTCAGGTCAAGTGATAAACTGCCATTAAGTTGTCCGGATAAGATTTTTAAATAGTACTGTCAACAGTCTTCGAAAAAAACATCATGTCAACAAAAGAAATCGATAAACCCAAAATACTCTCGCAAAACCTTTTCCCGGTTGTAGGCATAGGTGCATCTGCAGGTGGATTGGAAGCCTTTAAAAAACTGATAACAGCTATTCCTGAAAATTCAGGAATGGCTTATATACTTGTTCAGCATTTACATCCCGAATATGAAAGTGCTTTGCCGGAGATTTTACAACGGGTAACCAGTATTCCTGTTATAGAAATAAGTGACAATGTACATGTCAATCCCAATCATATCTATGTTATTCCCAGCAATAAAATGCTGGTGGCCACAGATGGTGTGTTGAAACTGAGTCCGAGATTGGCTAAAGAAAGGAATATGTCCATTGATATTTTCTTTTCTTCGCTGGCAGAAGTACACCAGGGCCATTCCATTGGTGTGATATTATCCGGAACCGGTGCGGATGGCACAGCAGGATTAAAAGATATAAAAGATCATGGTGGGCTTACGTTTGCCCAGGATCCGGCTTCTGCTGCTTATGATGGCATGCCGCAACATGCTATTGATGCTGCGATTGTTGATTTCATTCTTCCACCCGAAAAAATTTCGGAAAGGCTGATGGAACTTCAGCAATCTTTTGCTATTTCTTCTTCAGGTGATGAACCTGATGCAAAAGATAAAATAAATGAAGATGGGTTCAGACAAATACTGGCATTGCTGAAGATTCGTGTTGGTGTGGACTTCAGTTTTTATAAACAAACTACTGTTCGACGGCGCATTATCCGCCGCATGATAATACTGCATCTGGAAACCATTACAGATTACGCAGAGTACCTGAAAAAAAATAAACCGGAACAGGATATTTTATTCAACGACCTGCTGATACCGGTCACTTCTTTTTTTCGTGACAGCATAACTTTTAACAGGCTTTGCGAAACGGTTTTTCCGGAAATCCTGAAAAATAAATCAGTCAGCAACCCGGGTCGTATCTGGATAGCGGGGTGCTCCACCGGGCAGGAAGCTTATTCCATTGCAATATGCATACAGGAATATTTAAGCGACCATACTTCCAATATTAAAGTCCAGATTTTTGCAACAGACCTTTCTGAAGTATCCATTAAAAAAGCAAGAAATGGTGTTTATTCAAAAAAAGAACTGGAAGGAATTTCTGAAACCCGGTTGAAGCAATTTTTTAATAAAACAGACGGGAATTACCAGGTAAAAAAACCGGTAAGGGATATGTGCATTTTTGCCACGCACAATTTTTTAAAGGATCCGCCATTTGCAAAAATGGACCTTATTACCTGCCGCAATGTGCTTATTTATTTACAACCCTTTCTGCAAAAAAAAGCCCTAACTGTTTTTCATTATGCACTCAACAATAAAGGAATTTTAGTATTGGGTAAATCAGAAACTACCGGCAATGCTTCAGATATATTTATTCCTTTTGGAAATAAGGATAAATTTTTTACAAAAAAATCAGTATCTGGAAGATTTATTAATGTGGCTAGTGAAAGAAGTGAAACAGCCTTTGCTGATAAAAATTATTTTGTGCGCAGCAAAGAAGGAAAGACGGATGATTTTCAAAAAAATGCGGATGAAATTTTGCTTTCAAAATATACCCCGGTGGGTGTGGTGGTAAATGATCAGTTCGAGATTGTACAATTTCGTGGCTCTACAGGCGCCTACTTAGAGCCTTCTCCCGGCAAGGCCAGCCTGAACGTATTGAAAATGGCAAAAGAAGGGTTGGCATTTGAAATACGCAACGCACTGCACAAAGCAAAATCTTCCAGCGAACCGTTTATTAAAGAAGGAATTTTAATAAATGACGGGAAAAAATCAGTAACCATTGAAGTGGTTCCCTTATTGAATACCGTTGATTTACATTTTTTGATTCTTTTCCGGGATACATATACAGCAGAAGCAGGTACTCCCAAAAGAGGTACTAAGAAACCCGCTTCGGGGGGCAGGGGGGCTGAAAAGGATACCCGTATACAACAGTTAGAAAAGGAGCTGGCTCAGGCAAGAGAAGATATGCGCAGCATTACCGAAGACCAGGAAGCCAGCAATGAAGAACTGCAAAGCAGTAATGAAGAGTTGCTGAGTGGCAGTGAAGAACTGCAAAGCCTGAATGAAGAACTGGAAACCAGCAAAGAAGAATTGCAAAGTACCAACGAAGAATTAATAACGGTAAACCAGGAACTCTACGACCGCAATGACGAACTGAACCAAAGCCGCCAGTTTGCTGAAGCCACCCTTGCTGTGCTGCATGAGCCACTACTGGTGCTGGATAAAAATTTTATTATCAAAACAGCCAACACTTCATTTTATGAAACTTTTGAATTAACAGAAGAAGAAACACTGGGCAAAATTTTATTTGCATTGCAGGATAAAGGATGGGATATTCCGGGATTACGCAAAGGGCTGGGAAAAATACAGAAAGAAAAAGAAAAGACGATAGAGATGGAAATCGTTTTTACATTCCCTGTAATTGGCGAACGTACCATCTGTTTTAATATACAGGCTATCAGCAGGGAAACCGGCGAGCAATTGATTTTATTGGCCCTGGATGATATTACCCTTAGAAAAAAAGCAGAAAAAATACTGGCAGAAAAAGCCAGTGGTATTTTACAGCAACATCAGTTGCTTCACAATTATTTTATGGAGGCACCGGCGTTCTTTGTCATTTTAAAAGGGCCGGAGTATATTTTTGAATTTGCCAATAACAGGTATCATCAGCTTACCGGCAACCGGGAGCTTATAGGCAAAAAAATGATGGAAGCCATGCCCGAACTGGCAGGCCAGGGATTTGTAGAAATAGTAGATGAAATTTATAGGGGCGGAAAACCTTTTGCAGGTAAAGAGATGCCAGCTTTGATAGAAAAGGTAAAAGGCCAACCGCCACAACAGATTTATATTGATTTAAATTGTCAGGCAATTAGAAATGAAGAGGGGGAAATATCTGGTATTTTAGTTCTTGGGTATGAGGTTACCGAGTTAATAACAGGCCGCAAACATTTACTGCGCAATGCAGAAATGATAGAAGAAATGTACATGAATTCACCGGCTTATGTATGTACGATAATGGGACCTGCACATATTTATGAATTAGTAAACCCATCTTACCAAAAACTTATTGGCACAAGAGAAATTCTGGGCAAACCCGTTTTTGAAGCGTTGCCCGAACTGGTGGGCCAGGGGTTTGATAAAATTCTGGATAACGTTTATAACACCGGAGAAATATATCTTGGTAACGAGGTACCTGTGTGGCTGGCCCATGATGAAGGGCTTGAGCCTGCATTGCGATATTTTAATTTCAGTTACCAGCCTATTTATAATGAGGATAACAAAATAACAGGCATCCTGATTTTTGGTTACGAGGTGACAGATGAAATAAAGGGCAGAAAAATACAGGAAGAAAGTGCAATACGTTTTGGGGTTCTTACCAATGCCATGCCGCAAAAAATGTGGATGGCAGATGAACATGGCAATGTAAACTATTTAAACCGCCAATGGCTTGACTATACCCATAAAAATTTTGACGAACTGAAAGGTAAAGGCTGGGAAAAAATAATACATGCTGATGACTGGAGCCATAACAAGCAGACCTGGATAAACTCTATCAACACCGGCGACGATTTTCAATTAGAACACCGCTTTCTAAAACATGATGGCACTTATAAATGGCACCTCAGCCGGGGACATGCACAAAAAGATGAGAACGATAAAGTAATTGTATGGATAGGCACCCACACTGATATAGATGAACAGAAACAATCGGAAGAAAAAATAAGGATTGCAGAAGAGTTTAGCAGAACCGTTTTGCAAAGCAGCCCCGATTGTGTAAAGGTGTTAGATAAAGAAGGGTTCATTTATTTTATGAATACCAACGGAATGTGCCTGATGGAGATTGAAGATTTTGGTATGGTGAAAAATAAACCCTGGTGGGAGCTGTGGGGCGAAGAAAACAAACCAACCATTGATGCTGCTGTAAAAACAGCCCTTGCAGGAAAGACAGCACAGTTTCAGGCTTATTGCCCTACGGCCAAAGGCACACCCAAATGGTGGGATGTAATAGTGACGCCACTCTTCGGTACAGATGGTGTAGTACCACAATTGATTTCTGTATCAAGAGATATTACGGACAGGGTAAAGATGGAGCAGAAAAAAGATGAATTTATCAGCATTGCCAGCCATGAAATGAAAACACCCCTTACAACTGCTAAAGCCTATTTGCAATTACTGGAACTTTCGCTGGATACTGAAAATGAAACGACCAATTTGTATGCAAAAAAAGCAAGCCAGTCTGTTACCCGGCTCAATGATCTGGTAACAGAGTTATTAGATGCAAGTAAAATACAGCATGGAAAATTAAACTATAATATTTCCACTTTCAATTTTAATGAAATGGTGGATACTACCGTTGAAGATATGCAGCATTCATCCCCCAAACATACCATTGTAAAAACCGGGAAAGTGCAGCAACAGGTAACCGGGGATAAAGAAAGGCTGCAGCAGGTAATTATTAATTTATTGAGCAATGCTATTAAATATTCACCTGATTCGTTGGATGTGTATATTAATATAGCACAACAGGATAATGAAATAAAAGTTTCAATAAAAGATAATGGCATCGGCATAAGCCAGCATCACCTCGAAAAAATATTTGACAGGTATTACCGGGTACAGGAACATGCGGTAGAATTTCAGGGGCTGGGCATCGGGTTGTTTATTTCGTATGAGATTATTCAACGCCACCAGGGAAAACTATGGGCAGAAAGTGAACCGGGGGAAGGGAGTACATTCTATTTTACATTGCCAATAGCGTAGCAGGGTTGCCAACCTTTTAAAGGTTGGCAACCCTGTTATTTTGAGAAAATAAATATTTTTTTATAAAAATAAAGATGACAAAAAAAGAAGATAAGGTTGATTGTTCTCCTTTAGTGGACAGTGAGCAAAAATGTGTTTTAATATATGACGATGATCCGGAGATTTTGTTTTTGTGCAAAGCAATTTTAGAAAAAAAACAATACCGGGTGGAAACCCTGCTCCGCTGCGAAAATGTGATAAATGATATTGGGCTTATACAACCAGCTATTATTTTAATGGATTTGTGGATACCCGAAATTGGCGGTGAGAAAGCCATTACGATGATGAAAGAAAACCCGGCCACTCAATCTGTTCCCGTTATCTTATTTTCAGCTAATGCAGATATTAGGGAAATATGTAAAAAGATAAAAGCAGATGGATATATTGAAAAACCATTTGATATAGCTGTATTTACTGAAACAATACGAAAACACCTTTTTAAATAAACACCTTATCCATTACGACAAACAAAAAAGTGATTACAGAAAGGGTTTCTTTTATCAGCAAAAATTAATTTACCAGCTTTTCATCCTTATCAGAACCTGAAAAACCCGAACCGATAGCCTGCATCAGGCTGGAGATAGGGCCATCATGAATATATGGAAAGAAGTAAATTTTAATAAAAAAAAACTGCTGAACTTTTAAAAATTGATCGCAAGGCGTTATATAATATAATAAGAATTCACCAAAACCTGAACAGCCTGAACAGCTAATAAAAGCTGTCATCATATTTATTATCACCCACACCTCTGAGTGTGGTTTTTATTTTTAGTGCAGCAAAGCCGGAATAATTTTTTAATAGGTCTTTCAGTGAGTAGAGGCTTTCACAAATTGTTGCAATTTTCCCACATATTATTTTATAAAGGGCTTTGTAAAAGGTAAACAACAACTGGCATTGTTTTTTAGTTGTTGAAGAGGTAAACCAAATTTATAACAAATAAAATTTATGTTATGACAAACAATCAGACAGACAATAGTAAAAATGCTACCCAACAGGGATTGTCAAACACAGACAAACAAAATCAAGAGCAGAAAAAAGGGTTTGAGCAGGGAAACGGGAATAACAGCACAACTGCTGATCCTAAAAAAAAGGAATGGGATCAAAAAAATGACCACCAATCCCAGGATACAGGCGGCCAAAATCAATCAAAAATCACCAACCAGGACTCTAAGATTACCAATAAAGATGAAGGACTGAAGAAAGATCCAAAGGCACAAGGCGAAATAAACGATGATGAAGATGTGGATGAGAATGGATAGCTGGAAGGCTATAAGGAAGAAGAGCCAGAGATAGATACACCGGTAATGGATAATGAAAAAACCGAAAAGAAAAAACCGGAAATGAAAAAATGATTTTCTAAATGCATTAGTTTTCTTTAAACAAGTTACAGACAGGCACAAAAGTTCAATCTCTGGATGTAGAAAAATCTGCCGATGAAAAATTAACAGAGGTTACCTCGTCTGTAATAATGATGAGCGAAGAAAAAGAGGAAGTAATGTAATTGGGTAAACCAACCTACCAGACCATAGTAGGAGTGAGAGCATAGTAAACCCGGGAGGTATTTACCCATAACAGCTACTTTATTTTATTTGAAATAAAATAGAACCCTCTTTTTAATATGGCACTACTTTTATAGAATATGAATGGTGAAAAATACAATCCTGATTAAATGAATAAGAAAGACTTGGTAAGGGGAAGAGGAATTGAAAAAATAATTTTCAACCTGGAATTTGACGGGGAAGATTTTTTTTTCAGGCTATATGACCGTTTTTCTCCTGCTTTATTTGGCCTCATTGTAAGCCGGGTAAATAATGCCGGAGCGGCAGAAATAGTATTGAAGAGAGTTTTTTTACAAGCATGGCACCGTAGA
>Ga0209591_10001194_pt1 | contig 32774 bp, 31 predicted proteins | sample MAT01_FD_187207 | JGI IMG/M metagenome (GOLD analysis project Ga0209591, IMG submission 187207) | Freshwater microbial communities from Lake Fryxell liftoff mats and glacier meltwater in Antarctica - MAT-01 (SPAdes) (version 2) | ecosystem: Environmental > Aquatic > Freshwater > Ice > Liftoff... | reverse complement strand
GCCCGAGCCCCAGCCCGAGCCCCAGCCCCAGCCCGAGCCCGAGCCCGAGCCCGAGCCCGAGCCCGCCGAGCCGGCGTCCGCCGCCGATCCGATCGCCGCGCTCAGCGCCGCCCTCGAGGCTGCGCTGGTGCGCGAGCTGCGCGCGGTCTACGACTGGGAGAACCACGCGCGCTTCAAGAAGCGGCTCAAGCCGGCGATGATCGTGCTGTCGGACGCCGCGACCCGGCTCGGGTGTTGGATCAGCACGACGCGCACGCTCGAGCTGTCGCGCCGCCTGGTGATCGAGCGGCCCTGGCCCGAGGTGGTGAGCGTGCTCGCCCACGAGATGGCCCACCAGTTCGTCGACGAGGTGCTGCAGGTGCGCGGCGAGACCGCCCACGGCGACAGCTTCCGCCAGCTGTGCGCGGGGCTCGGCATCGACGCCCGCGCCGGTGGACCGCCAGTGGTCACGCCCGACGCCGGCAGCGGCGACCGCGTGCTCGAGCGCATCCGCAAGCTGCTCGCGCTGGCCGGCAGCCCCAACCAGCACGAGGCCGAGATCGCGATGCGCAAGGCCCACGAGCTGATGCTCCGCCACAACATCGAGGTGGCGAGCGCGCAGGCCCGGCTCGGCTACGAGGTCGTGCACGTCGGAGATCCCAGCAAGCGCACCAGCAGCGGCGAGAGCGAGGTCGCGAGCCTGCTCGCCGAGTTCTTCTTCGTGAAGGTGATCCGGCTGCCGGTGTACCTACCCCTCGAGGGCCGCCGCGGCTCGGTGTTCGAGCTAGCCGGCACCCGCCCCAACCTCGACATGGCGAGTCACGTCTACGCGTTCTTGCTCGCCACCGCCGAGCGGCTGTGGCGCGACAACCGCGACGACGCCCGGGTGCGCAGCGGCCGCGACCGCCTCGCCTACCAGGCCGGCGTGATCCGCGGCTTCCGCGACAAGCTCACCGCCGAGCGCACCGAGCTCAGGGGCACCGGCCTGGTCTGGGTCGGCGACGCCGATCTCGACGACTACTATCACACGCGCAATCCCCGCATCTCGAAGCGCAGCCGCACCGTCCGCCTCAACGGCGCCCACGCCGCCGGTCGCGAAGCCGGCCGCACCATCATCTTGCACAAGCCCATCGAGCGTGGCCCCAGCGGCGGGCCGACCAAGTTGCTCCGCTGAGCATCACCGCGAGAAGCGGGCGATGAAGCCGTCGGGGAGCGCCAGCTTGGCGCCCGGTTTTTGCTGCGCGGTCGGCCCGCTGGCGGTGAGGTCGAGCTGGTAGCGGAAGATGCCAGTGAGCCAGGCCGCGCCGTCGGGGGTGACCGCGATCGCGTTGCCGCTGTCGTGATCCCAGTCGCCGAAGCGGCGGCTCCACAGGTGCTTGCCGTCGACGTCGAGCTTGGCGATGAAGCCGTCCTTCTGGCCCTTGCCGACCAGCGCGCCGCCGCCGAAGTTGATCGGCGACTCGAACCAGCCGGTCAGCACCGCGTTGCCGGCGTCGTCGACGCCGATGCCGTAGCCGACGTCCTCGCGCTCGGTGCCGTAGCTCTTCACCCACAGCGGCGCGCCGTCGGGCGACAGCCGCGCGACGAACACGTCGGACTCGCCGCTGGCGACCAGCGGCGTACCGAGGAAGTCGACGTCCCTGTCGTAGGAGCCGGTGATGACGAGGTTGCCGGCGCGATCGACCGCGATGCCGCCCGCCATCTCGTTGAACGGGTTGCCGATGCGCTTGCTCCACACGTGGCGACCGCTGGCGTCGAAGCGCGCGAGCATGAGGTCGTTGCCGCCGGCGGCCTTCATCGCGCCGCCGCCCAGATCGATGGAATCCTTGAACGTGCCGAGGATGAAGACGTTGCCGTTGCCATCGACGGCGAGGCGGCGCACCTGATCGTTGCCCTCGCCGCCGAGCGGCGTGAGCCACTCGAGCGCGCCGGCCGACGACAGCTTGACCAGCGCGACGTCGTCGGCGCCCTTCGACTCGTACTCGGTCTCGCCGAACCGCGCGGTGCCGGCGAACGACACCGCGGCGATGAAGCCACCGTCGGGCGTGGCGGCCAGCGCGGTGGTCGCGTCGGACGCGGTGCCGCCGGCGGTCCATAGCCACAGCACCTCACCGGCCGGCGACACGCCCGCGATGAACATGTCGTCGGAGCCGTAGGACTGCGCGAGCAAGCCGCCGCCGTCGATCTTGCCGGAGAACAGGCCGCCAAACCCGATGGTGCCGTCGGTGCCGACCGCGAGCGCGTCGGCGGTGTCCTCGTTGGGGCCGGCCACGGTGGCGACCCAAGCGAACTCGCCGTTGGACTTGAGCTGCGCCACGAACGCGTCGCTCTTGCCGGCGGCGGTCTTCGACAGCGGCGCGAACTGCGCGACGTCCTCGAAGTAGCCCGCGACGTAGGCGCTGCCGTCGGGGCCGGGCGCGATCGCGCGTGTCGAGTCGATCTTGACGCCGCCGAAGCTGGCGAGCAGCTCGACGGTGCCGGTGGCGCCACCCGGATCGGCGGCGAGCGCGGGCAGCGGCTTGGCGGGCGGCGGCGCGGGACGCTCGGGCGGGGCAGCGCTGCCAGGACCGTTACCGTCGGAGCCCGGGCCGGCCGGGCTGGCCGGGCTGGCCGGGTCGGGCTTGGGGGCCGCGTCCTTCTTGCTGGAGCAGCCCACCAGCGCGAGGCCGAGAGCGATCACGAGACCGTGCGTGCGTGGGTGCATTGCCTGCCTGGACACCGCGAGGAAGCCGCGGATGCACACGTTCGCATGGGCCTCCCGGCGCGGCAATCCTGGCGGAACCGAGGCGGCGCCGCGGTGTCAGAGGCGCGCAGCTCAGTCGGGGATGTGGCCCCACACCATGGCGACGAAGAACGCGGCGAACACGAGCACCCCGGCCCACAGCGCGATGCGATCGAGAGTGCTCATGCGGCAGTAGATGCTGGTCGCGGTTGGACGTACCCGCGGCAAGGCGTCGCAGGCGCGGCGGGTGCCTCGGCGCTAGCCGCGCAGCTCGCGCTTGAGGATCTTGCCGGTCGGACCCTTGGGCAGCGCCGGCAAGACCTCGACGACGCGCGGGTACTTGTAGGCGGCCAGGCGCTCCTTGCAGTACGCGACGATCTCCTCGGGCGTCGCCGACTGGCCCGGCTTCCACGCCACGATCGCCTTGATCTCCTCGCCATGGCTGGGGTGGTGGATGCCGACGACCGCGGCCTCGCCGATGGCGGGGTGGCCGTACAGCACCTCCTCGATCTCGCGCGGGTACACGTTGAAGCCCCCGCGGATGATCATGTCCTTCTTGCGGTCGACGATCGTGTAGTAGCCGTCGGCGTCGACGATGCCGACGTCGCCCGAGCGGAACCAGCCGTCGACGATCGCGTCGGCGCTGATCTCGGGCCGCCGGTAGTAGCCCTTCATGACGTTGTGACCCTTGATGCAGATCTCGCCGGGCACGTCGGGCTCGGTGACGATCCGATCCTGCTCGTCGACGAGCCGGAACTCGACGCCCCAGATCGGCACGCCGATGGTGCCGGCCTTCTTGTGGCCGCGCGGGTTGAACGACGCGACCGGCGAGGTCTCCGACAGGCCGTAGCCCTCGAGGATGTCGGTGCCGAACTTGGCGTCGAAGGCCTTCATGACCTCGACCGGCATCGCCGAGCCGCCCGACAGGCACTGGCCGAGCGTCGCCAGCTGCCCGGCCTGGACCTCGGGGCTGTGCAGCAGCGCGAAGTACATCGTCGGCACGCCGGCGAAGACGCTGACGCGGTGCCGCTCGATGAGCTTGGCGCAGGCGACCGGCTCGAAGCGCGGCATGAGGACCAGCGTGCCGCCGGCGTAGATCGTCGCGTTCTGCATCACGGTCTGGCCGAAGCTGTGAAACAGCGGCAGGACGCACATCACGACCGCGTCGGACAGCTTCACCGGGAGATCCTGCAGCCCGAGCCACTGCGCGTTGTAGAGCAGGTTGGCGTGGCTGAGCTCGGCGCCCTTGGCCTTGCCGGTCGTGCCCGAGGTGTAGAGGATGACCGCGGTGTCGTCGGGGCTGGTGGTCGTGACGTCGCCGATGGGCGGGGCGGCGCCGACCAGCGCGGTGAAGTTGTGGGCGTCGGGCGGCACCGACCGATCGGCCTGATCGGCGCGCACGATCACGAGGTGCTTGCAGGCGTCGACCCGATCGAACCCCGCCTTGGCGGCGGCGAAGAAGCCCTCCCAGGCCACCAGCACGACCGCCTCGGAGTCCATGAGGTGATAGGTGATCTCGTCGGCGGTGAGCAGCACGTTGAGCGGCACCACCGGGCACGCCGCGTAGTGGCTGCCGAAGTAAGCGATCGTGAACTGCGGGACGTTGGGCAAGAGCAGCGCGACGTGCTGGCCCGGCTTCACGTCGAGGCCGCGCAGCGCGCTCGCGAACTGCTGGGCCAGCGTGTCGACGACGCCGTAGGTGAGCGTGAGCTCGCCGAAATGGATGATCGGCTTGGCGGGATGCTGCGCCGCGCTCGCGCGCAGCAAGGTGGCGAGGTTGAGGCTCATCGCCGGCGACTGTACGACAAGCGCGCCGACACTGGTGCGACGCGCCGCGGGGGCGCTCCGTCCGCGCTCACGTTAGCTGTGTAGGATGCGGCATGCGCTCCTTCGCCTTTGCCTCCGCGCTCGTGCTGTCGCTCGCGACGCTGACGGGATGTCCGCCGAAATCATCCGCGCCGCCAGCGCCCACCGCGCTGACCCGCCAAGATCGGCTCGAGGTCGCGCGCCTCGAGGCCCAGCGCGACACCGCGGTCGCGCGCCTGAGCCAGCTGGCCGACGACGCCAACCCTGAGCGCCGCGGGATCGCGCTGCGCGGGCTCGGCCGGGTCGGCACCCCGGCCGCGATCGCGACGCTGCGCCAGCACCTGACGGGGGACGACGCCGTGGTGGCGGCCGCGGCCCTCGGCGTCGCCGGCGCGACCGGCGCTCTCGAGCCCGCCGACGCCAAGGCGATCACCGGTGAGCTGGCCGCGCTCACCGTGAGCGGCCCGGGCCGCGCGGTGGTCCTCGAGGCGCTGGGGCGCCTGGCCCAGGCCGAGGCCCTGCCGACCTTGTCGTCGGCGCTGGGCGGCGAGCCCGCCATCGCCGCCGCCGCCGGCCTCGCGCTGGGTCGGCTCGGTCGAGCCAAGCTCGCCCTCGACGCCACGACCGAGCTCGCGCTCATCGGCCGCACCAAGGACGACCACGCCGAGGTCCGCTACGCCGCGACCTACGCGCTGGCGCGGGCCTTCATCGCGCCCGGCACGCCGCCGCCGGCCGCGACCGATCTGGTCGTGCGGGCGCTGCGCGATCGCCTCAAGGATCGCGAGCCCACCACCCGCGCCGCCGCGGTCGCCGGCCTGGCCGCGCGCAACGCGGTCGCGGTCACCACGCCCGATCTGCTCGACGGCCTCGACGACAACGACTGGCGCGTCGCGGTCGAGCTGGTGCGCGCGCTCGGCGGTCCCAGCAGCACCGAGCCGACCCGCACCGCGCTGGTGCCGTTCCTGGCCCGGGTCGCCGAGGAGTGGAGCGGCGGTCGCCTCGGCCCGCCCTACGCCCACGTCCTCCTCGAGGGCCTGCGTCAGCTGGCCGATCGCGCGGCCGAGCCCAAGGTCCGCGCGCTGCTGGTCAGCGTCGCGCGCTCGTACATCGAGCATCCGGCCGCGACCCGGGCCGCCAACCTGCAGCTGGCGTCGGCGTGGGCCCACTGCCTCGCGCTGTCGGCGCTGGCCCGCCCGCTGCCGACCAAGCCGAGCGGCGACTCACTCGAGGATCCCGCGGTCGCGCTCAGCCAGCTCGCGGTGTGCGGTGGCCAGATCTTACCCGACCGCTTCGTGCAGGGCCTGACCCTCGACGTGATCGCCGCGGGCGGCGTGCCCGATCCGGTGCGCCGCATCGTGCTCGCGACCGGTCACGCCAACGCCGGCCTCGCGGGCGACGCGCTGGGTCACCTGCCCGACCTGGCCAAGCCGGCGACCGCCGCCGAGCAGCTCGCCATCCGCGACGCCCTGGTGGCCGCGGTCGGACGCAGCGAGCCCGCCATCGCCGGCGCAGCCGCCGACGCCGCTGGCACGATCCTCACCGCGACCGGGAGCAACGGCGACTGGGCGCCGCTGGCCGCCGCCGTGGTCGGGCGCGTCGATCCGACCAGCGCCGACGTCGAGCTGACCGCGACGTTCCTGGGCGCGATCGCGGCCGCTAAGCTCGACGGGCTACCGACCTGCCAGCGCCTGCAAGGCCACCCCAGCCCAGCGCTGCGCAGCGCCGCGCGCGCCTGTGTGAAGGAGCTCACCGGCGAGGATCCCGGGCCGCGCGCTGCGTCCTCCGCGCCGGCCATGCCGCCGGTCGATCCCGACGACGGCCTGCGCGGCACGACGACGTGGCGGCTCACCACCAGCCAGGGCGAGGTCGTGATCGCCCTCGATCCCGAGCTCGCGCCCTGGCACGTCGCGTCGATCATCTCGCTCACCAAGAACCGGTTCTACGACGGCCTGGCGTTCCATCGCGTCGTGCCCGACTTCGTGGTCCAAGGCGGTGATCCGACCGCGACCGGCTGGGGCGGCCCGGGCTACACGCTGCCCAGCGAGCCGGGATCCCTGGTCGAGCCGCGCCCCGCCGGCTTCACCGCGGGCGCGATCGGCATGGCCGATTCCGGCAAGGACACCGGCGGCTCGCAGTGGTTCGCGATGCACGGCCCGGCGCCCCATCTCGACGGGCGCTACACCCGGGTCGGCGCGATCGTCGAGGGCGCCGACGTGATCGATCGCCTGCAGATCGGCGACACCATCATCCGCGCCCGCGTCGAGTAGCTACTGCAGCGGGTTCTCGCTGCGGCCGACGTCGAGGACGACCTTCCAGCCCTCGGCGGTGGCCCGCCACACCGTCAGGTAGCTGCCGCGCCACACCACGCGCGCCTCGTGGACCAGGCGGGCGTGACCGGCGGTGGCGGCGAGCTGGCCGTTGGCCGACAGCCGGCTCCAGGTCGGCGACCACAGGAGGTCGCCTTGCGCGAGCAGCGGCGCGATCACCCCGCGGATGGCGTCGGCGCCCTCGACCCGCTGGCCGCCGCGGATCATCGCGCCGTCCTCGGCGAAGGAGTCGACCCAGCCGTCGGCGCGGTTGGCGTCGGTGGCCCGCGCGAACGCGGCGTCGGCGGCCACCGCATCGTCGGCGCGCTCGCCGTCGAAGGACGCCATCGACAAGACCTGCTCGCCGCGGGCACCGGTGACGGTCGACGACAGGCCCTGATCGGCGGGCGTGTACTCGATCGAGGTCGGATCGTCGTGCTGCGGGTTCTCGAAGCGGAGCGCGTCGGCGCCCGCGCCGGTCGCGGTGAAGAGGGTCTCGGCGGCGCCGCTGGGGATCGCGTAGAAGCGCAGCGTGCCGTCGGGCTGGCCCGGCGCGTCCTCGGTCGCGTCGTCGATCAGCATCGCCTCGAAGCCGCCCTCGGCGTGGAACGCCACGCCGTAGAACACCCCGGCGACCGCGGTCCAGTGCTCGCGGCCCGCCTCGTGCTCCCAGTCACCGACGATCCAGCGCACCGGCGCGAGCGCGGGCGACAGATCGGGACCGGCCACCGGCTCGGGGCCCGCGGGCTTGGGCGTGGCACCACCGCAGGCCGCGGCGGCGATCAGGATCGAGGCAAAGGCGAAGCGCACCATGGGCGCAGCATACAGGTCACAGGGTCTCGAGGAACGCGACCAGGTCGGCGCGCTGGGCCCCGGTCAGCTCGGCGGTGTCGGCCATGCCGTGGACCGCGCCGCGATCGGCGAGCAGCGCCTCGAGCGTGGCCGCGCTGCCGTCGTGATAGTAGGGCGCGCTGGCGGCGAGCCCGACCAGCGACGGCGTGTCGGACTTGGCGAGGGTGCCGTCGAGCTCGTGGCTCGCGGTGTCGGTGAGCATCGGGCCGCCGTGGCACGAGTTGCAGCCGAGCGCGGCGCTGGCGAAGAGCTGCTTGCCGCGCGCCACCTGCGCCGGCTCGCGAGTGGGCGTGCGCGGCGCCGGCAGGCTCTCGAGGTAGGCCGCGATCGACTTGGTCTGCGGCCCGGTGAGGCCGCCGCCGCCGAGGCGCCGCATCGTCGAGGTGAGGCTGACCGCGAGGTCCTTGTCGCCGCCGTCCCACTTGTAGGGATGGGTGCCGGTCACGCGGCCGGCGAGGAGCGGCGTCTGCAGCTCGTGGCTCTCGATGCGCCACGACAGGCCGTCGGTGGTCGCCTCGGGATGGCAGCTCGCGCATGCCATCGCGCCGCGCGACGAGATGCGGCCGTCGTTGCCGCGCCGGAACAGATCGAAGCCCTCGTGGGCCAGCTTGGTCAGGCGCGTCGGCGCGACCGCGGCGGTGCCCACGAGCGCGGTCGACTTCGGCTGATCCATCGTGATGCGCACGGTGCGGCGCGACACCGCGCAGAACACCCAGGCGGTGCCGTCGGCGCCGACCGCGATGCCCTCGGGCCCGCAGGCCTCGGCGCCGCCGAGGGCGACGGTGCGATCGAGGCGCACGCTGGTCTGCGAGGCCGCCGCCAGCACCAGCACCGTGTCCGAGCCGTAGCCGGCGATGAACGCGCGGTCGTGGCCGGGGTCCCACGCGATCGCCTTGGGCTGGTGATCGGCGATCTGCGCCGACGCGGTGCGGGGCACCCGCTCGCCGGCCGCGATGAACGTGACGTGATGGGTGATCGGCGACTCCGAGCCGCCACCGTACGAGCCGGTGTTCTTGCCGAAGCGCGCGTCCTGCAGCGGCACCGAGGCCTGGTGCGCGACCAGCGCGAGGTCGTCGCCGATGAAGCGGGTCGCGAAGGCGGCCCGCGACAGCTTGCGCCCACCCTGGTTGTCGACGGTGAGCTGGCCGAACACCGGCGCCACGGTCAGGACCGGCGTCGGCCCGAGGCTGACCGAGGTGGCGCGCGTGGGATCGGCGAGGTCGATCCGCTCGGCGGCGCCGGTGACCAGCGACGCGACGACGGCCTCGCGCCCGCTGGGCGAGATCGCGACGCCGCGCGGCTCGGGCGCGAGCGCGCGCCGCCACCGCTCGGTGCCGGTCGCGGCGTCGTAGGCGACCAGGGTGCGGGCCGCGACGGTGGTGGTGAGCAGCATCTGGCGGTCGGGCGACAGCGCGACGCCGTAGGGCTCGGTCGGCGTGGTCCACTTGCGGGCGACGGTGAGCTGAGCGCCGACGTCGACGGCGACGATCTGGTCGGTGGAGCGGCTGGCGACGTAGGCGCGCTGGGCGGTCTCGTCGTAGACCAGCTGGGTGGCGCCGGGACCGATGGCGAGCCGGGCCACCACGTTGCCGAGCTGGTCGACCTTCACCAGATCGCCCGAGTCGGCGTCGATCACCAGCGCGGTGTCGCCGACGACCGCGATCGCGCTGCCGGCCAGGTGGGCGGCGGCGGCGGTGTCGAGCACGAGCGGGGCGCGGCCGTCGAGCGGGCGGCCCTCGAGGGCGAAGGCCGGCGGCGAGAGATCCTGCGGCATCATCATGCGCCGGGCCGACGCGCGCTCGGCGTGGGCCAGCAGGCTGGCGGCGGTCAGGGCTCCGAGGGCGACGGCGATCCGGCGGGCGCGCATGGCGAGTTGCAACGCACGCGGGAGCCGTGGGGTCTGTCGTGGCCGCGCATTTTCAGCCAGCCGGAGGTCAGCCGTCGACGCGCGGCGTCAGCTCGACGCCGAGGTGTAGCTGCGCAGCGCCAAGCGCCAGACCAGCCGGGCGACGACCGCGAGCAGGGCGGCACCGCCGAGGCAGCCGAGCCCGGCGCGCAGGGTGAGCGTGCCCAGGAGCGCCATGGCGGGATAGGTGGTCATGACCGCGAGCGGGATGACGAAGGTGAAGATCACGCGGAACGCGCCGCGGAAGATCTGCGCGGGCCAGCGCGCGGCGTCGAAGATCGAGCCGAGCAGGTAGATGAGGTTGTCCATGCGCACGACCCAGAACGCGGTCGCGACGATGACGATCCACAGCGAGTACATGACGGTGAGCCCGGCCAGCAGCAGCAAGCAGGCGGCGCCCAGCTGCGCCGCCGACGGCGCGTGGCCGACCTGGACCAGCGCGTAGATCAGCAAGCCGAAGCCGCCGAGCACGTCGAGGAGACGCCAGGGCTGGAAACGCGCCGTCGACACCAGGAACTGGGCGTCGGCCGGCCGCAGCAGCGTGTAGTCGAACGAGCCCGAGCGGATCTGGTCGATGACCGCGGCCAGCGACGGGCTGATCGCGCCCTCGAGGATGCCGCGCACGACGACGAACCAGCCCATCACCACCAGCGCGCCGCCGAAGCTCCAGCCCGCGACCGCGTCGCGATCTTGGTACAGCACGAACAGCGGCAGCAGATTCCAGCCCAGCCAGTAGAGCGACATCGCGCCCTGGACGATGAAATCGGCACGGTATTGCATCGACGTCACGATCGAGGCCCGGGCCTGCACCGCCAGCAGCCGCCCGTAGTACGCGGCGCGACTAGCCACCGAACGCCTCGTAGCGCCGCACGCCGGCGCGCCACAGCCACAGCGCGAGCAGCCCGACCGCGATCGCCCAGCCCCACTGCTGCGCGACCAGGCGCGCGGCCTCGCTGGTCGACGGCACGCGGCCGATCCAGATCGACACCGGGTCGCCCAGCATCGAGCGGAACGGCAGCCACGCCGCGAGGCGCTGAACCCAGCCCGGCAAGAGCGGGAGCGGGATGAGGTACCCCGACAGCACCGCGAACACGCCGAAGTACACGTCGATGATGCCCTGGGTCTTGTCGAGGAAGAACCCGAGCGTGCCCAGGCACAAGAAGACGCCGAAGGTCAGCGCCCACGCCCCGACCACCGACGCCAGCACCAGCGCGAGCTGCGCGGGCTCGGTCACCATCACCGAGCGCGCGCTGGTGAACAGCATGAGCACCAGCACCGGCGCGACCGCGAGCGTGCGCAGCGGCACCGCGCCCAGGTGGGTACCCAGATAGCCGACGAACGGGTGGATCGGCCGCAACAGCCGGCCCGAGGCCTGGCCGGTGCGGATCTCCTCGCTGATCTGCCACGCGACCCAGTTGCTGGTCAGGTTGCGGATCACCAGCGCGGCCAGGTAGTACGCGACGAAGTCACGGGTGGCCCAGGCCCGGAACGGCGCCTCGTCGGCGACGCTGGTCCACAGGCCTAGCATCACCAGCGGCATCGTCGTCGTCAGCAACCACACCACCATCTCGGCGCGATAGGCCACCGACTCGACCATGCCGACCCGCACCAGCGTGGGCAGCGCGCGCCAGCTCACCCGGGGTCCGGCGCGATCGCGGGGGCGCGCTTGTCCTTGAACAGCTTGCGCATCACGTCCTCGAGCGGGGGATCCTCGACGGCGAGATCGCTGCCGGCGCGGTCGAGCAGGTGGCCGATGACCTCGCGCAGCGCGGCCTCGGGCACGCGCACGGTGGTGCGGCCACCCTCGCGCTTCACGACCTCGCCCAGCCGCTCGAGCTGCTCGACCGGCAGATCGCCGCTGAACGACACCAGCTTGTCCGGGATCATCGTCTTCACCAGCGCGCGCAGATCGCCGTCGTGGATGAGCTTGCCGCCGTCGATGACGATGACGCGCGGGCACAGCGCGACCACGTCGTCCATGTAGTGCGAGGTCAAGAGCACCGTGGCGTCGTGGCGCTGGTTGTAGTCGCGGATGAAGTCGCGGATGGTGACCTGCATCGCGACGTCGAGCCCGATGGTCGGCTCGTCGAGGAACAGGGTCGTCGGCTGGTGCAGGAGCGCGGCGGCCAGCTCGCACTTCATGCGCTCGCCCAGCGAGAGCTGGCGGGTCGGCTTGTCGGTGAGCCCGGCCAGCCCGAGCAGCTCGGTCAGCTCGCCCAGCGTGCGTTTGAAATCGGCAGTAGATACCCCGAAGACCGCGCGGTTGAGGGCGTAGGTCTCGCTGGGCGGCAGGTCCCAGATGAGCTGCTGCTTCTGGCCCATGACCAGCGTGATCTGGCCGAGGAAGGCGGCGTCGCGCCGGGCCGGCTGGTGACCGGCGACCGCGACCGCCCCGGAGGTCGGGTGCAAGAGCCCGGCGAGCACCTTCATCGTCGTGGTCTTGCCGGCGCCGTTGGGGCCGAGGAAGCCGACCCGCTCGCCGCGCTCGATCCGGAACGAGACGTCGTCGACCGCCTTCACCACGTCGTACCGGCGATGGACGATCGAGCGCAGCGCGGCCCTCAGCCCGGGCGCGCGCCGATGGACTCGGAAGTGCTTCGTGAGCCCGACGACGTCGATCACGAGCCGCCGCTGCCGCCGCGATCGATCGCCTTGGCCAGCTCGCCGACGGTCTTGATGGGCAGCGCGTCGACCGACTCGCCTGACAAGATCGACTCGATGAGGTGGGCGCCGACCCGGGCCAGCTGGGTGAGCCCGGTGACCTTGCTGGCGATGGCCTGGGCCCGCACCGCGCCGGCGCCGCGCAGCTTGCCGACCACGGCCTCGAGGGCGCCGTCGGCGGCGGTGAAGTGCTCGAGGGCGTCCTGGATCCAGCGCAGCTCACGCTCGCGTAGCACCCGCGACACCATCTTCCAGATGCTGGTTTCGGCCAGGTAGTACTCGCGGCGCTCGCCCGGGACCCAGGCCTTGTGGACCACGCCCCACTGCTGCAGCTCGGCCAGGATCATCGACATCGCGCCCGACGACATCGTGAGCCGCTCGCACAGATCAGGCTGTGACTGCGGCGCTTGCTCGAGGTAGAGCAGCGCCCACACCCGGCCCATGTTGCGCTTGAAGCCCCAGCGCTCGATCAGCACGCCGACGGCGTCCGCGACCTTCAGCGTCGCGGTCTCGACGGTAGGGTCGAGGGCGTCGGCCACGATCAGCCCTTGGGCTTGATCGGCGGCAGCTCGCGCGTCGCCACCCGCGCCAGGCTACCGTCGCCGCGCGGCGGCTGACCCGCGGCCGCGGTCTCTTCTTCGCGCCGGCGCGAGATGATCTCGACGATCTCTTTTTGCGACAGGCCGCCCGACGGCCGCAAGGTGACGCCCGCCTCCTTGCCGGTCGACAGCTCGCGGGCGGTGATGCTCATGATCGACTCGACGTCGACGGTGAGGTTGAGCTCGACGCGCACGCTGCCGGGCGGGCCCGCGGGCAGCCCGTCGAGGACGACCTGGCCGAGCTTGCGGTTCTTGCGGACGTCGGCGTGCTCGCCTTGGTACAGCTCGATCGACACGAACTTCTGATCGACCGAGGTCGTCGCGAACAGCTTGCGGGCGCGGACCGGCAGCATGGAGTTGCGCGCGATCAGCACCGAGAAGCCGGTCTCGCCGACCTTGATGCCGATGTCGTGCGGCGTGACGTCGAGGAGCGCGGCGCCGTCCTCGTCACCGGCCAGGATGCCGGCGTAGGCCGCGGCGCCCAGCGCGACCACCTCGTCGGGGTTGGCCCCCTTCGACGGCTTCCGGCCGAAGATCGACTCGACGATGGCCTGCACCGCGGGCCAGCGCGTCATACCACCGACCAGCAGCACCTCCTCGAGATCCGCCGCGGCGAGGCCGGCATCGGCGAGCGTCGAGCGACAGGGCGGCTCGAGGCGATCGAGCAGATCGCGGGTCCAGGTCTCGACCTCGTCGCGGGTGAGGCGACGCTCGACGTTGAGCGGCTGGCCGTCTTGGGCCTGAGTCAGAAACGGCAGGCGCATCCAGGTCTCGCGCTCGACCGAGAGCGCCTTCTTGGCGGCCTCGCAGGCCTCGCGCAGGCGACCGAGCGCGACCGGGTTCTGCATCAGATCGGTGCGGGTCCGGTCGAAGACCTCGTCGGCCATGCGCTCGACCATGCGGCGATCCCAGTCCTCGCCGCCCAGCGCGCTGTCGCCGCCGGTGGCGAGGACCTCGAAGATGCCGTTCTCGACCGACATGATCGAGATGTCGAACGTGCCGCCGCCGAGATCGAACACCGCGATGATGCGGCGCTTGTGCTCGCTGATCTTGTGCGCGCCGTAGGCCAGCGCGGCCGCGGTCGGCTCGTTGAGGATGCGGACCACGTCGAGGCCGGCGATGGTGCCGGCGTCGCGGGTGGCCTGGCGCTGGCTCTCGTCGAAGTAGGCCGGGACCGTGACGATCGCGCGGGTCACCGGCTCGTCGAGGGCGGCCTCGGCCAGCGCGCGCAGGCGGCGCAGCACGTGCGACGCGATCTCCTGAGGCGAACGCGCGGTGCCGGCGATGCGGACCCAGGCGTCGCCGTTGGGGGCGGCGACGATCCGGAACGGCGCGGTGCGGGCCAGGGCGGTGACGTCGTCGGCGTTGACCTTGCGACCGATCAGGCGCTTGGTGCCATAGACGGTGTGGGCGGCGTTGGACACCGCCTGGCGACGCGCCGGGGTGCCGACGATGATGTCGCCCGAGGCGGTCCACGCCACGACCGACGGCGTGGTGCGCTCGCCGTCGGGCGCCGCCAGCACCTTGGTCACGCCGCGATCGTCGAGGACCGCGACGCACGAGTTGGTGGTGCCGAGATCGATCCCGAGGATGCGGCTCTTCCGAAAGGACTTGGGAGGTGTACCAGCAGCCATCGGCTACTCCTTCTTCCCCATCAGACGGGACAGCAACCCGCGACGCTCGTTGGTCGCCATGCGCCGCATCTCGGCAAGCTCGCGAGCCGCGCGCTCGTTGGTCGGGTCGACCTCGAGCACGGCCTCGAACCGCTGCGCCGCCTCGAGTCGATCGCGCTGGGCCAGGGCGCGCAGGCCCTCGGCCAGTTCCATACCAGCGCGCGCGCTCCGATCGCCGGGGTTCTTGCGGGCGTAGATCTTGTAGACCGCGAGGGCCTCGTCGTAGCGGCCGGTGTCGATGAGCGACTCGGCGGCCCGGAAGTCGGCCTTGCCGCCGTCGTCGGGCAGCACCGAGACCGGGCTCGTGAGCGGACGCCGCTCGGCGCTGTGGGTCGGGCGCTGCGCGATCGTGGGGTCGGAGCCAGCCTTGCGGATCGGCGGCGGCGGGATCGGCGGCGGCGGGATCGGCGGCGGCGGGATCAGCGGCGGCGGGATCGGCGGCGGGCGGCCGCCGACCGCGGGGCGCGACGCGACGGGAGCCATCGGCGGGCTCGGTAGCGACGGCGACGGCGGCATGCGCAGGGTCGGCACCTTCACCGACGGGCGGGCCCCGGTGGTCTGTAGCACCTTGCTGCGCGAGGCCTGGTCGCCGAGCCGGCGATAGGCGTCGCGGATGAGGATGAAGATCTCGGCCGCCATGCCGCGCAGCTCTTGCGACGTGTAGCGGGTGAAGCGATCCGGGTGGTAGCGCTTGGTCAGGCCGGCGAAGGCCGCGCGCACGTCGGCGTCCGTGGCCTCGTAGCCGACCCCGAGGATCTGGAACGGGTTGAGCTTGCGCAGCGAGTCGAGCTCCGACGTCAGCGCGCTCAGGAGGTCGTCCTCGGCCTGCGCCAGATCCTGGCTGTCGTCGACGCCAGCCTCGATGGCCGGCGTCGAGGTGCTGGTGGTCTGCTTCTGGGCCGAGGCCAGCGCCGTCTCGATGAGCCACAGCGCGCTCTCGGGGATGGTGTTGAGCTTGATGTCGACGCCGGGGCCACGCCCGCCGAGCCCGCCCTCGGGCACGTGCTCGTGGACCACGCCCGCGAGGACGATCATCGACTCGGTGGGCAGGGTGAGGTCGATGCGGACCGGCGTCCCGATCGGCGGCGGCGTGCTCGACTTCAGGAAAATCGCGTGGCGAGACAGGTCGCGGCGATAGATGTTCGCGAGCTGCTGCCAGGAGCCGCATCGCAACTTGATATTGATGGGCGCCAGAGACACCGACCGCCGGAGTATAGGAACGGCCGAACCACGCTGGCAACCCCGCAACGCCGCGACGTTTTTTCAGCGACCCCGGTCGAGGTCGGCCAACAGCAGCCGATATTGCCCCAACACCCGCTCGTGGCGGTTCTTGATGCGCTGTAGGTAGCCGTTGTCGCGGGTGCGCCCCATCGCCGCCATCGCCTCGTCGCGAACCCGGCCCAAGAAGAGCTTGGCGTCGTCGAAGGGCTTGAGCACGAAGCCGACGATGCCGAGGTCGGCCGCGCGCGTGGTCAGGCTGGGATCGCTGTACCCGGTCACCAGGAACGCGGCGAGGCCGGGGCGATCCTTGCGCAGGCGGCGCACCACCTCGAGGCCGTCGATGCCGGGCAGCCCGATGTCGATGAGCACCAGATCGAGGGCCTGGCCGCGGGTGCTCATGCGCTCGGCGTGGGCGACGGCCTCCTCGCCAGTGACGAAGGCGAACGTGATGAGGCCGGCCTCCTCGAGCTGGTCGACCAAGAAGTCGGCGACCTCGCGGTCGTCCTCGACGATCATCACGACCGGGTGGCGCTCGGCGTCGACGTCGGAGGCCGGCTCGCCGGCGCGGGCCGCGCGCTGAGCCAGCTGCTTTTCGAGATCGATCGAGCGGCGCTCGGTCTTCACCAGATCGCGCAGCATCTCGTCGAGCATCTCGCGTAGCTGCGCGATCGCGCGCTTGTAGGCGCCGCCTTGGGCGCGGCGGTTGGCGGCGTGGGCCAGCGAGCTGGCGGTGATCTCGAAGCTCTCGGCGCCGAGGTCGACGAAGTCGGCGGCGCCGGCGCGCAGGCACGCGATCACCAGCGCCACCGACGGACGCTGCGCGACGGCGACCGGGGCCGCGTCGGGCACCGCGGCGGCGACCTCGGCGATGCGGGCCGCCGCCGTCGCCGCGGTGGTGAGGCCGCGTGCAGCGTCCTCGACATCGACCATCACGACCGCGCCTTCGTCGTCGATGAGCGCCTTGGCGGCCTCGCGGGCGTCGGCGACCATCGCGGTCTCGACCCCCGCGCTGACCAGCTTTTCGACCAGCTCGCGCAGGCCAGCGGCAGCTCCACCGCTCCATCCCCGGGCGGCGACGACGATGACGGTCTCGGGGACTTCGATCGACATTTCCGAAAACAGCTCGAGCGCGACGATAACACCGCCGCGCGAGCTCGGAACCCGCTCCGAAGCTGGTTACGCCTTGGCGGTCGGCGTCTCGCTCCACTGCTGCATCGCTTCGGTGCCCGGGCGGTCGACGTGGAGCTTGCCGTCCTCGGCCGAGGTCACCCAGCTGACCGGGATGTAGTGATGCTTGCCGTCCTTGTCCTTGGCGAGCTTGATGAGGTTGGTGCCCTCCATGTGGTCGACGACGGCGAACTGGCCGCCCTGCGAACAGACGACGGGCATGTGCGGCTTGATCTCTTGCGTGTTGATCATGTGGGACGACCAAGCACAGGCCGCGCCACCCCAGGTCGCCGAGATCATGCGCCGGCCGCCGATCGGCCTGCGCGATGGCGCTCATCGTGCGCACCCGCACCACGGCGTGTACAGTCCGCGCGATGACGACCGAGTCGCTGTTTCTCCGTGCGTGTCGCCGTCAGCCGGTCGAGCGCACGCCGGTGTGGATGATGCGACAGGCCGGTCGCTACTTGCCGGCCTACCGCGCGGTCCGGGCCAAGCGCTCGTTCCTCGACCTGTGCCACACGCCCGAGCTGGCCTGCGAGGTCACGCTCCAGCCGATCGACGAGTTCGGGTTCGACGCCGCCATCCTGTTCTCCGACATCCTCATCACGCTGCCGCCGATGGGCCTCGAGATCGGGTTCCCCGACAAGGGGCCGGTCATCGCCAACCCGGTGCGCGACCGCGCCGCGATCGATCGCCTGGTGGTCGCCGATCCGGTGGCGACGGTGCCGTTCGTGATGGAGGCGGTGCGACAGATCCGCAGCGCGCTGGCCGGCCGGGTGCCCCTCATCGGCTTCGCGGGCGCGCCGTTCACGCTGGTGACCTACGCGGTCGAGGGCCGCGGCTCCAAGGATTTCGCCAACACCAAAGCGCTCCTGTTCTCCGACGCCGTGGGCGCCCATCTCCTCCTCGAGAAGATGGCCCGCATGGTGTCGGGCTATCTCATCGCGCAGATCGAGGCCGGCGCCCAGGCGGTGCAGCTGTTCGACAGCTGGGCCGGGGCGCTCAGCCACGCCGATTTCCAGGAGTACGCGCTGCGCTGGGCCCGTGAGGTGATCGCGCAGGTGCGCGCTCATCCCGCCGCCAAGGACGTGCCGATCATCTACTTCGCCAACGGCTGCGCGCCGTACCTCGACGTCTACGCCAGCTCGGGCGCCGACGTGCTCGGCGTCGACTGGCGCGTCGACCTCGACGTGGTGCGCCGCGCGGTCGGCGACGGCGTGGCCTTGCAGGGCAACCTCGACCCCGGCGCGCTGTACGCACCACCCGACGAGATCCGTCGCCGAGTCGGCGCGATCCTCGACCAGGCCGGGCCGGTCGGGCACATCTTCAACCTCGGCCACGGCGTCACGCCGGCGACCAACCCCGAGCACGTCCGCGCGATGGTCGAGGCCGTGCGCGAGCTGTCGGCGCGCGCATGAAAGTGGCAGTGATCGGCGGTGGCATCGCCGGGCTCACCGCGGCGTGGCGGCTGCTCGGCGACCGCCACGAGCCGACGGTGCTGGAGGCCAGCGCGCAGCCCGGCGGCGTGATCGTCACGTCGCGCGTCGACGGCTTCGTGCGCGAGCACGCCGCCAACGGGTTTTTGTCGAGCACCGACGGCGCGTCGGCGCTGTGCGACGAGCTGGGCGTGGCGACGGTCGCCGCGGCGCCCGCGGCCAAGCGGCGCTGGATCTATCGCGGCGGCGCGCGGCACGCGGTGCCGGCCAGCCCAGCGGCGCTGGTCGCGACCAAGCTCTTGTCGTGGCGCGGCAAGCTCGCGCTCCTCGGCGAGCCCCTGCGACGCCGACGCGACGCGGCCCAGGCCGGCGACCAGTCGATGTACGACTTCGCGGTGCGGCGGTTCGGGGTCGAGGTCGCCGACGGGTTCGTCGGGCCGATCGTGACCGGCGTCTACGCGGCTCATGCCCAAGACGTCAGCTTGGCGGCGGGGTTTCCGCAGCTCGCCGAGCTCGACGCGGCCGGCGGGTTGGTGCGCGGGCTGATCGCCAAGCGCGGCCAGGCGCGCGCGCGGGTGCGGCCTCGGCTGACCGCGCCGGTCGACGGGCTGGCGGCGTTGCCGGCGGCGCTGGCGGCGCGGCTGGGCCCGCGGGTCCGCTGCGGCGTGACGGTGACGCGGGTCGAGGCGCGTGACCGGGCCGTGCTCGTCGACGGCGAGCGCTACGACGCGGCGGTGCTCGCGGTGCCGGCGGCCGCCGTCCGCGCGCTGGTGCCGGCGCTGGCCGACGAGCTGGCGACCGCGGTGTCGGCGCCGGCCGCGGTGGTGTTCATGGGCTACGACGCGGCCCAGCTCCACACCGACACCGGCGGGTTCGGGCTGCTGGTCGCGGCCGGCGAGGCGCCGCGCGTGCTCGGCATCGTCTTCGAGAGCACGCTGTGGCCGGGCCGCGCGCCCGACGGCGCGTGCTTGTTCCGCATGATCTACGGCGGCGCGCGCGACCCGTCGGCGACCGCGCTGTCCGACGACGACCTGCTGCGCCAGGCCCGCGCCGACCTACAGTGCACGCTCGGCATCGACGCGGTGCCGCGCCACGCCAGCGTGGTGCGGTGGGCGCATGCGCTCGCGCAGTATCCGGTCGGGCACCTCGAGCGGGTCGCGCGCTGGGACGCGATCGCGCGGGCGCAGCGGTTGGTCCTGTGCGGCGCGCCGTATCACGGCGTGGCGATCAACGCGTGCGTCACCGACGGGCGGCGCGCCGCGCGCGCGATCGCGGCGCTGGCGTGAGGCGCGAGCTGCCCACCGTCGCGCTCGGGCTAGGACTGATGGTCGCGGCGTGCGGCAGCAAGAAGCCGCCGACCGGGCGCCGCGACGCTGGCGATGCCGGTGCGGCCGCAGCCGCGGCGGCGCTGACCGACGCCGCGACCGTCGACGCCGCCGCGCCGCGCGCCGCCACCGATCCGTCCTATCGGGTGATCCCCGTCGACGCGGCCAGCGGCGGCCGACTCACCGTCACGCTGGCTTGGCCCACCGCATCGGCGGCGATGCGGCGCTCGCCGGGCCGGACCCGCTGTGGCTCGGCGCGCTCGCCGCGCGCGCTGATCGGCGCGCTGCACGGCGTGGCCGGTGCGGTCATCACCGTCGAGGTCGCCGCCGGCAAGGAGGCGCCGCTGGCCGCCGACGTCCGCCTCACCGTGCGCGATTGTGCGATCGTGCCGCGCGTGCTCTTGGCGCCGGGCCTGGGCGGCGCCGTCGAGATCCAGAGCCAGGACGAGGCGCCGCATCGCGTCGTCGTGACCGCGATCGATCGCGACGCCAAGGTCGCGAAGGCGGGTCCGCAGCTGGCCGCCGCCGCGCTGCCCGCGATGGGTCACGTGGTCGGCGTCGCGCTGGCCAGCGCCGGCACGCTGCGCCTCGCGGCCGACGGCGCCGACGACGACGCGGCCTACGTGATCGCGCCGGCCCACCCCTACGTCGCGCTCACCGACGAGGTCGGCGCGGCCGCCTTCGAGCGCGTGCCACCCGGCACCTATTCGGTGCGGGCCTGGTTGCCGCCGTCGGGCGGCCAGCCCGCGCTCGCGACCACCGGCGCGGCGGTCGTCACCGCCGGCGGCGACGCCACGCTCACGCTCACGCTCACGCTCACGGTGAACCCATGATCGAAGTACCCACCATTGTCGAGGAGGCCCTGTGGGCCGCGGCCCGGCGTCGCCTCGATGCCAAGCTGCTCGGCGGCCCGGCGCTGACGACGGCCGTGATCGATCGATCGCGGCGCTACACCAGCGAGCGCGAGCGCCTGGCCACGCCGCCCTCGGGTCGCGCCGCCTCCGATCTGGCCGCGCGCGCCTTGTTCTTCACGATCGCCGACGCCAGCAAGCTGCACCTGCCGCTGGCCGAGCTGGTGGTGCGCGGTCCGGCCGGGCTGCTCGACGGTGACCTGACCGTGCTCGACCTCGGCGCCGGCTGCGGCGCGATGACGCTCGGGCTGCTCACCTTCCTGGCCGCGCGCCAGCTGCCCGGCGCGGTCACCGTCACGCTGGTCGATCGCGACGCCGACGCCCTCGCCATCGCCGCCGACGCCATCGCCGCGGTCGCCGCCCACGGCAAGCGGCGTTGCACGATCACGACCCGCACCGACGACGTCCTCGCGCCCCAGCCGCGCGGCGCCTTCGATCTGGTGCTGGCCGGCTCGGTGCTCAACGAGCTCGACGACGGCGTGCCGGTGGTCGAGCGCATGATGGACGCGCTGGCCCCCCGTGGCGTCGCGATCATCGTCGAGCCGGCGCTGCGGGTCACCACCCGCAACCTGCACGCGGTGCGCGACGCGATGATCGCGCGCGGTGGTGCCACCGTGGTCGCGCCATGTACCCGCCGTGACGCACCCTGCCCCGCCCTCGCCGATGACAACGACTGGTGCCACGACCACCGGCCGGTCACGCTGCCGCCGCACACCCGCCAGCTCGCCAACGTCACCGGCCTGCGCGACGGCGAGCTCAAGCTGTCGTTCCTCGCGCTGGTCCACCCGGCCGCCGCCCCCGCGGCCGACGCGGCCTGGCGCGTCGTCGACGATCCCCACGGCACCAAGGGCAAGATCGAGCTGACCGCGTGCGGCGCGCCGGGCTGGGTGCCGGTGCGGCTCCTGCGCCGTCACCGCAGCAACGGCACCCGCGCCATCGAGCGCGCCCACCGCGGCGACCTGCTCACGATCGACCGCGCGCCCGACGGCGGCACGCTCGACGTCCAGGCCGGCGATCAGGTCGCGTCGATCAACCTGACCAGACCCGGGCCGCACCGGTCGTAGCGCTGGCTCATCGAGGTGCGTAGGCTACCCGACCGTGACCGTCGAGATCATCGAACAGTACTACGCGGCGTTCAACGCCGGTGACTGGCCCACCATGCTCGGGCTGCTCACCGACGACGTCGCCCACGACCTGAACCAGGGCAAGCGCGAGGTCGGCCGCGCGGCGTTCACGGCGTTCCTGGCCCGCATGGCGCGCTCGTACCGCGAGCGCCTCGAGGACGTCGTGGTCTTGGCCGCGCCCGGCCACGCCGATCGCGTCGCCGCCGAGTGGACCGTCCATGGCGAGTACTTGGTCGCCGACGCGGGCCTGCCGCCGGCCCGCGGCCAGCGCTACGTGCTGCCCGGCGGCGCGTTCTTCACGCTGCGCGACGGCAAGATCGCGCGCGTCACCAACTTCTACAACCTCGAGGCCTGGCTGGATCAGGTGCGATGACCGACCTGCGCGTCGAGGCGATCCACGGCAAGGACGTGCTGCGTTACCTCTCGGCGATCGCGGTGCTGCGCATCGAGATCTTCCGCGAGTGGCCGTACCTGTACGACGGCACCGTCGAGTACGAGGAGCGCTACCTGTTGCCCTACGCGACCGCGCCCGCGACGCTGGTCGTGATCGCGTGGGCCGACGACGAGCTGGTCGGCGCCGCCACCGCGATGCCGCTCACCGCCCACTCGGACGCGGTGGCACCGCCCCTGATCGGGGCCGGCTACGATCCGGCGACCGTGTTCTATTTCGGCGAGTCGGTGCTGCGCGAGGCCTGGCGCGGGCGCGGCCTGGGCCACCGGTTCTTCGACGAGCGCGAGGCCTTCGCGCGGGCCCGCGGCTACCGGACCGCGGCGTTCTGCGCGGTCGACCGCCCGGTCGATCATCCGCGCCGACCCGCCGGGTACGTCCCCTACGATCGGTTCTGGGCCAAGCGCGGCTTTGTCCGGCGACCGGACATCGTCGCCCACGTCGCGTGGCCCGACGTCGACGACGAGGCCGCGACCGACAAGCCGATGGTGTTCTGGATCAAGGACCTGACGTGAGGGTCGCGGCCTGCGCCTATCCCATCGAGCCGGTGGGCTCGGTCGCGGCCTTCGCGCGCAAGCTCGACGCGGTGGTCGGCGGCGCGGGCGGCGCCCAGCTGGTGGTCGTGCCCGAGTACGCGGCGATGGAGCTGACCAGCGCGCTGACCCCGGCGCTGCAGGCCGATCTGGCGGGGCAGCTCGACGGCCTGCAGGCGCTGTTGCCGGCCTACCGCGAGGCCTGCGCCGGGATCGCGCGTCGCCGCGGCGTGTACCTGCTGGCCGGCTCGTTTCCCGAGCGCCGCGGCGACCAGTACCGCAACGTCGCGCGGCTCTACGCGCCCTCGGGCGCCGACGTCGCGATCGACAAGGTGCAGCTGACGCGCTTCGAGCGCGAGCGCTGGGGCGTGGCGGCCGGCGCCGGCCCGACGGTGGTCGACACCGCGCTCGGGCCGATCGGCGTCGCCATCTGTTACGACAGCGAGTTCCCGCTGCTGGTGCGCCGGCTCGCGGTCGCCGGCGCCCAGGTCGTGCTGGTGCCGAGCTGCACCGACTCGCTGGCCGGCTACTGGCGGGTGCGGGTCGCCGGTCAGGCCCGCGCTCTCGAGAACCAGTGCTACGTCGTGCAGGCGCCGACCGTGGGCGCCGCGCCGTGGTCGCCCGCCGTCGACGACAACCACGGCGCCGCCGCGATCTACGGCCCACCCGATCGCGGCTTTCCCGACGACGGCGTGGTCGCGATCGGCGCCCTCGACGCGCCCGGCCTGGTCGTCGCCGACCTCGACCTCGCCGCGATCGACCGGGTCCGCGTCGAGGGCCAGGTCCTCGGCCACCGCGACTGGGATCGCCCCGGCCACGTCGACGCGCCGGTGCGGCGGATCTCCCTCGCGTAGTCCGGCGCGCTTGGTGCGTTGACCGGCGCGGATCGCCCCCGTACCGTTACGCCGTGTCGGACGGTATCTCGCGGTCGTGGATCGACCTGCATCGCCTGCGGGCGAGCTTCGAGGCCGTGCCGCGTCGGGCCGAGGCGGCCGAGCTACGCACCCTCGCGCGCACGCTGGCCGCGATCGCGGTGCCGCTGTGCGCGCGTGAGCTGGCCGGCTCGCCGGTGCGCCGCGCCTGGGCCGTGACCTTGCTGCGCGTGATCGCCCAGGTCGCCGACGAGCGGGTGCGCGTCGAGCTGCGCGCGGTCGCGAGCTCGACCCACAGCGACGACGCCAAGCTGGCCGCGCTGGCGCTCCTCGCCGAGCTGGGCGACGAGCACACGACCGCGCAGTTCGCCGACCCCCGCCAGGCCCACCAGCAGTCGCTCGCCAAGTTCGCGAGTCAGCTCGCCACGCCCGCCGAGGTCGCGAGCGCGGCCGATCTGCTGGTGTCGCGGCTACCGCCCGACGAGATCGTCGAGTTCGTCGAGGCGTTCTCCGAGGCCGACCCCGAGCGCGCTCGCGAGCTGGGCGACGAGCTGGCCGGCCGCGTCGACCTCGACCTGAGCGCGCGCGGCGAGCTGTCGCGGGTCACCGCGCCGCTTCGGCTCGACGGCGACCGCTCGCCGGCCCGGCCGCTGGGTCGACCCGCGCTGCTCACCGGCGTGCGCCACCCCGACGGGCGCGTCGTGATCGCGGTGGCACGCCGGGTCGCCGGCGAGCAGCGCTGGCGATCGCTGGCGACCTTGTGCGCCAGCACCGGCGCGCTCGACGAGGTCTTCTACGACGAGGACACCACGCCGCGCCGGGTCCGCGACGCCCTGATCGCGCCGCTCCTCGCCGACGGTTATGCCCGCTTCGCGATCACCACGCTCGCCGCGCGCCGCCTGGTCGCCAGCGCCGCCCAGCGCGCGGTGAGCGCCGGCCGTACCCTGCCGTCACCGTACTACCTGGGCCGCGACCTGCTCGGCCTCGCCGACAGCCACCTCTTGCCGCGCAGCGGGTCGCTCGCCTACAGCCCCGACCGCGCCGCGCTCCTCGGACGCGCCGTCGATCTGCTGGCGGCCGGCTCGGCCGAGCGGGCCCGCCCGCTGCTCGAGCACTGCGTCGCGGCCGGCCCCGACGACGCCGACGCCCTGGCCAGCCTCGGGCTGTGTCGCTTCGCGCAGGGCGAGTTCGCGGGCGCGATGGTCGCGCTCGAGCGGGCGGTGTGGATCGAGCCGACCTGGCCGCTGCACCAGTGGAACCTGGCGGCGGCCGCGCATCGCGCCGGCGAGCTCGGTCGGTGCGCGCGGGCGCTGCGCGGCTTCCTCGATCAAGCCAGCGAGCCGCTGGCCGCCGCGATCGATCCCGAGCACGCCCATCGGGTCGCGCTCGCGCGTCGCTTCCTCGTCGATCACGCCCGCGAGCTACGGAGCGCGGCGGATCACGGCTTGGCGCCCAGCACGTAGCGCGAGGTCACCCGCGCCGTGCCGGGGCGAGGGCGCGTCGGCAGCTGCCAGGTGCGGGCGCGGGTCTCGACGCAGGTCGCGACCGCGGCCAGGCCCTCGAGGCCACCGGCCGGGTCGGTGCTCACGCCGGCGACCGCGCCGGCGGCGTCGATCTCGAGCGTGACCGTGACCGCGCCGCTCAGCGTCGACGAGCCCTGGAGCGTCGCCTCGTAGCAGGCCAGCACCTCTTGCCGGTGCAGCGCGAGCGGTGCCTTGATCGCATCGCCGTACTGGGCGCCGTCGGTGGGCGGCGGGGTCTTGGCGAAGTCGGCGGCGTACTGCGCGATCGCGGCGCGGTCGGCGCGCTGATCGACGTCGGGCAGCGCGCCGAACAACGCATACAGATCGGCCGCCGCGCGCTGGTAGCGCGGGTCGCCCGAGGTCGCGAACGTGGTGTGGGCCTCGACGGCGCGCTCGGCGATGCCGTCGCCCAACGCCTTGCGCTCGGCGGCCCCGCAGCGGATACACGCGGCGAGCGCGGCCTGGGCGGCCCGCCACGCCGGCGCGAGCTGATCGACGTGACCGGCGCGCCAGGCGTACTCGGCTTGCAACAGCCGGATCGACGGCATCAGCTCGACCGGCGGGCTCGGCAGCGCCTGCACCGCGGCGTCGAGCGCAGCGCTGGCCTCGTCGGGGTGCCCGGCGAACGCGTAGGCGGTGCTGAGCTGATAGAGCAGCGCATGGCGACGCGCGCCGTCGGGCGTCAGCTGCGCGATGGCGGCGACCGCGGCAGTCAGCGGTGCGCCGCTGCGGGCGTGCATGATCAGCAGGTCGCGCTCGACGGCGACCCGGCTGGCCTCGTGCTGCCAGCCCTGGGCGGCCACGGTGATCGCGGTCGCGGCGCCCGGCCCGTCGGCGTTGCGGAAGCGCGCCCACGCGATGACGTAGGCCAGCTCGGGCTGGGTCGGCACCGGCTCGGCCCCGGCGAGCAGCGTGGTCGCGACCGCGTCGTCACCGGTGCGCAGACGGGCGTACGCCAGGTGCGCGCGCGCCATCACGCCGCCCGGGCGCTCGCCGAACTGCGAGATGAGCTGTGCCAGGTAGCCGTCGGCGCCGGCCTCGTCGTCGACGCCGAGCGCGAGCGCGGCGCCCATCACCAGCGTCGTCTCGTCGGTGTCGGCCTTGGTGAGCGCGTGGCTGGCGGCGATGACCGCGCCGGCCTCGTCGAGCAGCTCGGCGCGCTTGCCGGTGTCGGCGCGCGCCGCCTCGAACAGCATCGTCGCGAGCAGCTGGGCCTCGAGGGCGCGCTTGCTCGCCGTGATCCTGCGATCGGTCTTGGCCTTGGCCCACGCCGCGCGCTGGCGGTCGAGGGTGATCTTCTTGCTGCCGTGGACCAAGAGCATCGACGGCGGCACCATCGCGTCGGGCTCGAAGCGCACGCCGGTGAGCGTGACCTCGCCGGCGTCGATGGTGAGATCTTCGACGCTAGCGCGCGGCGGGCTGGGCGGAACCGGGCCGCCCCCGCTGCCGGGACCGCCGCACGCCGCCAGCGTGGCCAGCGCGACCAACGACCTCGTCGCCATCCCGACGCGCGCACGATCGTCAGCTCTCACCGGTCCGTTGATATCACGGTGCGCCGCGCCCGGGTCGCAGGAGACTCAGCTAGCACTACTGCGTCACCCACCTCGGCGGCTGCGGCGCGGCGGCGCGGGCGCCTCGCGGCTTACCTCCGCGCTGGCTCCTCGACGTACAAGCGAACCCTTCGTCGCTCGCCTGCGGGGGCGCTCGCGCTCCGCCTCGCGCGGCCACGCCTCGCTCCTCCTCGGAGGTGACGCAGTAGTGCTAGAGTCGGCGCGTGCGATTCCTCCTCGCTGTCGTCGTGCTGAGCGTCACGTCCGCCGGGTGCGCCGTCGTGCGTCCCCACGAACGTCAGAACCTGGCGCGGCCGTCGATGACCGCCGATCGCGCGCCCGGCGAGGCGCGCTTCGATCAGCACAAGTCCGGCGCGCGCGAGGGCGCCGACGGCGGCACCGGCGAGCCGGGCGGAGGCTGCGGGTGCAACTGAGCCGCGGCTCGGTCGCGGCGCTCGCGCTGGTGGCCGGGCTGTGCGGGCTCACCAGCGCGGCCGGCGCCGACGGCGAGCTGATGTTCCGGACCGTCTACTACAAGGAGAAGGCCACGCGGGTCGAGCAGCCGATGCTCGACGGCCGGTTCGACGCCGGCGAGCACGGCTCCGTCGACGCCCACCTCCTCATCGACGCGATCTCGTCGGCGTCGACCGCGTCGTCGGCCGACGCCGAGCCGTTCGACGAGACCCGCGTCGAGGTTGGCACTGGCTACACCCACACGCTCGGCACCTACCAGCTCGGCGGCAGCGCGCGCTACTCGACCGAGCCCGACTACAAGTCGGTCTACGGCACGATCCGCGGCCAGGCCGAGCTGTTCGAGCGCAACCTCACGCTCGGCGTCACGCTCGGGCGCGGCCATGACGACATCAACGCGCTCACCATGCCGGTCGGCGAGCTCGAGAGCTACCTGGCCTCGGCCAGCGTCGCGCAGATCCTGTCGCCCGACACCATCGCATCGCTCACCTACGACCTCACGTACCTGTCGGGCTACCAGGAGAATCCGTACCGGCGCGTGGTCCAGGCCGCGAGCCCGATCCCGACCCAGGTCGGCGAGAACGTGCCCGATCAACGCACGCGCCACGCCCTCGCCGCCACGGTGCGGCGCTTCTACGAGCCGACCTCGACGACGTTGGTGGCCAGCTACCGCTACTACTTCGACGACTGGGGCGTGCGAGCCCAGACCCCGGAGGTTCGCGTCATCCAGGACGCTGGCGACACCATGCAGGTGTCGCTGCGCTACCGCTATCACCACCAGCGCGCCGCCGAGTTCTACCAGGACAGCTACCCGATGGACGCGGTGTTGCTGACCGACGACCAGAAGCTGTCGACGTTCGACGCCCACACGATCACGATGAAGTTCGCCGTGACCGGCGCCACCTTTGGCTTCGCGGATCGGCTGGGGTCGGTGATCGGCGAGCTGCTCGTCGAGTACAACATCGTCCACAATGATTTCGGCAATGCAGGAGTCGCCCATGCCGCGCTCACGATCCCGTTCGAGTATTGAAGGCGCGCTGGTGGCGCTGTCCCTGGCCGGGCTGCTGCTCACCAGCGCGTGCTCCGACGATGGGTCGAGCTGCGGGCCGGGCGGCGCCGCGGCCGACGGCATCACCGTGACGATCGGCGGCGAGACCGTGCGCTACCGCGGGTTCACCTCGTCGGTGAACAACGACTGCACGCTCAGCGGCAGCGGCGTCATCAGCACCACGATCCAGGGCGTGCAGGCCGACGCTGGCGCGACGATGGCGTTGTGCATGCCCCGCCCGGATCTGCTGGGCGCCGAGCCCGCGCCGCTGTCGGCCAACCACGTCCCGCCCGAGCCCACCGATCGCGTGCAGCTCTTCGACGTCGGGGTCGCGCTCGCCGGCGGCTGCACCGCGGCGCTGGTGGTTGGGGCCACCCCGTCGGGCAGCGCCAGCTTCGGCGGCTACTGCGCGGGCGGCACCGATCCCGCGGGCTATGCGCTGACCCTCAACGGCACCGCGCCGGTCATGGTGACCTGCCCCAGCGGCACCACGGCGGCGACCGCGACCCTGGCCGGCACCGCCGCGATCGGCGCCGAGTGACGCCGACCCGCGTAGGGTAAGCCGATGCGCGGCGCGTGGATGGTGGTAGTGGCGCTAACGGCCAGCGCAGCCGACACCGGCGCCGACGTGGGTTGGCAAGCGCCCGACGAGTGCGGCGCCGTCGAGGATCTGGCCGCGCGGGTCGCGACGAAGCTCGCACACACGCCGCGTGCGGAGGAGCTCATCGCGGAGATCGCGATCATCGCTGGCGAGGACGGCCACGGATATCGCGCGACCTTCGCGCGCGGCGGCGCCGCCCGCACGCTCACCGGCGCCACCTGCGGCGAGATCGTCGATGCGCTGGCCCTGATCCTGGCGCTGGCGATCCGCGACGATGAGGAGGCCCGCCCGGCGGCCGACCAACGGCGTGTCGAACCGAAAGCACCCTCGCCAGCACGGTCGCCGCGACCGGTGTTCTCCCTCGGCGCGCGGGCCGGTTTTGATTTTCGCGCCTTACCCGCACCGGCGCTCGGCTTCGGTCCCGAGCTCGGCTTGCGCCGCGGCGCCTGGCGGGTCGGCGCTGCCCTCGAGCTGTGGGATAGCAAGGTCGCCAGCCCGTTGACGTCCCGCGCCGCCGAGGTCGACCTCACCACAGGTGCGATCGCGGTGTGCCGGCGCGTCGGCGCCGGACGCGGCTGCGCGGTGGCCTTGACCGGCCCGGTCACCGCCACCAGCCTCGACGCCGGTGGCCGCTCCGCCCGCCGTTGGTGGACCGCGACCGGGGCCAGCGTCGGCGCGACCGGCCACGTCGGTTCGCGAATCGAAGCGGCCGCTGAGGTGTCCGGACTGATCTCGCTGGTCCGGCCGCGCTTCCAGTTTGACGACGACATCGACGGGTACCGGGTCCCGGCGTTCACGGTCCGCCTCGGCATCACGCTCAGCATCGAGAATCGTCCCGGGCACTGACGGATCTCGCCGCGTCCGGCCACTCACCCCACGCATGATGATCGACGCGGAGCGCGACGCCCCGGCCGAGCGGCCTTCGACCGGGGATGCCGAGACCACCCGCGGGCTCGATCTGGTGCAGCTCTACGACGCTCACGCGGCGCGGGTCTGGCGCACCGCGCTCGCGCTCGGTGTCGACCGCGCGGATCTCGACGACGCCGTGCAGGACGTCTTCATGGTCGTGCATCGGCGCGCCGACGACTTCGCGGGCCGGGCCAGCGTGACCACCTGGATCTACGGCATCACGCGGCGCGTCGCGTCCGACTACCGGCGCCGCACCCGCCGCGTGCCACGCACCGACGCCGCCCAGCTCGACAACCGCGGCGCACCTTGCGCGATCCAGGTCCGGCACGAGGCCAGCCAAGAACTCCTCGGGTTGCTCGGGCAGCTGTCGGTCGAGCAGCGTGACGTGTTCGTGCTCGTCGAGTTCGAGGGCATGACCGCGTCCGAGGTGGCCACGCTGCTCAAGGTTCCGATCAACACGGTGTCATCGCGGCTGCGGCTGGGCCGCGCGCATCTCAACCAGATCGTCCTGGCCGCCCGTGCAGCCGGCGGAGGCTCACCATGACTCAGCTCGTTCCGGAACTGCAAGCCATCATCGAGGCCTCGAGAGGCTCGCTGGAGCCGACGGCAAACGATCTGGCGGGGGGACGCGCGCGGCTGGTCGCGGCGATGGCGATGGCTGGCGCAGCGAGCGGGGCGGCGGCGAGCGCGGCGAGCGCGGCCGGCGCTGGTGCGGGCGCGACGAGTGTCGGCGCGGGTGCCAGCGCGGCGAGCGTGAGCGCGAGCGCATCGACCACCGCGGCGGCGGTGACGACAGCGGGCGGGGCGGCAGTGAAGCTCGGCGCGATCGTCGTCGGAGTCGGAGCGGTGGTCGGCGGTGGGACGGTCGTGGTCGATCGCGTCGCGAGCCCGTCACAGCACGTCGCGCGTGCGGCGAAGCCGGTGGAGATGCCCGCGCCGGATCGCGTGGAGACGACGCGGACGGCTGAGGTACGCGCGGTGCCGACGGTGATGGCGGTCGCTTCGACCGAGCCTGCGACCATCGCAGCGCAAATCAAGACGTCCACCCAGCCGTCGCGGCGCTCCGTACCGGTTCCCATTCCCAGTACCGTTCCCGTTCCGGTTCGCGTTCCCGTTGTCGTTCCCGTTCCCGCTCCCGTACTGAGCCCGGTCGCCGTTCCCTCTTCGCTCTCCGTCGAGCTGTCGCTGCTCGACGGTGCCCGCCGCGCGATCCGCGCCGCCGATCCCACAACCGCGCGCGCGCTGCTCGTCGAGCACCTGCGCCAGTTCCCCCACGGCCAGCTAGCCGAGGAGCGCGCCCGCATCGCGCGCTCCTTACCGGCCGCGCCGGCTTCCCAAAGGACCATGCCATGACGCTTCGCTCTCCGCGCTTCACCGCATCGCTCACCGCGCTCACCGCGCTCACCGCGCTCACCGCGCTCACCGCGTGCGAAACCACGCCGGGCCGTCTCGGCCCGAGCAACAGCGAGCTCTTGCTCGACGTCGATCCTGAGCCCATCAACAAGCTCGACATCCTGTTCGTGATCGACAACAGCGGCTCGATGGTGGAACAGCAACAGGCGCTGGTTGAGGCCGCGCGCGACTCGCTGTTCGGTCAGCTTATCGCCGAGCTGGGCCACCTACCCGATCTGCACATCGGCGTCACGTCGACCTCGGCGCCAACGGTCGCAGGAACGCCCCCCATCGGGGGCTGCAGCACCGCGTTGCTAGACTCCGTCACCGGCGGCGAGCTCTCGACCAACCGCTGCACCGGCATCACCGGCAACTTCCTGGTCGACGAGGACGATGGGGCCGGCGGACGCGCCCGCAACTACACCGGAGATCTCGCCGAGACCTTTGGGTGCATGGCACGTCTCGGCGAGCAAGGCTGTGGCTTCGAGCAGCCGCTTGCCGCGGTCGCCCGCGCCGTCGATCCGACCTTGGCCGCCAACGCCGGCTTCATCCGCGACGACGCCTACCTCCTGGTCGTCGTCCTCACCGACGAGGATGACTGCTCCGTGGTCGACCCCGGGTTCTTCGGCGACCCCACCGCTGACCTCAACTCGCCGCTCGGGCCGCGCACGTCGTTTCGGTGCTTCGAGTTCGGCGTGGCCTGCGCCGAGAACCCGCGCGGGTTCGGCGCCAAGACCGACTGTGTGCCCACGACCGGCGGCTACCTCGCCGACATCGACACGCTCGTCGCCCAGGTGCGCGCGGCCAAGCGCGATCCGTCGCGCATCCTCCTCGCGGGGATCCATGGCGGCGATGGCGCGGTCTCGGTCGTCGGCGATCCCGACGATCTGTCGCGGCCGTACCTCGACACGCTCTGCAAGGGCACCCCTTTTGAGGTCACGCCCGCCCTCCGCCTCACCGCCTTCGAGAGCAACTTTCCGGCCCGCTGGATCCTCACGCCGCGGTGCGATGAGTCCACCGCGGCCAAGGTCGCGCGGGTCAGTCGCGCCGCCGCCGGCGTCCTGGCTCGTCGCACCTGTCTCCTGGGCAAGGTCGCCGATATCGACCGCTGCGAGGTCGTCACCGTCGACACCGTCTTCGGCACCCGCACCGAGATCCCGCGCTGCGACGCCGGCGCCGACGGCAGCAACTGCTACCGCCTCGAGCCCGACGCTGCCCAGTGCGGCTACACCGATCACAACCTCCACCTGATCGTCCCGCCCGCCTTCATTCCAGCCGGCACTCGCCTCCAGCTCCGCTGCGCGCTCGCGCCGTGAGCCGCGGCGCGGCGCGGCGTCAGATCGTCGGGGACATCGCGTGCTGCTCGCCGTCGATCTCGACCGAGGTGAGGGCGTCGAGGCGGCGCCTGAGCTCGTGGGCCTCGGGGGTGGGCCGGACCGGCACCGACCACAGCCGGACGGTGCCGTCGGCGCTGCCGGAGACCACGCGGTCATTGCCGAGCCAGGTGACGCCCCAGACCGGGCCGACGTGGCCCGACAGCACCCGGCTCTCCGACGACGCCAGGTCCCAGATGCGCACGGTGCGGTCGTAGCTCGCGGTCGCGAGGCGCCCGTCGTGGTCTCGCTCACGCCTAGCTCGGCGCGGCTCACCGTCACCCGATCGGCGCCGGTCTCGACGTCGATGACCCGGAAGTGCGTGGAATCCTCGACCAGCGCGGTCGCGCCATCGAAGGCCGCGAC
>Ga0209591_10001193_pt1 | contig 32805 bp, 26 predicted proteins | sample MAT01_FD_187207 | JGI IMG/M metagenome (GOLD analysis project Ga0209591, IMG submission 187207) | Freshwater microbial communities from Lake Fryxell liftoff mats and glacier meltwater in Antarctica - MAT-01 (SPAdes) (version 2) | ecosystem: Environmental > Aquatic > Freshwater > Ice > Liftoff... | reverse complement strand
GCTTGTATTGAAGGGTAAGCGCAAGACATTACAGGGTATCAATTCGGCTTCAGACTTGGCTAAGGAATTACTGGCTATCCTCTAAGAAAATACAATGATTGAAATTTTTTACGAAGGTTACGCCTTATATCCCGCCACTGATTCCGGTTACAGAATTCAGTGGGGGACTTACGGCGTAATAGTTAAGATGGCGGGAGCAACCCGCCACTCGCTCTATTTTAAAGATTCAAGATAATCAGATTTCCATTCCTCGAAATTCAAATCAAAATTTTCGATCGCATTATCGAAAAAAATTAAATTCTCGTTTTCATCCCAATCACTATCAGAGCAGGGAGGAATTTTAAGGATTACTCCAGGACTGACGTATACATTGCCGACCTGATAAATAATATTAAAATCCCCAGAGGGAAGCATCTCAACGCTGTAGCTATTCCCTTCCCACGAAGCTTTGGTGCTTTTAATAATGCCATCTTCAATTAGTTCAGCCCTAAATACTTGATAGGCTTCAATTATTCCTGCTAGCCACGATCCTTGAATTGGAATTGCTATCATTTTATTTCTGTCCTTTATCTCCGGTGAATAATTACACGATACCTCGTATATACAAGGATGTCAAGCCTTGCTATCCTCATTATTAATTAGATCATAAAATTTCTTAAAATAATCCCAACTCCGGCTGTCCGTCGAGAATTCCTTACCTTTCTGTGCCCCATTCTTCCCGTAATTTTCTTTTTGGCTATTAATAAAATCTTCTAGCGCTTTCAATATTGCCTCCTTGCTTGAAATTTTATCTAGGGCGAATTCTTCGATTAAATCGGTTCTAGATTTTTGCCCGGCGCTTTTCAGGGCCAAAGCATGCCAAGCGGCGTCGCTCAAACGCATTGAGCGCATAGATTTATTTTCTTTTTCTTTGGAAATAAACCTACCTGTATTGTCTTGATTAGGATTACATACCCAATCCCTAGCATAATTAGTCATTTTCTTTTATTTACAAACTTTACTTTTTTATGATACCTTGTATATACAAGGAAGTAAATAAGCTAAGTCATTAAAATTCAGAGAGCGGCAACAGTAGAACCAGGGTTTAGGCTTCTTCATGGGGACAGTCCCCATGAGCAGCACTCAAACCGTGATTCTTTCGTTCCAGATTAAGTCCACGCAGATATCGCTATTTTTCTAGTTTTCTGGTAAAATAGTACAAATACAACAAGACTCAGCTCTCCGATCAAAGTTAGCTGAGTCCTGCCCCTACCACTCCATAACTGGAGCGGTTTCTAATAAACCTTACCAGGGATTAGATATGGCTATAATAGCACCTCTGAAGACAATTGAGCAACTTGCGATCGCAAAAAAGATAAAAGACCTCCTCAAACAGCTGCCTTTAGCTGATAAACGCGAAATAGAGGGAGAAGTGAGTCGCAGTATCAGTGAAGAATTAGCCGCAAAAAAGGCATTGTGCGGTAAAAACAAAACCAGGTGGACAGAAATTCTCAAAGAATCAGGATTTATCCCCCAGGAAGCCGAAAAAAGAATTAAGTTGGTCAAAGTTCCTGGGTGGGCATGGACGGTGGGCACTTTAATGGCAGTCCAGTTGGCTAGCCCAACTTATAATGATATGCTCGACGACTTGCTCAAGCAGGAAGTGATTACTCAAGACGCAGCTAAGGCACAGATGGATAAGGTGCAAGCGCAGCGCAAATTAGAACGCGTTGAACGCATTGCCCAAAAGAAGCTTGAGACAGAATCTGAATTTCTGAAATGGGGGAAAAACATTTACGGCAAACGGGTATTAAACATTGTTGAGATTCCAGAAGCTGCTGGTAATTCCCTAGAACAGATGCTCGTTATCTTCAAGAAAGCGGCGGATAGCCCTGTGGAGTTCCCAATGTTTGCCAATGAGCTGGTCAATATCTGCCAAGAGTCGGAGAGGTGGATGGAAATTGAAGCTCTAGCTGAAATTAAAAATTTGGAATCAACCAGTATTCCCCTTTCGCAGGTTTGCCCAGGCACAAGAGTTAGAATCCTCGGCAAGCACCCACTATCGGGGCAGGCAGGTACGGTGACATCTGAACATAATGGCAATGGATGGACCGTAACCCCTGATAGCAATGATGCGGAAAACCGTCAATCAGTTTGGGTGGGTACGCCGGAAATTGAAGCATACGGGTATTCCCGTTGGTGAAAAAATATTTAACCTAAGAAGCATGTTAACAAGCTTAGATTTATTCTGTGGAGCTGGTGGATTTTCTTTGGGGATGGAGCAATCGGGCGTGAAGGTACACAAAGCTTTTGAAAACAATTTTCATGCTTGTGAAACTTATAAAAAAAACTTTCCATCCACGGAAGTTTGCTGTGCAGACATCAGGACTGTAGATTTCAATAGTTTTTATGGCATTGATTTAATCATCGCCTCTCCCCCTTGCCAAGGTCTGTCAAAGGGTGGGTTTAGCGTGGTGGATGACCCCAGAAACAAATTGATTATGGAATTTGTGCGGGCTGTAAAAGAAGCATCTCCGCAGTATTATGTGATGGAGACTGTACCGGGGATATTGAGGTCGCAATATAGCCTGCTACTAAATCGTGTGGCAGATAGCCTTAGCGACTATAGATTGACACCCATAGAAATATTAGATGCGGCAAAATATGGTGTTCCACAGCGACGAAAAAGAGTTTTTTTATTAGGTGCAAAAATTGGACTAGCTCCTTTGAGGTATCCAACCCCACAACAAACCAAAGTTAACGTTAGAGATGCCATATTCGACTTACCTACACAAGGGAATGAATTAGAATATGCTAAATACTTGTCAATAGGTAGTGATTACGCGCAATCACTTCGGAGTCGCAACCTAGAGATAATTAAGAATTGTAGTATCGCCAATCATTCGGACGAAGTACTGACTAGATTTAAAAAAGTACTGCCGGGTAAACGCGATACAGTCGGACACCAATTTAGACTTGATTGGAATGGTTTGTCGCCCACATTGAGAGCCGGGTCAGAAGAAAGTCGGCATACGGCTTTACTCCCAATTCATCCCCAAGAGAATCGAATGTTAACAGTTAGGGAGGCAGCCCGAATTTCTTCCTTTCCTGATTGGTTTGAATTCACAGAGGGCAGATTTCATGGAGGCAGGCAAGTAGGTAATGCCGTTCCACCTTTTCTTGCCAGAGCAGTAGGTTTTGCAATTCAAGGACTTTGAAAATGACAACTGAAATTAAGCTAGGATTTTGTAATCCTCCCGAACCTATTTATCTATTTGTCAATCAAGGAGAGATAGATGGAAAATCCTGCATCTGGTACTTCAGAGACTATCAAAACGAGAAGAATGTTCCGGTAGATAAAAAAGCATTGTGCGGATATATTTCCGAGCTACGGTTAATATCGAAGGAATTCAACAGACAGGATAAGATTAAGTTAGAAATCGTGATTAATGCCGACGAGCTTTATGTGATTCGGACTGGTTTTGAAACAAATTTTGCCAAAAGCTTTTTACTTGCGGCATCACTCGTCGAAGATTTCTCTAAAGCATTAATTATCAGCGCCTCTGCTGGTGATAAAAATACAGTTTTTTGTAGTCTCTACGATGCCGAGACTAAAGCTAAAATTAAGCGAGAGTGGAATGCGATCGCAGATTGGTATGGGATTATTGGCAGCGTTCAAGGTAAGCTAAACAATAATTGCAAGCTTAAAGATGATCGAGATTCATTAATGCGGCAAAGCGATCAATTAATTGCTGATTTAGGGTGGAATGAGAAGGAAGCGAAAGAAAATCTCAGGAAAGCTTACGGGAAAACCTCGCGATCGCATCTTAGTGATGAAGAGCTTTTAAATTTTGTTGAAGAGTTGAACGTATCGCGGCAGTCCCTACCCTACTAAGAGTTGAGGGTAGGGACTGCCGCGATACGTTCAATAATTTTTTGTGGTTGCACAGCGAAAGACTTGTGTGAAGTAGGTTTTAGCGAAAATAACAAAAATTTGGTAGCATAGCTGCGAGGAATCTCACAAACAAAACTCACTCCCTTGGCAAACTAAAAAATTGTAGTCCACCATCTCTTCCTTCAGAATGACTACATAAAGCCGCCATCTCTGCAAAATTATCAGCGTGGAGATAGTGGTCGGCGGCACCCGGCGGCTCAACCCACCTCCCATTGGAATTGCGCTCGCTAGTTAAATAGTGGAGAAAAAGATTTTTGTCATCCCCAGCTACATAATTAGTACCTGGGAGGAAATGCTGTAATCCTCGGTAAATTCGATTCCGCACCGCATCCAACCCAAAGGTTCTGTGCAAGGAATACACCGAAACTTTTGTACCTTGAACGTTGCGGACACTTTTTTTAAAATCCTCACCCTTGAGTTCTACTTGGTCAAACAACAAAACCTTACCTTTTTTTGAATCTCTAGGTAAATGCTTCCTGGCGTAGTTAGTCGCTAGTTGAATCTCCGGGTCAGAATCCATCCCAACCCAGTCAACGCCCCAAGTATGAACCAATTCATCCACTGCTTCAAAGGAACCACCCATCTCCCCATACCAAACAACCTGCTTGTGAGCCGTGAGCCATTTTTGTTCAAAGTCTTTCCCTTCTCCCAGATACCAATGCTGAATTTGGATGTAGTTGGCGGCGGGTCCTTGATCTAACCCCAGGATTACCAAATCAGGTTTCGCTTTAGGAGAGGAAAATTCAACAGCCGACTCAATTAACAGAATCAGCGGAATTTTCAGCCCCCCAATACTCAAAGGTTTCCCTAACCCTTGCTGAATTTCATCCGCCGGATCTCTCGTGTCCCGCAACCTTCTAATTCTCTCTGCCGGCACAAACAATTTGGAAGCAAGTCTTGGCAACCTCAATCCCGTAGTCTTAATAATCGGCTTCTGCTCTAGAATAGTGCGATCGCATAACTGACGCAACCCAATACCCGTATTCACGCAGACAAAAGACCCCTGAAAAACAGTATCGCCCAAATCTTGCTGACATTCCGTACAACCGATATATGCAGTCGCAATCCGCGATTCGATATTTGTGCGATCGCCACAATGCCAATCTTGGGGTTTCCCGGAAAAATCCACATAATCTAACCGCTTTCTACCCGAATCATCAATTACTTCGGCAGGAAGTAGCAAATTTCCGAAAGCATCTAAAAATTGAACTTTTTGGCAGTGGGGACACTTAATCTGCCATTGAAATAGATACCCGCTATTTTTAATTTCTGTATTCACAATCCCCCCCTCGTTTCCGGGTGTTGAGCCACCACGAAACACCTTGGTTGGCAACTTACAAGCTCCTTGACGTTGAGTCGCAATATCTAGCGCTCCATCAGGCCAAAGCTCAATCTCATCACCAATTATTACCCAGGCGCTAAAGGAAGAAAGGGAGGAGGTGGCTTGTCTTTGAGTCGGGGACGCTCTCTTAGTCTTCGTAGTACTGGTATAAAAAAATGTTAACTCTACGGAGCCGATCGTAATTTTTCGGTCTTTGGAATCAATATCTTCACGTTTGGTAACAAATTTTCGTTCGCGGCGGAGTTCTTGAATCAGTGTAATGTTGTCAAAAGCTGGTTGTAGCCGAGGCCCCACGATGGAAGACATTTTTCCAGCGGCTTCAAATCCAAATCCCACGGGAATGCGGCAAAAGGCAGTACAAAAAGCAGACAAAGCAATAGCTGCCTCAGTGTACCCCATTTGTGCAGCTTTTTCGATTATAATCCGCTCTAGCCAAGGGTTTCCGAACAGCAAAAAAAATTCTTCGAGGAAGACTTCTTCCCAATCCAGTGGTTCTCCAGTCCAAGTCCGGTAATTTTCTTTTACCCAATCAAGGACTACAACACCTCCTTTAGAATACCACAAGGAAGTATTATGCGCTCTAGTTTTAGCATTTTTCTCAGCAAGTTCTTCGCGCTCCCTCATCCCGTCGGGATTTTTAGCTTGGTCTATGGCTTTTTGTAAACTTAGAGTCCGGCGTGGTGGTTTCAAATCAAACATTGTGGCGGGAGCATTCTCTCTGAATCTAAGGTAAACTGTAATTGGAAAAAGCTTAAAGGATAAAGCTTCAACTTTATTCACAACTAAAATAAAACTCTGAAAGGAGGGCAAAGTATTCTGCCCTCCTTTCCTTATTTATAAAGCAAACACTTGATTTCTCCAAAGCGATTAACCGCATCTTCACCGCAGCAAGGTATTGTCGGGGTAAAGTCTAGTTTTTATCCTAAATTAGACCTATTTGGGTCTACTGGTCACTTTCAGCAATCTTTGGTTGAAGATAAAAGAGTATCAGTTAAGCAATTACGCAGTTTCGCTCGCTCCATTCCCGCCCGAAAAGCTATTAGGCGGATAGGTAACGGTGTGTTGGCGATGCCGTGGGTATTGAAAGGTGTTGATGAAAACAAACTTGGGGATATTCATTTATTTACGAAGGCTTTACAAAATCCCAATAGAGAAGAACATAATACCTATCTAAGACTTTGCCGAGCCTTGGTTAGTGAAATAATCACATTGGGCTTTGCTGCTGTGGAAAGGCAGCGTGGTGATTCAGAGTCACAGCCTTTTTGGTTGTGGGTAGCTAATGGCGAAAACTTATCTCTCAATCCTTTGTGGAATCCCGGAGCAGAGGAAGAACCTAGATATTATCAAAGAAGCTATACAACTGTTAATTCCATAGAAAAGCCAAATTCCTCTGTTACCCGACAGAAAGAGACACTCGTTCCGATTTTTAACGAAAATTTATTTTTAATTACTTATGACAGCAATGCTCATGAAATCATTCCACCCGGCCCGTTAGAAATTGCCTATGAAATGATTTCGGCTTGGTTGGGATTAGGGAAATTTCAACACCTGACAACTTCTAATGCCGTTCGAGAGTATCTCTTAATTTTGGAAGGAGTAACTCAAGATGAATTAACAGCATTTAGAAGTTATTGGAGGTCGGAAGTTTTGGGGCAAGGCGACATTCCGATTATTGGAGGTAGTGGTATTGATGGCAAGTTTAGCGGTAGTGTTTTAAAGTTAGGAGCGCGAAATGATGAAGAGTTGTACCCCAAATATACAGAGTATCAACTAAAAATTATTGCCTTAGCATTTGATTTATGCGGGCGCGATTACAATCTAACCGACCACGACAATAGAGCAACAAGTGGAGCCGCCGCCGACGCAACTTTTGCCGATGCAGTTTTACCTATGGCGCTAACACTAAAAGATGCCTTTTCTTCAGAAGTAATAAAATATTATAGTGACAATTATTATTTTGATTATATAGATACTGAACCCCGCACTCAATCGGATGAAGCCAATACTTCTAATGTTCTTTATACGGGGAATATTCTGAATAGAAATGAAGCTAGATTGCGACTTGGTGAAAAACCGATTAAAGGTGGGAATGCTTTCGCTGACGGCTTTATCGAAGGGGATAATCCCAAAAAACCAACAAATGAACCTGCAAAGAACAATCAAAATGGTGTGGCAACCAACCTAGAAAAGGAAGTGGTTAGTGGTGAAAATACCGCTCTAAAAAAAGTAAAAAAACCCAAGGGAGTCCCATCTCAAAATATTCAATTATCGCTTTTCTAATCTCAGTAATTCTCGCCATGCCAATCAACTAAGTTGTTGCTATATTGTGTTAATTAACTGAGAAAGGGTTGGAAGAAATCATGTCTAAGATGTACAAGGGTTTAGATTTTTTACAAATAAATACTGTCATGGGGCTAAAGCCGCCAACAGAAGAAACACAAGCAGTTCGTTTGGTTGATTTAACTACTGCCCAATATACATTAAGTCAAGCAATTGCTCTAGGAAATACCACAGAAGCTCAAGCCCGCGAGTCTGGTTTGACTAGCTTAGAAACTCAATTAGCGGCGCAAATTGCAACTTTAGAAGCTGCATACGAAACCGCAGATACTAATCTTGCGAATCAGCTAAATACTCAAGTTCAGGCAATTATTTCTGGGTTTACAATTAAAGATCCAGTTTATGCAATTGTTAATGAAAATATTGCCTTAACTGGATTGTCGATTGATAGCCAATCCTTTACTGGAGATGTTCCGGCTAATGCCAGAATCTTAACTATTGCTCAAGGTGGTTCTGTCGGAGTTGCCCATGCCGACAATCGAATTTGGATTGCGAAGGACGGGGTTTGGGTTGCTGCTACAGACTTTAATGATGCCGCAGAAATTGTCCGCTCTATTTTAATATCGGTTGAGAATGGCGCCGATAATTTCGTCAATACTATTTACTCTCTAATTGAGCCAGCTATTTTTACAAATACCACCGTTGGGACAACTCCTTTGCGCTGGGCTAGATGGCAAGGGAACGATCGGGTTGTTGCCGATGGCACATCTTTAGCTCGAACTGGGATTACCTTTAGCGCGCGTCTAGAATCGGCAGATTTAATTGTCAATTCCAGTGGGATTGCGATTAATCCCACAATGAAGGCGCTTTTACAAGATTTGAGCAGCGCGACCGGTTTACTTCCTGTAGCGCAAGTTGAAGGTCTTTTGGCTTTTATTTTAAGCGCTCGTCTTGACCAGTTAACAGCCCCCAATACGGCAGTTAGCTTTGCCAATCAAAAGTTATCTAACGTAGCCGATCCGACTTTGGCACTGGATGCTGTAAATTTACAAACTTATCAAGCTGGGGTTGTTAGTTTACAAACTCAAGTTGATGCGCGTGATTTTTATGCAGATTTGACTAGTGGTACGGTTACAGGAGTTGACACTATTTTTACAATTACTCATGGTCTAAGTTCCATGAAAGTGATGAAAGAAGTGTTTGATAAAACCACTGGCGAAAGTGTTGATACTGATTTCGTGCGAGTAGTTAGTGACTTAAATAGCTGCCAAGTAATTTTCCGAAATAACGCTTCTGTTTCCGCAAGCCAGTACGGTTTGTTGTTACATAAAGTCGCATAGAAAAGAAAAGAATTGGAGATGTGCAAGGTTAATAATCACTTTTAGTTATTGACTTGCAAACGAACCCCGTACAACCACAATAAGTAAACAAAATTTATGCCATACAATTACGCCAATACTTTTTTTGTAGGGGATGTCTTCTTTCCTGACTTTCCAGAGGGGTTTGTCTTATCAGTAAACGCAGATGGCAAGGTTATTCCTGTCCCATTACCTGGAATTAAGTCACTAACTTTTTACCAAAATACCCCTAGCATCCTTTGGCAATTTACTCATGATTTTAATTCGTTCCCTTTCGTAATAGTTTACGATTCCCAAGGAAATGATATTTCCGCTGCAATCAATGTTGTTGTTGATGAAACAACCATCGAGATTCACACCGACAATAGCCCTATCTCTGGAAGAGTAGAGGTTTTTTCTTTCGGTACAACAACAGGTATTGGTAGTAGTTCAGGAAGAGTGACGAAATCCTTTACTTTAGATAATTCGATTACAGCCGCAAATGACTCTACGGTTACTACTAACATTCAAATCGCTAAAGTGTTTCAACTCTTTAGCTTTAGCTCTAATCTAGCAATACGTTTTAGGAGCTATATTAGCCAAGAAAGACAAATTGCTGATTTAAACCGAAGCTCAAATACTCTAATAACTAATGAGACTGGATTGATATTTGAAGGAGTCACGAGTGATAGCAAAAATCTGATTAATTTATTGCCAATAGCTACGGGATATAGCGTAGATGGTTCTATAAATAATTACGTTACTATCACAAATCTTTCTGGAAGTCCATTAAATACTCTAAATTTCACCCTAACTTATTTATCTCTGGAGTCGTAAAAAATGTCAAATATTGGTCAAATATACCCTAGTGGGTTTGGAATTCCTGTAGATATAAGAGATGTTGCAGGCCCAGAAGATTGTTTTATAGGGATTGACGTTAGTGGACATCTATATCAAATTACAAAAGCTAAACTGCTGGCAGGCTTATCAAGTGGGGGTGGTGTAGGCGGCCGAATTATCTGCAATACGGGCTGTGAAATTACCGGAGCAAATAGCGGCAAAGCTTTTGAATTCTTTAGCGCTCAGTCAGATTTAATCTTGAAAGTCTTACCCAGCTATGATATCTCCATTCAACCAACAGCAAATGCGATCGTTATCTATCGATGGTCGCAAATGCCAAATACTGGTATGAACGGTAGAGAATCAATACCTGTCGCTACCCTCTCTAAATTAGGCGGGAATATAACAATTAATCTTACTTCAACCTATCGCTGGATTTCCATATTTGCCAGAAATCCATCAAAGAATAATTCATTAGATGGTTGTTGCTTTGTAATTAATGGCAATACAATCACTTTACTCGCGTTCTAGTGACAACTCTCACCGCTAATCGCAAGCAGTGTGGCGGGAGTACCCGGAGGTTTTGATGGAAAAATTAAAAGCAGAAGAAAAGCAATTTTCACCTATGATTAAGCTCGTTAACCTTCTGCTTTTTTTACTAGAAGCGATAATTTCATTTGTAACAATTATTGTAGCAATAATAATTATTGTTCCACTATACTTTTTAATTTACCCAATAGCAAAAAGACAAAGCAATGCTCCTAGAGTTAATTATCAAAATAGGAACGCTAAAAAGGAATAAGCAAAAATTCTTAAGATTATTAGCGAAATTAGAATACGGATTGGCTGCATTCTGTTCCAAATTAAAAGATCAAGCATCTGAAGAAGGGCTTGTATATTTGGAAACAATGCTGTGTCAACACCAAAAGGAAGAATATAATCATGGCTTAATGCTTTCCACCTGTGGTGATGGAAAAAACCGCATCTCCCCTGATCGTGTAGGGGCAACAGGCAGATGGGTTAAAATACTTAAAGATCAAGAAAATTTAACTGCCAAAAATATTACTAATAATATTCCCGCAACTATTCAAACAAAAACTATAGAATGGGATTCTATTAAATATCCTGGGGAAAAATTAAAAGGAGTATTTGAAAGTTTCGACGGAATATCTTTTAGATATCTGGCATTACGCCTATTATTTAGAAATCAACCTGCTAGTAGTTATAGTTGGATTGACAAGTTGGCTTTTATGTCAGTCTTGGAAGAAGCGACAGGTGCTTTTTATCGAAGATTGATGAACGTTGACGATGCGGGGTTGAGTGCGATCGCAGCAAAAATTGCTGGGGACGAATTTAATCACGCCAACTATTTAGTAATTGCTCTCAACGCAATTACTAATTCTTCTGAAGAAACTCAAAAAGCAATTCAGAAATGGCGCGATCGCATTTACTGGTCTAAATTTGGTTTAATCTTTGATGTGATTAAATTTGTGGTGTTTTGACTTCTGATCAATAAAAAACTCGAATATAAGGATTGCATTCCACATCAAAAGGATTGGAATTATAGATCATAATTCCATTCCTATGAGGCTCCGATACTGTGAGTCCATTTATTGGTCTAATTAGCCCGTAAAAATAATTAGGCGGATCAATTAGTAATTCATTCATGGGCTGAGAGATGATATCCCCAACACTTATACCAGTGCAATCATCGATAAATATATAGCCATTAGCATTATTTTGCTCTTGGATAATTACTTCAGCGACATCTTGGTATGTCGTTGTTTGCACAAAAGCTCTGCCAACTTTATAAGAAAGAGATGAAGCAACAGTCAATCTTTTGGTATTAGAATCTATTGCTAATATTTTTTGCTGGTCTATCGGCGTAAAGGGAAACCTTACAGAAGCAACTCCCGAAAGACTAGCTTCGCCATTAAATAAAATATCTTCTAAATTAATTCCTGTAATTGATGCTAAAACAATTGTATTGCTAGTTATACTAACAATATTGGTTCGGAGAATTAATTGCCGTCCTCTATAGACAACGACGTTTTTCCCAACTGTAAACAATGCCCCACTGACAACAGTGACGCTGTGATTGGTTTCGTTTAAGCTTTTGATTGCACTACTGGCATCAGGACTTTTTTTACTAGGAACCTTGATTATGCCTAAATCAATCAAAGGTGCGGTAGAAGTAATCGTTTCTGCATCAATTATAACAGGCAGATTGAATAGCTCACCCACTTCCCCAATAGCAGCACTACCAATTTCTGGATTACCATCTAAGAGCAACTTATCTGTAGCTGCAAACCGATAATAAATCCGCACTCCGACCGAGCTAAGACTCATTGTCTTATTGCGTCCGCCCAAAAACCCATACAAGCTAGCCTTGCCCTGTAAAATCTTATTTATATAAACACAAATACTATTGTCTTGCTGAGAAATTTGAATAAAAATCTTGGCTTGCTTTGGCAATTCTTGCTCCAAGCTGATAATAACAGTGTTAGCGCTAACAACTAACTTTTTTGACAATATTTTTGCTTGAAAATTACCTGCATCAAATAAGATGCCATCGCCCCGCCATTCTTTTAGCTCAATGAAAACCCCGCAAGTTTTTAGTCCAGCAAATGGACTGCTGTTAAATTCTAAACTTGAACTCGATCGCAAATTGAAATTTGCATTTTGAAAAATAATTGATGTCCGAAAATCATGTTGCTCAAGTTGCATTCCACTCATCGCTAAAGAAAGAGTAGACTCGACATAGATTTCTAAATCTACTGCCACTGAAGAGTCATATCTAAAAGTAGCTATTGTTGAAGTAGAAATGCCCTTATTCACCAAAGCATTGGGACTAAAATTAATTGTTACTTGTTTATTAGTGTTTGCGGCAGAATTACTAATAACTTCATAAGAATCATTAAGATTGCCAGAAAAGGTAATATTAGCGCCAACTAGTTGATTCTCTCTAACGCTATTGTTAGATTCAACTATTATTTTGATGGAACTACTACTAACATTTTCTATGTTTTTCAGCATTATGTCGGAATAATCGGTTTCCTGGGGTAATGCTCCAGATGTCTTGAAAGGGATTTCAATCAATCGATAGCGATTGGTATAATTATTTAAACTTGTGAACGCCAAACTTGGCTCGCCAACCACTCCACCGACTAACCGAATCACATCGGCTGTTGTTGCTTGTAGCCCTTCGGCAAGTAGAATCACCGCGCTAAAGTAGTAATCTGTCCCAGGCAATAAAGAGAAGCTCTTTTTCAATAATTGAGTGTTTCCTTGTCCTGGAGCAAAAACAATCTTATCGGCCACATAAGAGTTAGTTACAGAAGGCAATTCATCAGGGAAAACAATAACATTGGAGCCTTTAAGCCAGCTTGGGTTGCTTAAATCCATATTCCAACTAATTAAGTTGATCGTACTTGGCTCTAATATCAAACTACCATCTTCAGCATCAATGGCTGGATAATAGGAAGGGATTAAATATAGTTGTATTCCATTGTTAACATTCCGCTCTAAATATACAGGTGAAGAGCGATTGAAGTTTGGAACTTGCTGATTGATCAAATCAATTAAAGAGCTTTCAACCGCGAAGCAAATTTTGTCCTTCATGATGGTCGCTGGTAATATATTCTAGTAATGTTTGTTGCTGATCTGGGCTAAACGTACTGAGAAGCGCAATTAACTTACTCAATGGGGTACTATCGTCGGCTAATGCCCTAGTAACGCATTCTTGCTCTAGTAGCCGTTTTTTTTCTTCAGGAGTTACTTCTAGTAATAAAGCTCCTACCGATTCCGGAACGCCATTGAGCGATGCCCAGGCCCGAGAAGCAATAAAATGAGCTTTTCTTTGAAACAAAGCTTCCTGAGCAAAGGCTGCTTGAATTTCCAAATAATCTTTCTCTCTAGCTTCGGGATGTGCCAAGAGAATTCGCTCACATTCTTTTTCAGATGTTTCTAACTCCATCAAACAATCCCGCGTTTGGGCAAATAATATATTTTGGTTAAATTCGGAATTCACTTCTACTAGTTCCACCACCGCCTTGGTAGTGTAGATTCTCAGCCAGCTTGAGACTAAAGGTATCCAGTGAAAAATTTTAATTACTACATTTAAAGTGTTTAGCCAGTTATTTAAAAACTCTTTTCTGGCTTCTATATTTTTCACCTCGCCTTGAGTGAGTTCCAAAGCTTTTTTTTTCTCAAAAATAAACAACTCGGCTTTTCTGAGTCCTAAATACCAATGAGTATTTTCTTCGCAACGAATTGCATCAATAACTTGTGCTTGGCTATTACTGAAGCTAGTAATAAAAAGATTTTCCATAAATTAAAACTGCCCTTGGCTATTTCTTCCCAACACCCAACCCCTATAACCAGCACCTTCGGGGCTTGGTCAAGATTAAACATTACTCCATCCAGCACTATAATCGCAACTCCCCGCTTGAGTCAGTAGAGTTGTACCTAATATGCCCCCCGCTAAACTTGTTGTTTCCGTATCGTATCTAAATTTTTGTGTAAGAGAGGTACTAAGCCCTCCTTGCATACTAGCAACAATATACCCAGACGTACTACAACCAGTGCTGCCAATCTCAGTTATTGGCGCTGATATTTTTGTCCCCAGCAGACTAATACTTTGATCGCTATATTTAAATCGAGTAATATCTCTTCTACTAAAATCTCGAGATACTCCACCGACTACATAACCATTGACAGCATTTCCAAAAGCCCCGTGATTAATATGGGTGTGAGGTGGAGTATTTGATATTTGGGTTGGAATCCATGTCCCTGTACTGTAGACTATTTCATCAATAAAACTCACCATAGTGTATGAACCATAATAAGAATCATGACCTAAAGTAGTGCCTGCCCAGATATATCCAGCAGTTGAACTCGAAAGTCCATTGGGAGGATTGATTCTAAACGAAGTTAGAAAAGTGTTTTGGAAGGTTAATGCTTCTGTAATATTATTGAGCGTAGATGCCATATTAGAAGGGAAAAACCCTACCCCATATACAAAGTAACTACCACCCGTTAAAATACTTTTTTCGGAATTACCCATTCCCCCTGTCATGTTTGATACTCCATGTGAAAGTTCAGCGTTGATTCTGCTTACGATTTCTGTGGCATAAACTATCTTTTCAATGCTTCTTAGCCAAGATAGTGAATAGTAGTATCTACCACCACAAAACTTTCCTGATTCGGCATTCCCCGCGCCTGCAAATTCAGATATAGGTCTATCTTTAAGCTTTAATCCAGAAGGGCTAAATCCTTCGTTAGCAAAATTAAACCGCTCAAGACCATGATCGATAGATTGAAAATAAGAAACCGTTCCTAAAAAAGATGGAGAAATTACTGGTGTATCTGGTGTATCTATGGAATCATCTTGTTGTTGCCCCACGCTTTTTAACGATAAATATCCAAAATTTATCTTTGTAGCCCTTTGCAAGTTGGCAATTTCGTTTTGTCCAGATATTCGCCGACTATTAGCTAATCTTCGGGAAGTATTTCTCGCTTGAACTTGAATAAAAGTAATTGCATTTTCAAGCGTTAAGGCATCACTAACAACATTTTCATTAGCAAAATCATCCGGGTAAATATTTGTATTGTTTGGCATTTTATAACTTATTTCAATTTCTACTTTAACAGGTTGATTACAAGTTAAATACAAAGTTTTTCCAAATAGCAATAGTCCTGACTTGTTGTATTCTTTATTAGCCAGTATTGTTCTGAATTCTCCATCCTCTAAATTTACCTGACCCGGCTTAAAAGCATATTGTAAATCAAGCAATCCTACCTGATCTATGTTTTTTTTAATTGAAAAAGATAAAGCTGTTGTCCAGTCTGGTAGCGCATAAGCTTTCTCTTCATCTGCCAGTAATGAGATAATCCGAATCAAGACATTTTCTTTAATAAGACTGCCTGCTTGTTGAACAACAGTAATATTTGAGCCTGAATTAGCTGCTGGTGTTGGAGCAGAATTATTCGCAAGACTAGCTAATATCTCTTCAATATTCAGATTAGAAGAATCAGCTAATTCCGATAAAGCAGTAGCAATATTACTTAGTGCTAAATCGAGATTAGGATTCGCACTTGCTATTAATTCAATATTCTCGCTTATGGAATCTAGTATTTGAGACTGCGAATCAATCAGCCTAACGTCATACCCATTTAAAATTCGGAGCAAGGAAACAACTGGCATCCATCCTTCTAGCTCCGGGTGTTTTATTTCTATGTTTCCATTGTTGTCAAATCGTGTCTCTATAGTCATAGGTTATTAAGTGTAAAAAACATCCATTGCAGCCCCAAGACTCGAATCAAAAGCCACATCAGAGGACTTATTACCTTTGGCGTTGTAAGTTACGATGACCAATCGAAATTGCTCGTCTTTGTTGACAACAAAAGTAATAATTATTTGATAAGATTTCCCGCTACTAATCATCGGCGCTCTGATGCCTAATGTTTGAGCATTGGTTTGCAGAGCGATATTCAAAGATTTGGCAAAAGTTCCTCCAGAATTATTTTTTATTTGTAAAACCTGCCCAGGCGAAGGGAGGGCTAATCCTGGTGCCGAGATTAAATTAGTTTCGCGCCAAGTTACAGGGCCAGGATAAACTTCACCAGGAAATTGAATCGGAGTATTCAAGTCATAGGCTGCTACAGCACTTTCTCTTTCTGGCAAGTGCATCGTAATCAGACTGCTATTTAAACTTGCATCGCCTTGATGTACCGATAATCCTCCACCAGAGCTATGTAAAAACACTAAGGGCAAGGTTACAATAATTGCCCCATTCAGAAAAGTATTTTGGTTTTTCCCCTCTGCTTGATAATCTGCATAAAGCATTTGAAACTGCCACGATTCCAACGAACGCGGTGGATAGTAACAAAGAGCAGCATAACTTTGATTTGGCGGTAATCTCTTTTTAATTGGGCTATCGATTCTGCCACTTACCCCCTGAATAAAAGCAAAACAACCTTTTTCGCTAGCTGGAATAACAGCCAGTCCATCACTGTTAGTCGTAACTTGAATTTTTTTATAAATATAATGGAGCGCTGCCCGTTCACTGCCGTAAATGATTATATACAACTCATCATTAACTGGCGCTTCATAAGCTGTTAAATCAGCAGTCGCTCCATTGCGAATATTGGCTGGCAATATTTCTATCCCTCCAATCCAAGCCTTCTCTATAGTATAAAATGGTACATTGAATCCACTGCCTGCTGGGTATTTAATCGCTGGGACAAAGTACAATCTATCCCCAGGTAAAACCTTACTATTCTCTCCAGCAACCCATTGCAATGCACCAGAACCACCTAAATTAGAAAAACTTCCAAAGGATGATATTTCCTCACCATTAATCGTATAAATTTTATGGTCAGTTCTATTCTCACTAAATTTACTTCCCGATGGAGCGTTGGTATTCAGTGGAACAGTTATTAAAGCTCGACCGCTACTATCGTTTCCACTGCTGATTACTGAAACCCCTAGTGTCTGCAAGACTGCTTCATTAGAGAAACTAATTCTTTGGTCATTGCTCAGGCAAACGCTACCATTAGGAGAGCCAGATGATTCGCCAAACCGTCCGGGATTCCCAGCAAACTGCCCGGCAGTTAAATTCTTCACAGTCCTTTTAAACGCTTTACCAAAGCCAGGGACACCTTGACAAATTTCTAGAAGTCGGGATCTAGCTAATGATTGAAAATCTTTTTTATGTAACGGATTTGCTAGGGAGCGAATAAAGAACTTAGAAATCGGTTCTTCCTGGGAATATCCATAGGTATATCCTTCTTGCTGAAAATTTATAGCTCGACCGACGGCGGCAATCGGTAAAACCTCAATGGAATCGGAAATGATTGTATAGGGAAGCCCCGATGCCCAGTTTGCATCCATCGCAAATAAACGATTGCTGCCGAAGGCAAATCCTGTACTGGCTTGATTGAGAATTAACAAGCGACGATCGCCATTTTCTTCTTCAGTGAGGTTTGTGAGGATTTCTGCCGGAGTAATTAATTTATCGGATAAAGCGATTAGCCAAAAAGACCGGAATCTTCGCGCATTTTCTTTTTCTATGGATTGGATGGTGTTGGCGACAGGATCACGATAGCGAAAACTAACTTTTCCCAGTAACGGATCTTGAGCTTCCCCAACAACCGCCGCTAGCCCAACTATTGATAAAAAATCATCTCTTTGAATCACAGAAGTAGTATTGCCAATAGTCGGGAGAACTATCTGGGTATTTATCTCTAAGGCTGCTGCTGGATAAATTTTTAAAGCTACTACTCCATTGATTTGCAATCGATTTTGAGTATTGACGATAATCTCTGGCGGCTTTATCCAACCTGACTCACGACTAATGCGAAATAGACCAATTGTCAGTTCTGAATTTAAAGAAAACTCTTCTGCCGAAGGAACTCTTGGGTCTGTGGGACTTGCGGGAGGAACGTATTGAAGTCCTAAATCATGGGGTTTTTTAGAAAAGGGGCTATTGGACATGTAAATTTTTCAGAAATTAATTAAAAGTTACCCAGCCAGATGCCTCTGGAGTGAATGCGATGCTAACAGTGTTCTTGTCTATATGTCTCACCTCTACTTGAGATTCTTCTCTTCCAAGGGATTCCATGAAAGTAACCGCAGGATATTTACCCAACCCATGCCTAATTGTAATTTTAGATACAGGTATCTCGATACTGTAAGTATAATGAGCATCAACGCCAGGATTGGCAATTAATTGATCTAATTTAAAATTAATAGTTTGTAATTTTTGAGTTAATTCTGTCATTAAGTCTGCTTCTTCTATCTCCAATGGTGGATTGTCTGTTGGTATCGGTTGATTTATCGTGGCACTGGCACGAGCTATTATGGCGTCTAATTCAACTACTTTCAATTCCAGTTTAGGCAAAATTTCTAAAATAGCAAATTCTTCAGAGGGTGTTGCCGCGCCACTTTGTAATCCAAAAGGTAAATTAAATTTAAAGCCTACATGGGTTTGGATCTGATCTTCGAGAGGGTAATAAAAAGTTTGATGTTGGATGTAGTTGTCAAAAAGCCACAAAGTACAACTGTGTATCTTAGTATTTTTGACAGAGGTTAGCAAGAATTCCAGATAAAGGGTAGTACATCCTTCCTCGAAAGAAAATGTCGAAGAACGCTTTTCAATCCCGTCGATATTGCTATACCAAAATAAGGTGATGGGTGATAATAAGAATAATTGCTCGCTAGTTTCTACAACTAGTCGCCACCCCATCGGCTCTAGGGCTGCCCCTAAAAGTGGGTAAAGTTCACTCAGGGGTTGCTTATTCTCTATTGTTGGCTTACGTTTTTTGCGAGTTTTCATGATACTGCTCCCCCCTCCCCACAATCCAAATACGTTGCATAGTCTAATTTTCTTGCTAACTAAGTTTGGCAACGCTAGAGAATTTTGCTGTTTGAAGCCACAAATATAAGGATATTGGTTATTGTACTCACAAAAATAATCGGCAACATTCGGAGGGGGAATAAATTCAATCAGCTGCTGCATTTTTCTCAAAGCGAAAGCAACTGGCTCTCTTGTAAAATCTATTTCTAGGGACGACTCTATCTGCAATTCAATATCCATTAAAAGAGTGTCGCCGCTCAGTGCCTCCATCGCCCCATCTCCGGGAAAATAAATCCGCTCACCAGGGATAATGCCCGAAGAAGTTGTAATTCCAACAAAAGGCACATTCTCTTCATCTATTGGCAACGGCGAATCTGCTACTTCTAAATATGTGGTGATTCCAGAAACACAGTCAGTACCTGGATTGGTAACTGTTGTCTCCTGTGTATATTCATAATTTTCATAAGCCTTGTAAAACCACTCTGCTGCCATACCGTAATTACTTATGGGCTGGTCAATATCAACTTGCCAAATTGATTCGATACTCAGTGACTCTATCGGCAGCATCTCTGTTAAATCTAGAACCAGAGTCTCTGTATAAATTTTATGCCCACGACTTTCAGTCTGATACCACCACTGCCCAAACCAATACTCCGGCAGCCAAACACCGAATTCAATTTCTGTGGTAACTAAAGTAGTAGTAGTAGTCGCCGGAAAATTTACACTAGGAAATAAACTTCCTGCCAACTCAAATAAATCATTATCCTTGGGAGTTGGATCTCCTGAAGAATCAATGATGCCGTACTGAAACCCATCAATAGCAAATTCATCAATAAAGTCTACTCGCTGCTCCACCACCCTTTTTAATTTGATAGTTGGAGCTACCGCTTTTGGGGTAATCCAGGCAAAAACAGACCACATCGCTGTCGCCGGAAATATCTCTGGTGCTAATTCAAAAAAATCAGGAAAGACTTTCGACCAATCTGACTCTGATAAATTAAAGTGTAGCCAGCTATTGTGCGGGCCCAAATGCGATCGCATCCCAAAAATATCTGGAGCAAAATTGCAATCTATTGCGCGATCGCACCAAAGTGTTCCCCACTCCCAATACCAATGAGGCTCAACCAGTGTTTGGTAGTTGGGGCGATATCTAATTAATCCTTCTGCTCCTAGATGCCGTCTTTGTTCATAAGTTTGAATTAAATGCGAGTCCCAAGTACTATCCCATGTCCACCAATTGGCGGGAGCATCAGCGGGTCGATCTGAAAAGGGCTGATGAATCGCCAAGTCTTGAGGATTAAGGGCTTTTTCCCATTGCAGCCACAAAGCGATGGCAGTTCTTATTCCTAATTCTGTGCCCTTAATTTGCCAATAAGCCCAAGCCCTTTGAATAACATCACGGGTGTGGGCATCACTCCAATCAGGATTTAGTCCAAATCCTAAATACTTACCATTTCTAATCGCCAATCCGACAAATTGACCTAAGAATTGTAACCACTCTCTAGGAGCAATTTCTGGATTGTAAAGAAATTCTTGCTTTTCAATTGCTCGAAATGCCGCATCAATGTTTGGCTGAATGCTGTCGCAAATATGCTCTACTAGCCCAATATCATCGGCAAGTCGAGCGTATAGTGGAATATTGAGATAAAGCTCCCGTTGATATACTGGCATATATTGGGTTCATATTATGGTTAATTATCGCCAAAAAATGGAATATGATCTGCAAATTTTAGGAATACTCGTCCAAGCTGGCGATGTTCCCTATTGGGAGGAAAGCAACGTCAACCGGGCCAAAGATGGGAAATTTGCGACTAAATCAGGGGGTGGTGTTGCTGGGACAGAAGCCAAGAAAGAAGAGTCTGCTGGGCAGAAAATATCATCAGTGAAAATTCGGGAACATTTCGATGAAATGAACACGGATTTAAGGGCGAATTTAGGTAAAATTCCAGATGCTGGAGCGGGTAAACTTAACAAAATAGCCCAACATCCGAAAGTTCGGCAAATTCGCCAAATGGCAGATGATGCCGCAATCCAAATGGGGTTAGGTGCCAAGGATGCTTATAACAAAGTAAATACGGTAATTAACTCCTCGTTAGCTGAACTTGATAAGCGGATTCCTCAATCAGTCAAGGATAAGGCACAGCAAATGAAGACGTTTGCTGATGATGTAACAGGTATTGCTCAAGTTGTTGTTAAGGTAGCAGATGACCAACATTTAGCGGCGGCTGGGGCAGGAATAGCCATAGGGGTACTTGCTGGAATGGTATCTGCAATAGCTAATGCAGTCGCCGGAGGTGTCGTTTCGGCAATCGCTAGTTCCATTGATGCTGTTAAAGCCACAATTAAAAAATTCCAAGCTGGCATAGCTGACAAAAAAGCTGCTACTGATGTGAATAAAATCGTAGACAATTTAGCCAATGGAATCAGTAAAAAAGGTGATGCTGGCGATTCACCTGGACAGGCTGCTATCGATATAACTAAATCTGAGGCTGAAAAGATACCGGGTTTTCTCGAACACCCAAAAATCAAAGAATTGCAGAAATCTATGACGGATTTTATTCATGATTATCCAGCTAATCTAGAAAAATTCCGCAACGAACGACAGGAGTCTGCGAATAATCTGCGAGAAGCTATTCACAATACAAAAGCTATTACAAAAGAAAAAGCATTTAAAATTAACGACTCTCAAGGCGGGGAATTGGTCAAAAAGACCACTCAACAAGTTAAAGAATTTGCTAAAAACTATCAGGGAAATCTAGAGAAGTTCCGTGTCCAACAAGCAGATGAGTCTCGAACTCGCCACCAATTAATAGTTTCAACTTACGAGAAAATCAATAAAAAAATTAACAATATAGGAACGAATATTGGTGCTTCTACTGGTGGACAGATGGTTAGCAACCTAATAACCGATGCTGAGAATGCCGCAGCAACAGCCATTGAGCATCCAGATTTGGTTAAAAAAGCTACCGCCGCCGCCCTGTTGACCTTACATGCGGCAATCAATTTAGCTCGATCGAAGGCTGCTAATGATGCGATCGCAAAAAAACTTATTGCAGCCAATCCAGATTTTGTAGACTTAGGGGTAGCAGAAGCGTTTAATCAAATGCGGGATACTTGGAGTCAGCTTGCCACAACTGCTGCCGAACGCAAACATGATCAGAAATTACTAGAAAAAATTCAACCCAGCAAGTGAGGATAAAAATCAATGGTTAATTATTCTAAACAGATGCAATATGATTTACGAGTCCTAGAAATGCTCATCCAAGCTGCCGACAATCCAGACTGGAAGGAAGATAATGTCAAACGAGCCAAAGATGGGAAATTTGCGACTAAATCAGGGGGTAGCGCTGCTGATGTAGAGCCTGCTAAGAAGGAAGAGAGCCTAATTGATAGGGCAAAAAATGCTGTTACGGAGAAAATCTCATCAGCCAAAATTCAGGAACATTTTGATGGCATGATGACTAGTTTAAAGGCTGATTTAGGTAAAATTCAAGATGCTGGGGCAGGGAAACTTAACGAAATAGCCCAAGATCCGAAAGTTCGGGAAATGCGGAAAATGGCATCTGATGCCGCAGCGCGAATGGGGGCAGGTGCTAAGGATGCTTACAACAAAGTAAGTACGGCAATTAATAATGGGTTAACTGAACTTGATAAGCGGATTCCCCAATCAGTTAAGACTGATATTGGCGAGAAAGCTAATGCTGGCAAAGCTTTTACTAGTGAAAAAGGAGAGCAAATGAAGAAGTTTGCTGATAATGTGATGAAGTCCACTCAAGATGCTATTGAAGTGGCGAAAGATCCCCAAATAGCAGCAGCAGGTGCAATATTGGCTACGGGAATGCTTGTTGGAATTGCAGCGTCAGCAGCAGGTGCGTTAGGAGTAGCAGCAGTAACAGGAGGCACAGTTTCTTTGCCTATTCTATTTGGTGTATCTATTGGACTTACAGCTGGTATTCACGATAATCTTATTTCAGAAACCATCAAAAAGTTTCAAGTTGGCATGGCTGACAAAAAAGCCGCACGCGATGTCAATAAAATTATGGATGATTTATCTGCTCAACTTAAATCGGTAGCTAAAACCGATGAAGCTACTCCTTCCACTAAAACACCTGCCCCAGCTACTCCTCCCACCAAAACACCCGCTACAGTAACAAAACCCTTGGGCAAAATATCAAAACATCGGCGAATGTTAACGTAGTTTTATTTTACCAAAAGACAACTCAATTTAATTTCAAGATTTTGTAAAGCCGTCTTAGAAAGACGGGGTTTCAGACCCATATTCTTGATGAATCAGCTTGAATATTTAGGCAACTCTTGGACGTTATGGCAACCCTACAATCTCCGAGGTGGAATGAATATTGTCTCTGGCACAAGAAAGATTACCAGCGACATCCTCACCGTCTGCCTCACCAGAAAAGGAGAGCGCCCCCTGCATCCCACTTATGGAATCGCCCCAGAGTTGTTTGAGCCACTCTCTAATTACGCTCCCCAGTATTGGATTTATCAAATTAGCCAAGAAATTCTTAATTGGGTGGAGGGTATTGAGCAGCTATCCGTCAATACTTTTGATTACGAAGATTACAAAAATCGCTTAGGTACAGAAATCAGCTTTATCCCACAAAATGTGCCTGATGTAAATGTATTAACCTTTGGATTTTACGAGTATCAGGGAGCCGTCTGGAATCAAAGTTTAGATATTTTCATGGATGGGGTAGCTTTGAATGGAAGTAGGTTTATTTTTCCATGAGCAATTTAATAAAAAGAAAAAATTTCTTTTCTTTTAATGAAGGTTTTGTACTTGGAGGTTTTGATGGACTATAACTATGTCGAACATTATGAACTAATGGCAGCCCTCGCCACAGACCCCAGAATAATTGAATCTGCCGTACTTTACAACTTCGTCGATGACCAAATGTACGCAGCTTTGATGGACAGGATGTCGCAAGCTTTTTCCGACGGATCTCCCTCACCACTCAGTTCGCGTTCTCCCGGCAGCGGCCACTCAATATTGGCTGAAGCAGTTATCCACATCCAATCGCTACAAGCCCATGAAATCAATCTTATGGGCTATTTGGTGTGGATACAACTTTATCGGATGCTGGGTGTAGAAATTGCTTCAGCCGAATATCCGGTGATTAATTTGGTGTTCAAGCGTACCTTTGATGCAATTAACTCAAATTTATTGGCGCAGATTCCTTTGGGAACAGAGATTCGCTCTACCATAGACCCGTCACTTGTCGTTTATACCATAGAGACGGCTGAAATTATGGGGCAAGATGTAACAGTAAACGTGCCAGCTCGCTTAAATCGTCGCGGGACTATTCTGGATTTAAGGATAGGAGAATTTACAGACTTACCACGTTTATTAGCTTTTGTAGAATCTGTCACCAATGACGGGGTAGTTTACAGCCAAGGTAGAGAGAAAGAAACCCTATCTCTGGCAATGCTGCGAGGACGAGAGGAGTTTAGAATCGGTAAGCGCTGCGTCACTCTTTCTGATTACTACACTACAGCAATGCAAGTCGTAGGTGCAAAAAAATGCAATGTCGTGCGCGGCTACCAATATGGAACTTCCGGGACATTCAACGATTTAGTTACTGTTGTTATTTATCCAGGCGAAATGACCACCATTGCTGATGCTGCAATTCGCCCTCGCTCAATGGAGGATGATCGTTTATCGATAATTGCTGCTGAAATTATCCCGATTGACGGTGATATGACAATTAGGGTTGTCGCCCACCTTAGCGATAATCAAGCTTTTGATTTGGCAGCCCAAGCGATTATAGATAAAGTAAACCCACCGTCTGGAATTTGGCAGAATCGCAACTTAGCTGATACTTTAGTTGATGCTATAGAACAGGTAGAAGGAATTTATGCTGTTACTCAAATTCATCTAAAGAACTCTTTGACTAACGTTTCTCTTGAAAATATTGAAGTCCAGCCCTGGCATTTATTTGAAATAAAAGACTCTTTTAATATTAAAATAATCCGTAATTAATCGTACAAAGTATGCTACTATAAAGTGATAAGTACGAGAGTTTAACAATTCAAAATTCAATTCTAATTGTGCTAAATAGTTTCCAATTAATGTTGACATGTACGTAGAATAAAGATATAATTAAAGAAATAGGTTATTTATCGCTACAAATCAAAAATAATCATTTATAAAAGCTACTTGGCAAATAAATAGCTTTTTAATAACCAAAAATTTTAAACCAAATATGACTACTTTGCTAATCATTGTGATTATCTCGTCAATCATTCTCGGCGTTTATATCTTTAATGCATTAAAAGAAAAAGCAAATAACTTCTTCAATGCTTTCAAAGAAACAAGCTTACGCCTTGAAAAGGAAAAGGAACTTGAGAACCTGAAGAGTGCCGCTCTTTTACTTCATCAAACTAGAGAGTTAATTACTGGCAACACTTTTAATTTAAAGACTCTATTAGAAATTGCTTCCATCAAAGAATTGGAGATTTTTAATAGTGCGATCGCAGAACTGGAAAAAGCTACTACAGCTATCCGTAAAGAGTACAATGAAACTTTGGGTGAGATTTACAAAAATACTAACCTAAAGATTGCATCTGCTACTAACACGAACACCAACGCCAACACGAATCAAAATATTAACCAGATGTTGGAAAGTGCTGCTAAGAGTCTTAACTTGAACCTCAACGAATTTCAAACAAAGCTGCAAGCTAAAAACATCACAAATGACCAATTTGCTGCTCTATCAAAAGAAGAACGCAGAAAGCTCCTTGACGAAATCAAGAATAGCTAATCTAACAAGAATTTAATACCATTTGGTGGGCAAACATTGGACACCCACAACACTTATAACATATATAGATTCTATTCAATACTACAATCTATTCGGGCTATCCCGAATAGATTGTAGTATTTATAAAAAGAACAAATTTCATTTTTAAAAACAACAAATATTATTATGAATAAATTACCATACCCTCAAGAGACGATTGAAGAAAGAATTGCTTATTACGAAGAAGCAATCACGCACCTAGAAAAACAAATTTTATCTCATGATAAAAGAGATAAAATGCTAATTAAACTTGATACAATTGCTTTGAGAACAAATCAATTGTACATCCAGATGTTGTACAGAGAAAAGTACAATGAAGAGAAAAATTCTTATCCTAACTTAGAAGAGAAGATTGAGGCATCATCGGCACAATTAGCCCGGATGAAAACCTTTTTAAATAGTTATAGTCCCTGCAAAGATGCGATAACAGACAAAACAAGCATTGCCTGGATTCTAAAGGAAATAGATATTGAAGAAGCTTACCTTTTTCAGTTAATTCAATCTAGAAAGCCTCAGTTTACTTACCAAGATTTACAGCCTCAAGCAGACTTACTTGAATCACTCAATCAAGAAAGAAAAATCTTGGAAGCTCAAGAGAAAATTATCCTTCAAGAAACTGATGAATTAATTGCAAAAGCCCGCATTGCGATTGCTGACAAGGAACCTACCCGCGCCGAACTCAAAGAACAAGCTTACCAGAAGTTTGAATTAACCGATACTGAGCGCACCCTGGAGAACATTGAAGCAAAGAGTGGGTTTAACCGCAAGCTTTGGGATTATCGTAAAAAAGAGACTTGGCACAAGATGCTTGCCTCTTATCGATACGATATTGAAGAGTTAGCTGAAGGCGGAATTGGTGACTTCATCAAGACTGACTTAATGCCTTTTCTCCAATCCCAAGGATTTACTTATTCTGAGTGGGATGAGCAGTGCGATGAAAATGGCTATTTTATAACCATTGACGGAACAAAATATACCATTTATACAGCTTCAGAACTTGAAAGTGAAAAGCTCTGGTTAACTACTCATAATAATATGATGTTTTTAATTAACCATCTTTTAACTTTAAGAGATTCTAAATATAAATTCTCCTTAATTCGTGGTTCTGAAGAAACATACGCCTTCGATATAGCGTAGAAAATATTTATCATCAATGAAAAAACTTTTCATATCAGATTAGCGGTGGGAGGATGTCAAGTGCGGGACGATTTGATCGCCAAATTGCTGTAAACCTTCCCAGTAGTAAATCAAGATCAGCGATTCTCTCCTTGTATGCTCAGAAATCTTGTCTATCGGCAGATGTTAATTTGGATGATTTAGCCAAGCGGACTACAGGTTTTTCTGGCGCAGACTTAGCTAACCTAATTATGCGATCGCAATTAAGTTAGTTTGGACGGATTGTATTTTGACAAACTATCACCAATGTCCAATCGTCCTCCGAGAAACATTTGTTTAATCTGTGGCAAACCCATAACGTTTAATTTCAGGGTCGAAGATTGGTCGTGGTGGGCTAGAGGGTCTGACTACCGAATAATCGGAATGATTCACGACATCTGCTTAACAAAACCACCAGAGCAAAACAAAAAGGTTAGCAAATAATATTTGCTACACCTTTTTCAAATTTTAAATGGCAAAAATGATTTCTTTATTGGGGCAATCTGTAAGCTTGCCCGGAGGTTCGGGTTATTTGTGTTGTAATCTCAGCACTAAAGTGCGGGGCTACTACAAAGTCCCGCACTTTAGTGCTGGGTTAGAGCTTACTCCCAATAAAACTTAATTTGACATCTTAACAAAAATCCTGTGTTAAGATTCGCCTGAGAGATATAAAAATAACTACCAACATAATTACCCGTAACCGGGGAAGGCTACTGCCCTTCCTCGGTTATTTTTTTGGAGAAAAATGCTACCACTACTCAAGCAAGGACACTTAGCTCTACCTAGAGAACCATTGCAGATCAATTATCCCGTCGGATTCTCTGGTCAAAAAAGTGACCCAGACAGGGAGCAAATTTTTGTCAGTACAGGCATTACCTTTTATTCTGCTGATGAAGTTGAAATAATTCAAAATTTCATCAAAAAATTACCCTATCCGCAAAGATTTGCCCTGACGGGTTGCCTACTACTAGCGGACAACGATCCTTTGTTGAAGGCAACTCATGAAGTTCTTGATCGCATTGAAGCACAACTTAGCTTCCCAACCAGCAGAGAAGTAGTTGGTGGTGGGCTTCGTAGTACTTACGAAAGAGTATTGATTATTCGAGAAGAAGGCTACTACGGCAACGGTTCTACAGAAATAGCCGGCTTCAATTAAACAAGGAGATTTATGATCGCAATACAAGATGCAAGTCGTCGATACGGTACCTATCCTGGGGCTGCGGGGATATCTGTCATTGAGCGCTCAGGAACTAATGTTCTTGCCGATCCGCGCTTTGGGACTGTGGCTTTTTATGGCATTTTGAAGCGTGGCCCAATGGGGGTGTCAATCCCCCTTAGTTCGCGGCGATTATACGATGAGATTTATGGTGATCCCAAAGATTCAACTTGGCACTTATTTCCGAATAGCGCTCAGTTACTTCCAGATGCCATAGATGGATATTTTGCCACTGGCGGGGGATCTGGGATGGTTTGGCTAACCCGCCTTGATCTTAATGGCAAGGCCAGAAAAGCAGAGATGACTTTGCAAAATCGGTTTGGCGCAGATGTTTTGAAAATCACCGCCGCCAATGAAGGACGGTGGGGTGGTGTTGAAAACGAAATTCCTTTGACTCCTGTTGTGTATGCAACTTCTCGAACTTTCACTTTGTACGCTCCTGACGTTCTAGCTAACGAGTTTGCGGGAGCTACCGTTGAATTTTCTGCGGTTCCTGGAAAGCGCTATCAAATTATTGCCAATACTACTGCTTTCAAGACAGGCGAAGTTGTTTTTACAGTCGGCAGTCAGTATTCGTTAGTTCGAGATGGGGTTTCAGGGCCGGCTGCAACTAGTGGATTATCTTCTTTTGCTAAATACTTAGACCTGACTGGAACGGTGAGCTTTGCTCAATATCAAAATATTGCAGGTGCTGTCACTATCAACCAACTCGTCGTTACTGGAGTGGGTACAACCTTCACTACGAGCTTAGAAGAAGGTAGTAACATATACTACAACGGTGAGGCGAGGGTAGTCACTTCTATCACCTCTGATACGACTTTAACTATTTCTGATTTGTTTACGACTGAAGGTAGTAATCTATCAATTCAAAAAGATAATTTAGAATTGGTTGGCACTGGTACGCTTTTTGCTACAGAGTTAGTTGTTGGCGGCAGGGTCTATCTTTCTATTAACGATCAACTAGTTAGTCGCACGATTGCTGAAATCGCCTCCAATTTGACACTAACACTAACTTCTGGATTCCCCTCTGCTGTAGGCCCGGTTGATATTGCCAAAAAGGACAATTATGAGGTTACTGGAGTAGATACAAAGTTTTTAACTGAAGTATCACCAGGGCAATATTTAGTAGATCCCTATCGCCAAGGTGAAAGCATCAAAGTTATTTCTGTAGTGAGCGATACTTCGTTGACTGTCGAAAAACAATTTAGCAATAATTTCAATCAGTCCCAGCTAACCAAACAAAGTCAAAAAGCACTCGTTTACCTAACTCCTGCCAACAAGAGTGATGGGCTAACGGTAGAGGTAAAGCAAGGCATAAGATACCCTCAGACACACTTTAGCCTATTGGTTAAATTTAATGGTTCTTCGGTGCTATCTATCTCTGACGCATCTCTCGACCCCAACGACCCTTTGTATGTGGAGCCACTGGTAAACGATAACAATATTGCTTACAGAACTGGAAGCAATAACTATCAGAAATGGATCACGGCAGAGAATCTCTGGGATTCAGCTTATACCACTGGAAGCCAAGATGATGTCCGTCCTTGCAATAGCTCTGGAATTGCCCTTGTAGTTCAGCCAGACAAAATTTATACCGCAGCTAATATTGATTATGTAAACATTCTTAACAATCTGCTGTACCCCAATCCTTATGTACAAGCACGGAATTTTTACCGAATCAAAAAAGCGATCGCACCAGTATCAATATCGGGAACGATTAGCTCTACAGGTAGTACAGTTAATGGGACAGCCACAGCTTTTGTTTTGGAATTGAACGTCGGTGACTATATCTACGATCCCGTTACAAATGTTGCTCGAAAAATTCGCTCTATTCAAAGCAATACTATTCTTTTGCTAGATAGTGCCTTTACTCGCAACATTCCACCTCTAACTAAGACAAAGAAGCTGGGATATTTACAGATTGATCCTAGTTACGACTTAACTTTTAGTACTCAGTCTGGCAGCACATTTTTTGTTCCTTACCCTCAGAATCTGACTAAAGGGTACGACGATGATACCTCAAACATTCTTTCCTATCATTTCACTAAATTTGCTGATGTCGATCGCAATCATTTAGAGAATGCCACTTTTGGCAAAGACATGGGTTTAATCAGAATCGCTTGTCCAGGTATTTCTGACATAGCTATTCAAAAAGCTTTTGCTTTTTATGCTCAAGAAAAAGGTTATGAATTTAGAGGCGAAATTCCCTCTAGCTATACGACGGCTGCTGCTGCGGAAGCGTTTGTAAATAACGAATTAGGACGGAATGATTTTATTACACTAGCTTTTCCTAGCTACGGATACATAGCCAATCCGTTTGCAGCTGGAGATAGGATGGTTCCAATCAGCGGAGAAATCATGGGAGGAGAGTCCAAAAAAGCTGTAGTCGCCGAAGGTTATCACGTTCCTTTTGCCGGAGTTACCGCAATTTTATCAAGAATTATTAAGCTTCCTTTTGAAATTATGCCATCAGAAGAAGCTGTAATAAATATAGCCGGGATTCAGCCAATCAAATCAATGTACGGCAATATAGTTGTTTTTGGTGGGCGAGTACCTAGCGTCAGCACTTTGTACGATTTTATCCATATTAGACGCATTCAAACCAACTTTGTTCGCCAGTTCTTAGAAGCTAGAACTGCTTTAGAAGTTCTGTTTTTGCCCAATCAGCCGATAGTGCTTGAGCAAATAATCATGACTTTGAATAACTTTGCCAGCCGTGAGTATAGAAAAGGAGTTTTCACTAAATATCTAAACTTTGAACAGGCGGTACAGATTACTGGTGGCGATTTAGCTTCGGGAATTAATGTTGTGAATAACAATTCCGGCAAAGATGCAATCGTCGCTGTCATCAATGGCAAGCTCAGTATTTACTTTCAGTACACCCCGACAGGAATTGTGGAACAGCTTTCTATTAACTGTGGACCAGACGTTTTAGTTAGTCAGTATGGTTCCAGTTTATCCAGCAGTTTTTAATTGATTAATGTTGTAATAGCAATGCAAAGTATATAACTAGAAATAGATGAAAAAACGAGCGTTAGAAGGTAATATATTACCAAAAGCGAAGCAACGATTGCTGATAGATGGGTATTCAGCCACTGAAATAATTCATATTACTAGAGATGTAATTGAAATGTCTCTGGGGGTAATTGAATTACCCGATCAAACAAAGGTTCCTGGTGGTAGAAAACGTGCCATAGAGTTTACGACAACACTACAATTTGCTAGAAATAATGATCGGGAAGTTTATCTTGATTGGTTTAACAAGTGCATAGATTCTGGTCGAGATGATAGCGGTATCCAACCAGATTACAAGCGAAATGCTACGATAATTTATCACCGCTTATTTAGAGGTTCACCAGGTAATTACAATACAGGTTCTGATTTACCTCCAGTCCGCGCCAGACTATATGGTTGCTGGCCAAGCAGCTTGAAGTTACCAGATGGTGATATTAATGCCGACGAAGGTGATGGCGATTGCATGCTTGAAGTAACTTTGCAGGCCGATGACGCCGAGTTGGAGTCACAAAAAATTTAGGTTTCTAAAGCTTACAATCCTTGCCCAGTAATCTTTTCAGACTTTCATGAATTCATTTTAGCACCAAAACCTTGGATAACTATCCAAGGTTTATTTTTGTGGCAAATAATCTATTAAATTCCTGCTATATGACTAGCCCCTACTCCCTGCCTCTTTGGTCAAGATTTAATGAGCCATTCCTTTCGTAATTCTTCTTGGTAATGATTATCTTGCTCAATTATCTGCTTAAACAGCTCTATCAACTTTTGCTTAACTTCGTCTTCGCTCATAGCTTGAATTTCTCGATTGAAACTACAGATACGAAATTCTTGCTCTGTTTTAGTCCTATTCAAGTGTCCTCCTGCTTGGAAAATCTATTGCGGATATGTCTATACAATTACCCAAAAATTGGGTTTAAAGCCCCGTCGTTCTCCGACGGTTTTTTGATGCCTATTTTAAGCAAACCCATCTGCCACTCGAACCAAGTAAATTAATGGATTTCCCGCCAAACTCATTCTCGTAATAAAAAGATTTATTGAAGTTTATATACGGCCCCGTCATCCATGCTAAATAGATAACTGATTGTCCGGCTTCCGCATCTACAGTATATTCATAGTTTCCACTTTCGCCTAGTTGGTTGCTATAAGTTCCATCTGCAAACAAATCAAAAAATCCAAAACTTTCCCGTAACGAATTTTCACAAACGTATCTACCAGTAGATGGGGCAATCTCGCTTTCAGGAGATTGGCTAACTATTTCCGAAGATGGGTATGAGATTTGCCGTTGTGCGCTCCCCAGTCCTTGATTACTGCACCCAGGTAACAAAAGTATTAAAAGCCAAAAAATCACGGTTACTTTTTTCACAAAGTTAAAGCAGGTAGGATGCCTGATACTTTTAACCGAGACATTCTCCGACATTTGAGATATCGTGAACATCCAGTACAACATCACCAACTGAGTCGGTGAAGGTGGTATCCCACATTGCCTTGAGGAAAATCCCCACGGCTCCATTA
>Ga0209591_10001191_pt1 | contig 32822 bp, 20 predicted proteins | sample MAT01_FD_187207 | JGI IMG/M metagenome (GOLD analysis project Ga0209591, IMG submission 187207) | Freshwater microbial communities from Lake Fryxell liftoff mats and glacier meltwater in Antarctica - MAT-01 (SPAdes) (version 2) | ecosystem: Environmental > Aquatic > Freshwater > Ice > Liftoff... | reverse complement strand
GCGCGGTCGCCTCGGGTGCGTCACGCGCGGTCGCCTGGGGTGCGTCACGCGCGGTCGCCTGGGGTGCGTCACGCGCGGTCGCCTGGGGTGCGTCACGCGCGGTCGCCTCGGGTGCGGTACGCGCGGTCGCCTGGGGTGCGTCACTCGCGGTCGCCTGGGGTGCGTCACTCGCGGTCGCCTGGGGTGCGTCACTCGCGGGCAGTGGCGGGCGCCGGAACAGCTTCGGGTTCTTCGTCGCGTGGTGCACCTGAATGACTGCATCGCCTGCGTCGTTCGCGAGCAGCAAGGGCCGGCCGGCGGTCGGTCGCGGACCCGCCTCGCGGCCGGACAGCGGTTGCAGCACGAACTGGCAACGCAACGTCGGCACCTCGATATCGACGCGCCCTTCACTGCCGACGACACACTGGGAGTCGGCCGGAAGCTCGTTGATGCCGATGACTCGCAGCCCTTCCTGCCACGCCGCGACCCAGTTGTCCGCCTCTACGAGGAGCCGCAGCGGCTTGCTCTCGGCGCTCTCGATGGTCACTGCAAAGGTTGTCATTACATCGCCCGACGGCACGCTATCATCGTTGCCCGGGTGTGCCAACGGCGCGGCTCGCGGGGTCGGCGAGCCACTTCGCCGCGATCGCCCGCGGTCCGAGGCCAGTGAGGCGACCCGCGCGCAACTCGTTCTCGGTCCAGCGCACGGCTATGCCGACCCACGGGCCGGATGCGGCCCCGCTCAGCGCGAGCAGGGCATCGCCGAGGCCGGGCGGGAGGAGGGGTTCGGATGGGGTGTTGAGGGCATCGATGCGCTGGCGCAGGATGTCGAGGTGCTTCTGGATGCGTTCGGCGCGCGCGGCCTTCTTGGTTGTCCAGTCGGCGGCCGAGAAGGCGAGCATCAGCGGCAGATGCTCGCCCGAGGCGCGGATCAGGCGGCGCAGCGCGCGGTCGCTCCAGCCTGGCTCGAACTGGTTTGTGCGTGCGTGGTGCTCGATGACGAAGGCGATGCGGGCGACGCGATCGGCGGGTAACGCCAGCCGCGCGCCGATCCCTAGGAACAGGCGCGCGCCGACCGCCTCGTGGCGATGGAAGGCGATGCGGCCGTCCTCGCCGACGGTGCGCGTCGCGACCTTGCCGATGTCGTGGCAGAGCGCGACCCAGCGCAAGTCGGGCTCAGGCGGAGTGCGTTCGAGCACGATGAGCGTGTGACTCCAGAGGTCCTTGTGCGGAAGCGGCGAGCTGCGATGAAAGCCGACGAACGCATGGACCTCGGGCAGCAGCAGCGCGAGTGCGCCGAGCTCGTCGAGCGCCTGCACAATCGAGGCTGCCTCGGGCGCGCACAGGGCCGCCTCGAGGTCGGTGAGTAGGCGCGCCGGATCGACCCCGGCGAGACGCCCGATCTCGCGTTGCACTGCGGCGGCTTCAACGCGACGCAGCGGGTCTCGCTCGTCGCCGGCGAACTCACGGGCGAGCCCGACGATGCAGCCGGGGTCGCGTGCGAAGCGGGCCGACAGGGATGGCGCGTGCGGGGCGTCGGGCGCGGCGACCGCAGCCGGCGATGCGGCAGCAGGCGCTTCTGGGTCGTCGCTCGGCACGGGATGCGGGTAGCAGGAGGCGCCGGGCGGGTCAAACGCCACGAAGCTTCGCGCGGGGTGTTTAGAATGTGTAGAGCAGCCCGAAGTGGACCTGGCTCGGTTCCTCACGGACGCACGAGCCGTCCTCGCGGAACGCGACGCAGCGCCGCTCGAGGAGCGGAAATCCGATGTCGAGGCGGACCGGGAAGAGGCCGCCCAGGAGCCAGCGCACGCCGATGCCCGACGAGAGTCGGAAGCTCGCGAGGTAGAGCTCGGAGTGGCTCTTGGCGAGGCCGCCGAAGTCGAGGAAGGCGCCAAGCCAGATCCCAGCCGCCTTGATGACCGGCACGCGCAGCTCGAACGAGCCGTTGACGACGACGTTGCCGCCAAACTCGGCGGGGCAGGTCGGGTCGAGGTTGCCGTTTTTGTCGTAGCGACAGATGCCGTTGTCGGCGAAGCCGCGCATGCCGTTCGACCCGCCGAGCGTGAAGCGCTCGTCGGGTGGCAGGAAGTCCTCGCCGAAGGTCGCGGCGCCGCCGTAGTGGAAGAAGCTCGCGAACACGACCGAGCCGAGCGCGAACGCGGCGCGCAGCGAGCTGTCCCACTTCAGGAACTGGTTGAAGACAGGCGCCGACGATAGCCGATCGCGATCGAGGATGAAGCTCGTCGCGGCCGCGAGCGAGAAGCCACGCGTCGGGTGCAGCGGCGTGTCCTGCGTGTCCCAGCGCCAGCGCAGGCCGACCGTGAACTGAGGCCGGAAGCCGACGTCGCGGCAGGCCGCGGAGTCCGAGTTGCCGTCGCAGGCGACCTCGTCCGAGGCGGCTTCGACGACCTCTTGAGGGAGGTTGCTGTTGTAGCCGAGCGGCGGCCCGACGAGGCAGTAGACGCAATCGTTGCCGGGGGGCTGTAGCTGGATGATGCCGGCGCGCGTGTTGACGCCGGCGGTCATCACGTCCGAGAGCGGCACCAGAAGGTCGCCTTCGAGGCCGAGCTCGAGGCGGTCGAGTGGGTCGGTCACGCGGTCGAGCTCAGCGATGCCGCGGGTCGTGAGCGTCAGGTTGGAGTCGAACAGGCGCGGGAACGTGTAGGCCGGGTCGAACGTCGCGAGGCGTAGGAACTGCGAGAGCGAGAAGCCCGCTTCGAATGGGATCTGCAAGCGGTTGCCGATGCCGAGCGAGTTGAGGTCGCTGTACTCGAAATCGAAGGTGAGCAGCAGGTCGGGGATGTCGAGCGGGAACGCGCGGCCGAATCCGGTCGTGAGGCGGTCGCCTTGATCGACCAGCACGCCCGCACCCGAGGCGGCCCAGGCGGGCACGCGGCCGATGTTCGCGCGCTGGATCGAGCGTACGCCAAGTGCGACGTCGAGGAAGCGATACTGCGTCTCCTCGACGGCGACGACCAGCACGACATCTTGGGGCGGGTCATCGTCGAGGCCTTCGACGTCGACGCGGACCGAGTTGAAGATCCCGAGCGCGCGCATCTTGCGCACGGCGTTGTTCACCTGGTCGAAGTCGAGCACGTCGCCGGGTCGCGGCAGGTCGCGCACGAGCACGTGCACGTCGGTCTCGGCGTTGCCGCGCCAGACCACGGCCCCGACCTTGACGAGCGAGCCTTCGACGACCGCGAGGTGCAGGTCGACGACGGCGTGGCCCGTGAGCCCTTGCGGCGTGCACTCGACCGGGTGGCCGTCGGCGCCGCAGGTCGGCGTGACCGACGAGCGATGGAAGCCGCGCTGGCGATACCAGCGTCCGAGGCGCTCGAGGCCTTCACGCAGTGGCGTCGGTCCGAGCGGCTTGCCGCGGACGAAGCCCGTCACCTTCGCGAGCTCGCTCGGAGTGAGCAGCTTCACGCCCTCGACCGTGACCTGGCCGAGCAACGTGCGCGGCCCTTCGTTCATGCGGATGACGAGGGTCAGATGCGGTGACTCGCGGCGCTTTTCGAGCGCGAAGACGCGGCCTTCGGCGCCAAGGCGGATGAGCTGGAAACCGGCGCGTTCGACCGGCGGCTGGAAGCTGAACGCGAAGAAACCGCGCTCGCGGTACCAGGTCTCGATAGCCAAAAGGTCGGCCATCACGCGCGCTTCGTCGAAGGCGCCGCTGCCGCCGAAGAAGTCATACGGCCCGGTCTTCATGAGGTTGGTGAGCGTGTCCTCGGACGGGGTGGCGCGGCCCTCGAGGCGGATGCTCTGCAGGCGCCTTTCGAGGTTCAGCGTCACGAAGTAGTCGATGACGCCCGCCACTTCGGAGTCGCTGCCGCGGCGCTCTGGCTTGCCTTCGAGCGGGCGATGCACAAGGCGTACTTCGGCGAACGGAAAACCGCGCGCACGCAGCTCGGCGGCGAGCGCGTCGACCCCGCGGATCGCCTCGTCGCGCTCGAACGAGCCGCTTTCGCCAAAAGGCAGCGTGTCCTTCCAGTCGCTCAGCTCGACACGTCGCCAGGGCACGTCGCCCGATGGGTTGGGATCGCCGTCGAGGGGGGCGTCGGTCGGATCGGTCCAGCGGAACGACAGTGTATCGCTGCCGGTCTTGGCGAGGTCGCGCTCCCAGACACGCACCAGCCAGCAACTGTCGGTTGCGATCGTGACGGTGATCTCGCCGGGCAGCTCAGGGGTAGCCTCGATGGTGATCTTCGGTCGTTCAAAGCCCGCGGCCTGAAACGACTTCCGCAAGCGCTCGCGGACCTGACGTTCGACGATGCGGGTCCACACGTCGCCCACCCCGAGGCCGATGAGGCGCTCGAGTCGGCGTTCGTCGATGGTCGGGCAGGCGAGCCCGTCGGGGTCCTTGGCGCCCGTGTGAACATGGCGCGCGGTGACCGACTCGATGCGCGCGCGCGAGCCTTCCTTGATCGCGAACTCGAGGTCGATGTGGGTCGCATCAATGCGGGTCGCGATGACGCGGATGCTCACGTCGTCGAGACCGGACTGGCGATAGAGGCGCTCGAGGGATTCGACCTGGCGCTGCACCTGGTCGTCGTCGAGGGGACGCTCGGCATCGATCGGCAATGGCGAGCCGGGTCGCAGGAACACGCGCTTCAAGAGGTCCTTGCGGCGGAAGGCGTCATTGCCGGTGATGCGCACGCGCCGCACGAATGACATCGGCTTCACCGCCAGCACGAGCGCGCTCTTGTCGCCTTCGTCGATGCACGTGAAGCGGGCTGCGACCGCGAGCCGGGTCTCGTCGAGGCGCCGGCGCAGACGCTGGCCGTCGCTCGGCGCGAGCGGTTGGCCGAGTGTGACGAGGTCGAGCAACGCACGCAGCGCGGGTCCCGCCTTGCAGCCGGCTTCGCAGCCCTCGACATGAACGCGCGCGACGGGCTCAGCGGCGCACGCGGTGAAGTCGTCGTTACTCGCGGGCGTGAGTGCGGGCGTGGGCGTGGGCGTGGGCGCGGGCTCGGCCGCGCGCGCCGCAGTGCCAGCCGTCAGCAGCACGATCACCGCGGCGAGTGCGCGGGCGCCGGACAGGAGCAGGCTCACTCGAGCGGGATCCGATAGCGGCAGCGCGCTTCGTAGGTCTCCTGGGAGGTCGTCGCGCCCGTGTCGCTGCGCTTGAGCGTTCCTTCGCAGACGACGTCGTCGCCTATCGACAGGGAGAACTTTGCGCGCAAGGTCGTCTCGGTGTCGTCGGACACGGTCGTCGTGTCAAAGCACAGGTTCGGCGCAAAGCAGGTGCCGACGCGGTACTCGAGGCCACCCTTCTGATCGACGCCGACCGATGCAGTGCGCACAAAGGGGGCCGATAGCACGGTGTTGATGACGTTGGCGAGGTCGGCCGAGACGACGCGGCTCTCCTGCGCGCGGTCGAGATCGCCACGCGGCTTGCCGGTGATGAGCAGCGACTGGATGTCGGCCTGGTCGAGGGTCGGGTCGTCGCTCGACAGCTCGATCTTCAGATCGGGCACGCGCCCGTTCATGCGCAGGGTGACCGCGACCTCCTTTTCGTCCTCCTCCTGAAGCGCCGTCTGGGCGCGCTGGAGATAGGTGATCTGGGTCTGTGCGGTGATCTCGACGAGGGGGCGCTCGGGGTCGCCGTCGAAGTCGACGGCCCCCTGACTGACCGTGAACGTGCGCTCGAACACGAGGTAGGTGAGCGTGCCGCCGGGGAGCAGATCGATCCGCCGGAAAAGTCGCGGCGCCGCGATCGTGCCTTTGAGCGTGAGGTCGAGGCGCGCCGGCAGGTCGGTGCGCGCGAGCGGCAGGGCGGTCTGGATCTGGAAGTCCGAGGCGACCACATTGATCGCCAGCTTCGTCTCGCCAAGCCACGGCAGATCATCGATCACGGAGGTCGTATAGGCGTCGCTCTTGACGCCGAGCGCGCCGCCGACGGCGCGTGCAAAGGTATCGAAGCTCTTCGAGAAACGCCCCTCGGACAAGGCGAGGTCGCCGCTCAGTGAGAGGTTCGGGGTCGCGCCGCCGAGGTTCGTCGCGACGAGCTTCACGTTCGGGCTCGCAGTGAACGCGAACTCGCCGGCGCTCTGGATGAAGAGGTCGGCGCCGACGAGGTGTACGTCGATCGAGGTGGGCGTCAATGCGTTCAAGGTGAGCTCGCCGTCGAGGCTGAAGCTGCCGTCATCGAGGTCACCGTCGAAGCGCCCGTGCTCCCCGCCGAGCACAATGCGCTGTAGGGCAGCCGTGGCACCCTGGCGGAAGTCGAGGCTCGCGCCGTTGCGCAGCCGCACCTCGCGTCCCGAGCCACGCGGTACAAAGGTCATGGCCTGCAGCTCGACCCGCCCGACCGCTACCGGTGAGGTCAGCGAGCCGCCGAGGAAGAGCAGCGCATCGGTGTTCTGGAGGCAGGTGTCGTCGCCGATGGCACGCGTCGCGGTCGCATCGGGGGTGATGTGGATGCGTCCCTCGGCCACCGAGAACAGGTCTGAGAGACCCGGCACGATCGCGAGTTCGACGTCGCCCGAGAGCTGGAGGTCGAGCCGCTCGCCATCGACCCGCCCACACACTTCGAGGTGCGGCGACGTGGCGGTCATCGGGCCGACGGGTGCGAGCGTCACCGGGTGCATGCGGAAACGTCCCGCGTCGGAGACGAGCAACAGCTCCGTCTGATTGGTCCAGCGCACGCCGCGATCGGGCACCGTCAGTTCGAGATCGCGTGGGTTCGCCTTCACACGGAACGACATGAGCCCGGTCGGTACGTCGACCTCGATCTCGGCGGCGGCGCTGCCAATGAGGTCGACCGCCGAGGCGCGGAACTCAGGCACCAGGTCGGACAGGTTCTTCTGCGTGGCGCGCACGGTCGCCTCGAACCGGCGTGGCGTGTTGCCGTCGAGCGTGAGGCTAGCGTGCTCGAGGGTGAAGCCGCCGAAGAGGTCGCGGTCGAAGGCCGAGATCTCGACGACCGAGTCGCGCGTCGTCACCGCCACCACCGCATCGCCCAGCACCAACTGGCCAATCACTGCGTCTTCGAGTTCGATTGTGCCGATCACCACTGGCCGCATGAGGGTGCCGCCGAGCGTCAGGCGACCCCGTAAGATGGCCGAAAGATCGGGCAACGCGAGCGCGATCGGCCGCAGGTTCGCAAGCGACGTGTCGCCGATCTCGAGGTTGCCTTCGATGCCCGGATTGGCCGACCCGAGCTTCGACAGTCTCAAGCGACCCTGCCACACGGCACCCGACTGGAAGGTCACGGTCAGTGCATCGAGCAGCAGCACGTCGCCTTGCCCGGTCAGTTGCTTTGCATCGATGGTGGCCGCGAGCCGCACCCCGGTCTCGCCGGCGATCGACGCATTCGTCACGAGCAGGCGACCGCTGCCGTCGAGCGTGCCGATCGCATCCCCGAGATGCCCGCTGAAGTCGCCGGCCTCGACCGTAATGCGTGCGTCCGGTCCGAGCCAGGGGCCGATCGCGCTGACGAGCAGGCCCTGCAACCTCTTCGTCTTGACCCGGAACACCTGGTTGTCCGCTGGGATCCAACCCGGCTCGAACACGTCGAGCGCCAGGTCGAGTGAGAAGTCCGCGATGCTGCTGTCCGAGGTCGTGTCGCGTAGGGAAAACGTGCCGTTGGCGAGCCCGAGCGTGCCGCGGACCTGGCCGAGATCACGCGGACCGATGCGCGCGCCGGTCCAGTTGAGTACTCCCTCGATCTTCGGGTCCAACAACGTGCCGCGCGCACGCACGCCCTTCAGCACGAGTCGTCCGGCGAGTTCGCCGAGCCCCAACGTGCGCGCAATGGGCCCGAGTTCGCCGATACGCGCGTAGGGTTCGAGGTCGATAGCACCAGTGAGCATGTCGATGATGCCCGCCAGGCGCGCACGGTCCTGCCCCGCGTCGACGAGCAGGCCGCGCAGATCGAGCTGGTCGAACGGCCCGAGAGCTCGCCCACCGATGGCCTCGGTGTCGCCTTCGGCGACTTTGGCCAAGGCCCCGCCGCGCGTCAGCGACGTCACTCCGGTCCGGCGTTCGGCCCGCCCAGCCAAAGTCCACGTCGACGCGAGCCCAGGTACGGGCGGTGCGAGCCACGCGACCTTGGCGTCGTCGACCTCGATGGTGACTGTGTCGCCCTGCACATCCGCGTTCGGGTGGATCGCGATCGTGGCGCCGCCGGTCCACGCGGCCGCCGGCAGCTGCGGCAGCGCGTGACCGAAGAGCCCGATGAGCGCGCTACCGACGTCGACATCCTCGACGCGCACGGCGATCTCGAGGTCGCGTTCGGCGTCGTCGCTGGCCGGGTCGAAGCGCAGCGCGTCGAGGGTGACGGTGCCGCCGGCGAGCAGCGCCGTGGCCGAGTCGACGAAAAGCGCGTGGCGATCGGGGGTGGCCACCGTGCCGCGCGGCTCGAAGCGCCCCTGCGCGTGCACGTCGCGATAGAGCAGCGATCCGATGGCGAGCTCGTCGCTCGAGACCTGCCAGGTCGCGTGGAGCTGCTCGATGTCGCCGCCTCCGCCGATCGCGACAGCGACCGGGCCGTGAATGAAACCTGATGTTATCAATGGGACTTCGGGCGCATCACCGGTGAATGAGATGCTAGCGCTGCCGTTCCAGGTGACGATCTTCGGGCGTGCGTCGACGCCGCCGCTGCCCCGGAAACGTGCATGCGCGTCGTCGCCGAGCACGCCCTGCGCATCGCGCCAGGTGAAGCCGAGGCTGCGCCAGGCGAAGTCCTCGACGACGACGTGCCGCGCCGCGACGCGCAACGGTTCGGGCAGGTGATCGAAGGACGTGAAGGTGAGGTCGGCCTTGGGCACCTCGGTGCGCGGCACGTCGAACGCCGCGTAGGCGTCGTGGTCGATGCGCATGAGGTAGTTGTTGGCGACGGTGTTCAATCCGGCCGCTTCGACCCGGAAGCCGGGCGTCTCGACGATGCCGCTCGCGTCGAGCACACGCACGAGGTCGGCGGTCAGCTCGAACGTGGCAGGCTTGGCGTTGGGGTCAACCACCGTCGTGGCGTTGGGGTCGACGAATGCGCTCTCGATGCCGACCCAGCCGTCGTCGTGCACCTCGATGCGCACCCAGGGCTCGAGCACCTCGACCCGCGCCAGGCTGATGCGCAGCGGGTGCGCGGCGGGGTCGCCGATGAACGCCACGATGTCTTCGAACGTCTGGCCGAGGTCGATTGTGGCTTCGATGGCCCGCACGCGGATGATGTCTTCGCCGCGCGCGCCGATAAGTCGGCCTTCAGCGATGCGCACATGCCAGGGCAGGGGGCCCCATTGGATGGCGCTGGCGCCGATGGTTCCCGGCGCCGCGTCGGAGACCGCCTGTTGGATGAAGTCCTTGGCGGGGCGGGAGCTCAGCGCGAAGTAGAGCGTCAAGTAGAGTGCCGCCACGACGACCAGGCTACGCGACACGATGAGATAGACGAGCAGCAGGAGCCCGCCGACGACCCGACCCACGAGGCGCACGAGCCCGAGCAGGAACCGCGTCGGACCCGCGCGTGAAGAGCCCCGCCCTCCCTGGGTCGCAGCGTTCAGGGAGTCTCCTCGGGCGGCGCTGGTGCTGCCACAGTGGGGGTCCCCCAGCCGTAGCCATCCCACTCGAACGCGACGCACGGGCCTGTGAGCGTGTCGCAGCCCCTGCCATCAAGGCGCCCGAGCGCCCACTCGAGCTCGGTCACCCAGGGGGAGAAGCGGTCCTCGCGATCGACCGCGACCTCGAACTCGAGGCTGCCGCGCGGGCGCTCCCCGAGCTGCTTACGCTGCTCGTCGGCGAGGTCGTGCAGCAGCGCGTCGGCGAGCGGTCCTTGCACGTCCACGAAGTCGACGTTCGCGACGAAGTCGGTGCGTCGCGTGAGTGGGCTCGACTTGAGGGTGCCGAGCGCGTGCACGACGCCATGCGCGGTTTCGATCTCCGCTTCGAGCTGGCCACCGGTGAGCTTCATCTGCGCTATGATGCGCAGGTCGACCGGGCCGACGCTGCCGCCCGGCAGTGTCCAGGCGCTGCTCCAACCGGCCGTTTCAGCGATGAGCTTCCTGTCGAGGTCGCCGGTCGCGCGCGGCAACCAGACCCCTTCGAGGCTCCAACCGAGGCCCTCGAAGCGCGCTGCGGCGAGGCCCGCGACGGTCAGCTCCATCTCGGGCACGAGTAGCCCTGGCTCGGCGGTGAAGCGCGTGACCTCGAAGGCGACGTGGTCGGCCGAGAACGGGCCCGCGACCCAGCGCGGGGCGACCACCTGGCCGAGCGAACCCACCACGTGGCCGCCCTGGAAATCGAGGTCGAGGCCCTCGAAGTCGACGCCGCCCGGGAAGCTGCCAGGCGCCACGGCGTTGGCCTCGAAGGCACCGAGTCGACCCCAGCCGCGCCAGTGGCTCGCGGCTTTTTCGCCTGCCATCGCGACCGTGCCCGTCATCGAGATCACCTCTTCATGTTGTCTCAGCTCGAACGCGCTCACGTCGATGCGCTGGCCCTCGACGCTTGCCGCGAGGCGACACTCATCGAAGCCGAGCGAGCGCCGACCTTTGTTCCACATCGCGTGGCAGGCACCGGTCGTGACGGCAATCCGCGGGGGTCCGCCGCCCTCGGCCGGGAGGTCTCCGGCGATCGCCATGTCGCGCAGGTGTGCCTGCAGCCCCGCGAGGTCGAGCCAAACTTCGCCGACGTGAACGCGCAGCGCCTTCACGACTGGCGTCTTCGCGGGCTTTGCAGCTGCCGTAGGCACCCCCGCGACGCTCGGCGCACGCGGCGGTGTCAGCGCCGCTACGAGGTCGATTGTGCCATCTTCGTCCGCGCTCGCGTCGACGTGCGCGACCTCGACCTCGAGCGCATCGACGACCAGCTCGCCTCCGAGCAGCGCCCCGAGACCGACGTCGAGCGCCGCCGAGCTGACCCGTACGAGCTCGCGCCCGCCCGGCGCGTGTACCAGCACATCGCCGACGGCCACCTCGTCCCAGAGTGGTCCCCAGCGCACCGCACCGACGCTGACCCCGGCCGGCAACGGCGCGACCGCCAGCAACTGCGCCTGCCCCGGGCCCGACCCGAGCCAGAAGTAGACCCCGGCCCATAGAGTCAGGAGCAGCAGCGCCAGCCCGGCGAGGGTCCAGGCGAGCCATCCGGCCCAACGCGCCAGCAGCGAGGTCGGAGTGCGAAGTGGCGCGCAGAGCGGTGCCGAAGCGGTCATCCGGCGGATACTAAGGGGGGATGGCCGCTCATGAAAGGGAACTCCCCCTTTCTTTCGTCGCGACGTCGCACTGACGATAGCGCGCTGCCGGGTGGCGAGCGACCACTGCCCGCGCGAACGTGTTGGCGAGCCGGCCGCGTGCGCGCTACAACGCTGGCCGCCTGCCCGCTCGCGATTCGCGTCCGTGCGCAGGCGCCGCCGAGGCCGCCATGACCCAGAAGCGCTACGACGATGCCCTTGCTTATCACGCAGGACCGCCGCGACCCGGCAAGCTGGAGATCCGCCCGACCAAGGCGATGACCACCCAGCTCGACCTGTCGCTCGCCTACTCGCCCGGCGTCGCGGCCCCGTGCCTGGCCATTGCGAAGGACCCGAGCAAGTCCTGGGACTACACCATCCGCGGCAACCTGGTGGCGGTCATCACCAACGGCACGGCGGTCCTCGGCCTGGGCGACATCGGGCCGGCGGCGGCGAAGCCCGTGATGGAAGGCAAGGCCGTACTCTTCAAGCGGTTCGCGGACATCGACGTGTTCGACCTCGAGGTCCAGGGCGACACCGAGACGTTCATCACGGTTGTCAAAGCGCTCGAGCCGACCTTCGGCGGCATCAACCTCGAGGACATCAAGGCACCCGAGGCGTTCTACATCGAGGAACGCCTGCGCGAATCGATGTCGATCCCGGTCTTTCACGATGACCAGCACGGCACCGCCATCATCGCGGGCGCGGCGCTCCTGAACGCGGCCGAGGTCCAGGGCAAGGCGCTCTCCGACCTGAAACTCGTGCTCATCGGCGCGGGCGCCGCGGGGATTTCGTGCGCGCGCCTATTCATGCTGCTCGGGGTACAGCCCGACAACATCCTGACGATCGACAAGCAGGGCGTCTTGCGCACCGAAGACGCCGCGGGCCTCGATCCCTATCGGCGTACACTCGCGCGCGACACGGACCGCCGCACGCTGACCGAGGCGCTGGTCGACGCCGATGTGCTCATCGGCCTCTCGGCCGGCGGCATCGTCAAGCCCGAGATGATCGCACGCATGGCGTCGCGCCCGATCATCATGGCGCTCGCGAATCCCGACCCCGAGATCCTGCCGCCCGATGTCCTGGCCGTGCACCCTGACGCGATCGTCGCCACCGGGCGCTCCGATTTCCCGAATCAAGTCAACAACGTCCTGGGCTTCCCGTTCATCTTCCGCGGCGCGCTCGACGTACGCGCCTCGAAGATCAACGAGGCGATGAAGATCGCCGCCGTGCACGCCATCGCCGCGCTCGCGAAGGAGCCGGTGCCGGCCTCGGTGATGCGCGCCTATGGCGGCAGCCACTTCACGTTCGGCCGCGGCTACATCATCCCGAAGCCGTTCGACCCACGCGTGCTCGGCTGGGTCGCGCCCGCGGTCGCGCGTGCCGCCATCGAGAGCGGCGTGGCGATGAAGCCCATCACCGACTGGAATGCATACAGCCTGAAGCTCGAACAGATGATGGACCCGGGGCGTGGGCTCATGCGCCAGATCATCGACAAGGCGCGCAGCGACCCCAAGCGCGTGGTCTTCCCCGAGGGCTACGACGACCGCGTCGTCAAGGCCGCGACCGTGCTCGCGCACGAGGGTATCGCGCGCCCGATCCTCATCGGTGAACGCGATCAGATCGAGAAGATCGCACACGCTCATTCACTCGACCTCGACGGCATCGAGATCATCCACCCGCCGGAGCACCCGCGCATCGAGCACTACACCGAGGCGTTCCTGCGCCTCATGGAGCGCCGCGGCGTGACCCGTCCAGCCGCCCGCCGGCGCATGTTCTCGCAGACGCGCTTCGCGCTGATGATGCTGCGAGAGGGCGACGCCGACTCGCTCGTGATGGGGGCTTCGAAGGCCTTCGCCGAGGCGATGAGGCCCGCCCTCCAGTTGATTGGCACGCACAGCAAGGCGTGCGGCATGTATATCCTGCTCACACGCTCACGCACGCTCTTCTTCGCCGACACGACCTGTCAGATCGACCCGAGCGCCGAGGATCTCGCGACCCTCACGATGGACGTGGTCGAGCGCGTGAAGAGCTTCGACATCACCCCGCGCGTGGCGATGCTCTCGTTCGCGAACTTCGGCGCGGTGGCGCATGCCGACTGCAAGAAGATGGCGCGCGCGACCGAGCTCGTGCGTCAGCGCGACCCGACGTTGATGATCGAAGGCGAGATCCAGGTCGACGTCGCGGTCGACATGGATCTGCGCCAGCATATGTTCCCGTGGAGCCGCCTCACCGAACCCGCGAACGTGTTCATCTTCCCGAACCTCGCGTCCGCCAACATCGCCTACAAGATGATGCATCAGATCGGCGGCGCCAGCGTGTTCGGCCCGATCCTGCTCGGCATGAAGCGCCCGATGCACATCCTCGCGCTCAACGTCGATGCCAACGACATCGTGAACCTGTCGGCCTATGCGGTCGTGTCCGCGCAGCAAGCCGACGCTCCCGACGTGCAGCTACCCGAATAGAACGCGGTCTGCCAGCCTTTCGCGCGGCCTACTTCAGGGCGGCCTCGAGCTGGTCGTACTCGACCTGGTAGCCGTCGACATAGAAGGTCGGCGTGCCGTCGATCTTGGCGCGCACCGACTCTTCGAGGTCGCGCTCCAACATCTTCGTGAGCGTCGGGTCCTTCAGGTCCGCATCGAACTTCGCCATGTCCAGCCCGGCCTTCGACGCGAGCACGCGCACGAGCTCGCTCGTCAGCGCCTCCTGGTGCTCGAAGATGAGGTCGTGCAGCGCGAAGAACTTGCCCTGGCGATGCGCAGCCAAAGCGGCCAGCGCGGCACCCTTTGCGACCGGATGGATCTCCAACGGCAGCATCTTGTAGTAGATTACCGCGTTCGCTTTCTCGACCAGCTCGGCCGCTGTCTTCGCCGTGAGCTTGCAGTGAGGGCACTGGTAGTCGAAGAACTCGACGACGACCTTCTTGCCCAGACCCGGCTCCCCGTGATGGGGCGAGTCCTTCACATCGAAGTCCATCTTCGAGGCCCAACGTGACTGCTCCTTCAAGAGCTCCTGGATGACCTGCTTCTTCGAGAGCCCGTCGGCGATCTTCTGCACCGCGAGCGCACCGAGCTTCTTCGCCTCGTCGCAGCTATCAGCCGCGCGCAGGCTGTCGAGGAAGCTGCGCGACTTGCCGCACGGGTCGTACTGCTCTTCGAGCACCTCCTGCAGGAGCGCCTTCTCGTGCTCGTCGAGGTCCTTCGTATCGAGCGTCGCCGGCAGCGATAACGCCGGCTTCGGCTCTGGCTTCGGTTCCGGCGCCGTAGCCGTACCGGGCCGAGCGGCCTCGGCTATCGGCTGCGGCGCGACCGCGTCGGTATCGGTCGGACGGCTGTTGCTACCGCAGACACACTGGGTCAGCATCAGGAACGCGAGGACGGTGATCCTCGTCGGCGAGCCGGAGCGAACCCGCGGCGTGATAGCCTCGGCCCCAGTATCGCCTTCGGCTGCCTTGGCCCGGGCCCCAGTATCGCCTTCGGCTGCCTTGGCCCGGGCCCCAGTATCGCCTTCGGCTGCCTTGGCCCGGGCCCCAGTATCGCCTTCGGCTGCCTTGGCCCGGGCCACAGCATCGCCTTCGGCTGCCTTGGCCTCAGCCAAAACTGTGGCCGGCGCGAGCCTCGAGAGCACAGGGTTCGCGTCGTCGTTCGAGCATCCAGAGGCCATGCAACACCCCACGAAAGAGCACCCTCCGTATCATGCGCAAAGCCGCCGATCTACTGCGATGTCAACGGCCTGGGTGGCCCTCGGCGCGAATCTCGGCGACCCGCGCAGGACGCTCTTGCGTGCGCTCCGCTGGCTCGCCGCGCTGCCCGGGACGCGCCTCTCTCGCGCATCCTCGTTGCATCGCACTTCTCCCGTCGGCCCGCCCCAGCCTGACTTCCTGAACGCGGTCGCCCGCCTCGAGACGCACCTTTCACCCGAGACGCTGCTCGTGGCCCTGCTCACCCTCGAGCAGGCGGCCGGCCGCGAGCGCACCGTGCACTGGGGGCCACGCACGCTCGACCTCGATCTCCTGCTGATGGGCGCGGACGGGTCCCTCGTTCACAAGGTCCAGCCGTTTCGCCTTCAGCTGCCGTTGCTGGCGGGCCCGGACCTCGTGTTGCCCCATCCGCGTCTCCACGAGCGGCGCTTCGTGCTGGCCCCGCTGGCCGAACTCGATCCCGACCTGATGCTCGCGACCGGGCTCACGGTCGCCCAGCAGCTGGCCGCGCTGTGATTGGGCGTGGCAGGAACCTCAGCCTTCTGCTATGGGCCGACCGTGCGCCGCGCAGCTTCCATCGCCATGTCGCTCTTCCTGTCAGCCTGTCCGGAGCCACTTCCACAGGTCGGCACGACGCTCGACCTCACGCGGCCCGCAACCCGGGTGTCGCCTCGCATCCCATTGGCACCGCTTGCGCTCCGCACCCAGGCCGACTTCGACGCGCTCGAGGATCGCTTTCTCGGGCGGCGCGACCCGGCGCCGTTGCTCGCCGCGCTGGAGCGGTTGGCGAAGGCCGCCAAGCCGGCTGAACGCGACGAAGACGCGCTGCTCTTGATGCGGCTTGGCGTTCTCTATCGCGACCAGGACCAGGAGGCCCGTGAAGCCAATGGCTCTGGCTATCTACAGCTGGCCCTGGCAATCGGCACCCGCCTCCGCGCCGAGGCCCCGCGGAGCCCGCATACGCTCTACCTACAGGGCTACATTCCCTTTGCCTTCCTCGGTGGCTCCAGCGAGCGCGCGATGGTCATCACGGCCGACACGCGCGAGTTCGCGTCCGCCTGCCGTGACCAGTGGCGCGCGCTCCTCGCCGCCGTGCCTGACTATGACGGTCCGCGCGCCCTCGACCACACGCGCCTCGCGGCGGTCGCCGACGCCCTCGACATCGCCCTTGCGCAGCATGCGTTGCCGCTACCCACCGCGAGCGAGCCGGCACCTGCCGTGATCGCGAGCCGGGCCGCCATCGAAGCGATGAACCAGCTGGCGCGCTTCGAGACCTCGACCGACGGCGACAGAAAGACCCAGTGCCGCGACTGGGATGCGGCCCGCGCCGCAATCAATCCTGCTGCGGACCGTTCGGCCGTCGAGCTCGAGCTGGACCTCGCCTGCGCGACCCACCTCGCCAAGCTCGATGTCGCGGTGCCGCTGATCGTGCGCCTGCGCGACCTCGAAGGCCCCGCTTTCGCCCCGTGCGTCGCGCTTGCACGGTTGGGTGACCGGGTCGATCCGGGGCGGCTCGAGGTCGCGGTGCGCGCGACCAACCTGGATTGCCGCTGACCCTTCCGTCAGAGCGGAAGTCTCGCGAGAAACGCAGAAAAGCCGGAGCTCATCGCCCCGGCCCTTCTCTTGTCCCACGCGGCAGCTTCAGTCAGCCTGCCGTCGCTTGGAGTCAATACGCCGCGCAGTAGCCGTCGTAGGTGCAGTAGCTCCCGACCGGGCAGTCGCGGTCGACGTAGCAGTCGGCAGCGTAGCAGACCCCGTCGTTGACCCCGCAGTGGCTACCCGAAGGGCAGTCGCGGTCCGAGTAGCATCCGTCGAACACTTCGCAGAGCCCATCGACCGAGCAGTACTCGCCCGGCGTGCAGTCGCGGTCGTCGCGGCAGACGTCCCCGACCCAGCAGACACCGTCGACCGCACAGTAGGTGCCCGCGGGGCACTGCGCCTGGGTCGTGCAGCCTGGCAGGGCGTAGCAGAAGCCGTCGCGCTCGCAGTACTGGCCGTTGCCGCAGTCGTAGTCGGAGCTGCAGCCTGGCTCCTGGTAGCAGACGCCGTCGCCAGCGCAGTAGTAGCCGTTCGCGCACTCAGCGTTCGAGCGGCAGCCCGGGACATCGTAGCAGTAGCCGTCGGCTCCGCAGTACTCTCCGCCGCCGCACTGCGAGTCGACCGAGCACTCGGTGTCGAGGTAGCAGACGCCGTCACCGCCGCAGAAATAGCCACCGGCACAGTCCCAGTCGTCATAGCAGCCGGGCGCCGGATAGTACGGGTCGTAGCACACACCATCGGCGCCGCAGTAGCTGCCTGCCGGGCAATCCCAGTCATCGAAGCAGGTGTAAACGCCGCCTTCGATGTAGCAGGCCGAGAGACCCAACGCACCGAAGATACCCAGAGCCCCCAGTATTTGCGCCTGCACTTTCATGGTCTCCTCGCCTCGTTCGTTCCCCGGCGTCCCCCGCCGGGCACCGCGACCCTCGGGTCACTGTGATGTCGCCGCGGACGGGAGCCCGGGCTGGGATCTTCAAAAGATTTCCCCTAAGGGGGGGCTCACCGGCCTTTCATGCGCACCCGACGGCTCTGGTCAACCTCGGTCATGGGCCCGGATAGGCCTTCGCGAGGATGGCGAAGCCCGGACTGAGAGCCTTCGGCTGGTTCTCATCGCCAACCTTCACCGCTGGCCAAGCGGGCCGAGGTGCACTACCTTATCGCGCCATGAGGGCATGGGCGCCAAGAGTTCGCATGAGATTCGCGTGGGCAGCCTCGCTGTGCTTCGTCGCCTGTGCGCCGCGCGGTCCCGAGGCGTTGCCCGAGTCGGCGGCGGGGGTCATCGACGCGGTCGAGCAAGCGCTCGCGCGCCGCGACTTCAAGACCGCACATGGCTACGTCGACTTCCGCTATCGGCTCGCGGAGAGCCTGGCCGACCTGTGGCGCGGCGGGCCCGAGGCTGCGCAGGACGACCTCGTGGCGCGCCTTCAAGAGATGTTCGACGACACCAGCGAGTCCCAGCGCGAACGTTACGCTGGTCAGCCGATGACCCGGCGCGTACAGCGGCGCGAAGGGCGTCAGATCTGGGTTGAAAGCAGGGCTCCGGACCCGGCCGGGGCGCCGGCCAGCGGGCGGCAGAACCAGAAGCGGAGCAAGGGCTTCGCGTGGCGGTATCGATTGATGCCGAGGGGGACCTCATGGGCAATCACTCAGCGGGAGTACCTGGTCGACGGGCTGCCGAGCGATTCGACACGGTTCTGGCCCATGGCGCGCAACCAGATAGCGGAGAAGTTCGGCCGCCAACCGACGCTGAGCGAGCTGGCGGCGAACCTGCCGTCGGTGATCGGCACGATGCGCATCCGGCGGCTCAAGGTCCCGGCGCTGGATGGGGCGGGCAGCCAGGCGCCAACGACGCCCTGAGGGCGGCGGCCGAGGACGACTCGCCGCTGTCGCTGCTCGTGAAGGACGAGCGCACCAATCGCCTCTTGGCGAGCCTCTCGACGCATCTCGACGCGTTGCGCGAATCGGCGCGCTGTGGCAGCGCGGCGCCGGTCCTCGAGATCGCGCGCGACGAGATCGACAACTGCCGCAACACCTGGGAGAGCGGCGTGCTCAGTGGCGAGCACCATCTCTATGACTTCGCGACGCTCATCGCGCATGCCCTGACGGGTACCAAGCAGATCCAGCTCGTGGCGCGCGTGGTGATGGGCCGCAAGGAGGAGGAGGAGGGGCCAGGCTCGCAGCGCATCGTCATCGAGGAGACGATCACCCGCGAGAATCTGAAGCGCGTCACCGACTACAGCCTCGCCCAGCGCATTGCCCGTCGCTATCGCTATCGCGCAAGCTACGACCAGCCGTTCGGCGTGCTCTATCCGCGCGCGAGCTTCCTCGAGCTGTGGCCGCTGTCGACCGCGGAAGACGCGCCAGCGACGCGCGTGCTCACGCGCGTAAAGACCAATGACCAGATATGGAACAAGGTCTGCGATGCGCTCTTCGCGGTCGATACGATCGCGCAGCGCAACAAGATCCTGAACCCGGGCTCGAAGTACATCAAGGACATCTTTGGCGTGAAGGTGCTGACCCCGCGTCGGCCCGACAGCTATCGCGTCGATGAGATCCTGGGCGCTATCACCTGGACGCCGCGCCAGCTCCAGGAGGTCGGGCTCAAGCCGGAGGTCGGGCTACTGAAGCTCGAGCTGGTCGAGCGCAAAGACTACCTGAGCCTCCCACAGGACCAGAAGAAGCGGACCGGCTGGGAGGCGATCAAGAACGTCTATCGCTGGGGCACGCAGCTCTTCGAGGTGCAGATCCAGACCGAGGCGAACTACTTCCTCGAGGCGTTACACCTGACGGACACCTCTCATAGAACGTTCGAGATGCAGCGGCGCCAGATGCGGCGCGAGCTCGAGCGGGTGGTGCCGCACTTCGCGGACTATCGGCGGCTCTTGAAGCTGCTCTTCCGGCGCGAGGACGATGAGGAGTTGCACGCGCTCGAAGAGAGCCTGCCGTGGCTCACTATCGTTTAGGGATCCAACCGAAAAGAGAGTCGCAACCCGGCACCAGGCCGCGACCCGAGTGACGAGCCAGCAGGTCGCTGACCAGAAACATTCCTGTATTGTGGCGGTCGTTGGCACATTGTGGGGATATTTCCGTTGCGCGGCTCACGACGAGCCTGTGTCTTCCGTCCGAAGAAGTCAGCGTGACCCGACTTCATCTATTTCCCGCGCTTTCTCACCCCCCACTGACTGACTGACTGACTGACTGACACGAGATGGAGCGAATCGCCCGCGTCTACACCCAATGCGGACCGCGGAACACGTGCGTCGGCCGCAGCGCCTCTCCTGCATATTCAGTTCGAACTCGCTCCCTCCCGACAAGGGCGCGCGTCATTGGGATGTTGCTCATCGAATCGCGCCTCGGGCTGATGGTGCGCTCAGGCCGGCGCGGTGCCGCCCTTCTTCAGCAGCTTGGCTGCAACGCGAAAGAGGTCGGGCATGTCGAGGCGACCATCCGTTCGCCGTGTCATTACCCCGATTCGTTCGAGCGCTAAAAAGAGTTGGTATTCGCCGGCCTTGCCCGCCTCGCTGAAGGGCGACAGATAGCCGTGTTGCGCGGCGCTGGCGACCACAGCCGACACGGTCAGAGCCCTCTCCCAGGCGCCGAATACGACGTCGGCGGTCTGCGGCAACAATAGCCCTGCGAGTGGAGCCAGGACGCCCTTGATCCATGGGAACTCGAGGTGCAGCTGGTCGACGCGCGTTGTGGAGGCTGCGCGTAGGCCATGACGGATTCCATCGGGAGTGATCACTCGGTCCTGCGGCGGTTGCCCATACTTTGCGGCCGCGATGGCAAGACCTAGGAAGCTACGCGGAGTGACCTCTTTGAATGCGTCCCCTAGGTGGCTGATAGGCCAGCCGTACGTGCTCCCCTTCTTGTGATTCGCGCCCATGTAGGGCCCTGCCAGAGCCGTCATGACACGTGCCTGTTGAGTTGCGTCGTAAGCCAGCGGCCATCTGCGCGTCAGGATCGCGTCACTGGGCGCAATCTTGAGCCCGAGCGACGTCAGCAAGGCTGCGAAGTTACTCCGCGCCTCTCCCAGCGCAAGCCGAGTATAGAGGAGCCCATACAGATCCGTACCGCCCCACATGAGCCGCACTGCCCCTGTGCGCAACTTAGGTAGCTCTACGAACTGCAACGCGTCGTCATTGAGCTGATCGGGCCGCAGGAAGACCTTCGGGCGTATTGAACGCCATGCACGCAGCGCCCAGACAACTTCGAACAGTGCCTGCAGCAGCAGTCGACGTCTGGGCCAAGTGGATGCGGCCGCGTCGAGCGCGTCGAAGACGACCAGCAGCGCTCTACCCTGGGCATCCAGCACCTCAGCGTGCTGGGAGATGATCTCGTCGCGCGTCTCCACGTCGGCTGCCGCTTGCATGTGGGCGCTGAGCTTGACCGTGCCCCCGCACGCAGATTGATCGATAGCGCGCAGGACCATTGCCCACCAGAATACCCGCGCATCCTCTATGCCGGCGCTGGCCGGCAAGAGAGCATCGAGTTTCGCGCGATCGACTCCTTCCTCACCCGGCAGCCCAGTAAACCCGAAGCGCACGTCCAGCTTGTCGAGACCGAGCTTGGGGTACGCCTTGGCTGCGGCAGCCCTCAGGGCTTCTTGCCCGAGCACCCCCGCCCAGAAGCTCTTGCCAGCTCCGCGTGCTCCCTGAACTACGGGTGACGTAGGATCAAGCGCGGCCGCGTGGGTCTCGGGAGCATAAATGTCCTCGAGCTTCGGCACGTACGCGCCATGCGCGTCGGTCGAGACGTCCGCCGGAAGAGCGGCAATAGCTCTGCGGATCGAGAGCAATTGGTCTTGGAGCGCCATCCTCAGGTCTCTGACTGTGGAAAAAGCGAGCTCTCGAACCACTCGATGAGATTGCCGAAGGCGCCACGATAAATCTCTTCCGCTACCTGATCACGCCGAACCAGCGGAGAAAACCCAGCGAAGCGATCGTCGCGCAAGACAACGCGGACATCGGCAAGCGCGCGTTCACGCGGCAACACCTCTGCGTCGTCTGCGTCGTCGTTCCATGGCACGTCGTCGAATCCTGCGGGAAGCGGTACTTCGTCGGAAGACACCTCAGCGCGAACCGGACCGTGTTGATCTACCATGGTTTGCCAGCGTTCGGTGAAGCCTTGGCGCCTGCTTGCATCGACCTCCGCTTTGGCATGCACGACCGTGAGCCGATCCACCCATTCTGGAATCGTCGTCGTGCCCGCCGGGACGAATCGCGAAAGGTGAGACAGCAGTGCCGCATAGCCATCAAAACTCTGTTGTTCGTCCGAAGCAAACAGCAGGACTTCGGCGCCGAGTCCGAGGAGCGAGGCAGCCGTCGATTCATGTAGACCAGCGCGAGCATCGACGAGCACTACGTCGTAGGTCGTCAACCCCGCGAGGTGATCGATGACCGCGCGGACCTTGTCGAGCACAGTTTCAACGTTGCCTTCGGGGGGCACGTGCTCGGTGAACGCCCGAGCGATCTTGCTGAGCACATCGCCGGGGTGCGCGAGCGATCGCGCCCCGAACCCGGGCACGACGTCAATGCGCCCGCCTCGAGTCGCCAGCGATGAGGGTCCGATGAGGTCCCGGTAGAAGTCGTCGTCGAGTGCCGTCAGGTTGCGCTCCACCAAGGCGTCGAGCATGCCGAAAGGAGGCATGGTCTCAGGCGTCAGGAGAAACGCGCCTAAGCCCGGTGACTCGAGATCCAAATCGATTGCCAACACGCGCTGACCACGCCCTGCCAGATGTGCCGCCATCACGGAGAGAGCGGTCGAGCGCCCGACGCCGCCTTTGATGCTTGCGAAGACGACGCGCAGCGGACCCGCTGCTCGGAGGGCCGGGCGACGCAACCAGTCCACCCCAACGATGCGACGATCGACGATCTGAATGAGGTGACCCTGGACCTCGCAAGGCATCGCTTCCGGATCATCGAGCATGGACTCGGCACCGAACTCCGTCGGCGATATCAGCACCTGATCCGGACTAGCGTAGACCTCCAGCGCTGTGCGCAGCACCGCCTCGACCCGTTGAACTTGGTGCTCTTCGAGGGCGGTGCGCGAGACAAACGAAAGACGGCCCACCGCGTCCCGCAGCACGACCCCTCCGGTCACGTGCATGGATCCCAACTCGGCGATCAGGACCTCCACCAGTCGTGGCAGGCTGTCGTCGAACCGAACGGGTGCGCCACTCATCGCAAGCCCCGCGCGAGCTGCACGGCTCGCGATGCGTCGCGCTCCCACGCGTCAACGAGCTTCTTTGTGACCTCGCTCCCCTTGGCGTAGCGGACCATGATGTCCCATTGGTTCATGAAACTGTCCGGCTCAGCAAGCGCAGCAATGCCTGCCCACCTCGGCCCCGGAGGCGCTTGCGCGCGAACGCTCGCAGCTCCGGGAAGTGGGTGTGTGTGACGTCTTTGTGTCGCAGCTCGGCCACCTCCACGGTCATCGCCTTGAGGGCGCACTCAGCCGCGAGTCCGAACAGATCGCCAGCGGTGGCACCGTGGCCGCCAACGGATGGAGGTTTCGCTCGCATCGCTTTGGCTGCCTCCAAGTGCCGGGCCGCGGCGCCCTTCATGTCGCACGTATAGCTCATGAACTCAGCTCCGACGGAGGACTGTTCATAGCAGAGGGTGTTCCCTGCGCATACGGGGCTTACGCGCCGGTTTCATAGCCGAGGGTGTCCCCGCCCACGTCGAGGCTGCCCTCAGCCTGCCCGCTTCTTCAAGTGCACCAACAAGGCGCTGATCGAAGCGGCTGTGACGCCCGCCAGACGGCTCGCTTGTCCCAATGAATGAGGTCGGGCACGGGTCAGCTTCTGGCGCGCTTCAGTTGTGAGGCCGTGCACGTCATCGAAGGTGATGTCGTCGGGCAGGCGCACCGACTCGAGGCGTTTGAAGCGCTCGACCTGGCGGTCCTGGCGTTGCAGGTAGCCGTCGTACTCGAGGCGGACTTCGACCTTCTCGAACGCCTGCCAGTCGTCGCGCAAGAGCTCCGCGAGCCAGTTGCTGTCGGCGGCGATCGGTACGAGGTCGCTCAGCGAGAGCTCGGGGCGGCGCACGAGATCGGCCAGCGTCGTCGGTTGCTGGATCGGCTGGATGCCGTGCTCGACCAGGCGACGGTTGGTCGCCACGTCGGGCAGGAGACGGTCCGCGTTCAGGCGCGCGAGCGCGTCTTCGACCCGTTGCATGCGCCGCGCAAAGGCCTGCCAGGTCGCGTCGTCGACGAGGCCCAACGCGTGGCCGCGCGGCATCAGTCGTTCGTCGGCGTTGTCCTCGCGCAGGTGCAATCGGTACTCGGCGCGCGAGGTGAACATCCGATAGGGCTCGTCGACGCCGCGCGTGACGAGGTCGTCGACCAGCACCCCGAGGTACGCTTGGCTGCGGTCGACCACGAACGGCTCGAGCTCGCTTCCGCCGTTCACCGCTCGTGCCGCGCGCGCTGCGATGGTGGCATTGATGCCGGCCAGGAGCCCTTGCGCGGCCGCCTCTTCGTAGCCGGTTGTGCCATTGATCTGGCCGGCGAAGAAGAGGCCCGCGACGCGATGCGTCTCCAGCGTCGGCGCGAGCTCTCGCGGGTCGACGAAGTCGTACTCGACCGCGTAGCCGGGGCGCGTGATCTCCGCCTTCTCGAGCCCGGGGATCGAGCGCACGAGCGCAATCTGCACGTCGATCGGCAGGCTCGTCGAGATCCCGTTCGGGTAGATCTCGGACGTCGACAGGCCCTCTGGTTCGAGGAAGATCTGATGGGCTTCCTTGTCGGCGAAACGCACGATCTTGTCTTCGATCGATGGGCAATAGCGCGGGCCGACGCCCTTGATGCCATCGTGTGCGCCCGAGTACATCGGCGACCGGTGCAGGTTCTCGCGGATGATGCGGTGCGTCTCAGCCGTGGTCCAGGTGAGGTGGCACACCGTCTGCGGCATCGCGATGCCGGGCCCGTAAGCGCTGAAGGGCCGCGGGCTCGCGTCGCCCGGTTGTTCGGTGAGCGACGACCAGTCGATGGTGCGGCCATCGAGCCGTGGCACTGTGCCCGTCTTCAAGCGACCGACCGCGAAGCCGAGCCGTACCAGCGTCGCGCCAAGCCCATAGGCCGCCGGGTCGCCCGCGCGCCCGCCCTTCACTTTGAGCTCGCCGTAATGCAGGAGCCCGCCCAGGAAGGTGCCGGTCGTGAGCACCACCGTCGGCGCCATGAACGCGAGCCCGATGTTGGTCTGCACGCCGACCATCACTGCGCGCGATTTCTCATCGGCGCCGTCCGCGAGGAGCAGGTCCTCGACGTTCGCTTGCTTGATCGAGACGCCGGGCGTCGTCTCGAGCACGCGCCGCACCTCCTTCGCGTACTCGACCTTGTCGGCCTGCGCGCGACTGCCACGCACGGCTGGCCCGCGAGACGCGTTCAAGCGCCGAAACTGGATTCCGGTGCGGTCGATGGCGCGCCCCATGAGGCCGCCGAGCGCATCGATCTCCTTGACGAGGTGGCCCTTGCCGAGCCCGCCGATGGCCGGATTGCAGCTCATCCAGCCGATGCGGTCGATGTTCTGGGTCAACACCAGCACGCGTGCACCCATGCGCGCCGCGGCGAGCGAGGCCTCGGTGCCGGCATGGCCCGCGCCGACGACGATCACGTCGTAGGTACCGGCCACGCTCACTCCGGCTTCTTGCACTCGCCCATGACCGTTTTGCCACGCGTCTTGGCGTCGGCCGCCTGCGGCGTGCCCTTGAAGGTCGTCTCGACGAACTTGAAGACCGCTCTCGCGCGGTCGCAGTTCTGGCGCATGATGAACAGCTCGGCTATCCGGAACGTCGCGGGCGCCGCCTCCGGGCTCTTCTCGTGGCGCTCATAGACGCCCTGATACGACTTGATGGCGCCCTCGATGTCGCCCGCGCGCTCGAGCAGCTTGGCCACCTCGACCAGCGCTTGTGGCGCCCTCGGGTCGTCAGGGAAGCTCGCCTCGTAGAGCTCGAAGATCGCCTTGGCCTCCTGGAACTTGTCCGATTTGCCGCGATCTTCCGCGGCCTTCCAGATGCCGTCTTTGTCCTTGGGCAGGTCGGGCGGCAGGTAGACGACCGTCCAGCCGAGGCGATCGGCGAGCTCCTTCTTGATGACGCCGAGGTCCTTGATGACCTGGTTCACGCGGAAGTCGAAGCCTTCGACCGTGCCCTTGAACTTCGGGAAGTCCTGCTCCATGCGCTCGAGCCGGATGCCGAGGTCAGCGCCGCTCTTGCGCAGCGTCTCTTCGGCGTCGGTCACCATCTTGTGGACGCGTTCGAGCTTGCCGACGTCCTCGGTCATCTGCGAGCGGACCTGCTCGCGCTCACGCTCGAGCGAATCGACGCGTGCGTCGAGGCGATCGACCTCGCTCGCCGAGGCACAGCCCGCGAGGCCCAACACCGCTCCGGCGAAGATCACGCAGAGGCGCATCGAGGTGGGGGCCCTCACGTGCGAACCGCTGCGCGGCGATGGTGTACTTGGCTCATCTCGCTATCGTCCTCTGCGGCCGGACCTGCTCTCGAAGGCCTTCGCAAGGATGGCGAAGCCTGGACTGCGGGCCAGAGGCGTATGCATGATGGGCATCGTTGTCAAGCCGCTGCCACTCTCGGCCGCACCCCCGGCGCCGTCGCGCAGCGTTTCCAAACCCCGAGAGTCGGAGGTGTCGGAGGGTTGCGCCGATCAGTGAAGCAGGACCAGAGCAGCATCGTCGCCGTCCTGCAGCCATGGTCGAGCTCGTTCGAGCCGAGGCGCCAGGCGGCGACGATCTGCTCGCACGAGCAACCCCGAGTGTCCTCGACGGTGACGCGCCCAAGTCGGGGGCGGGACTCGAAGACGCCGTCGCCCGTCATCTCGGCCCAGCGTCCAAGGCCGAGGCTGACCCGCGGTGTTCGCTCTGGGAGTTGGGTCCCGGGGCAGACATCGCGCGGCGAGCAGATGCGATCGCGATCGGGGTCGGTGCACGGGTCGCACGCGTCGCCGAGGCCGTCCTGGTCCTGGTCACGCTGGTCGTTCGCGAGGACCGGGGAGTTGTCGACGACCTCGCAGACGCCGTCGTGGTCGGCGTCGTTTTCGATGTCGAGAGGGCAGATGTCGGCCTTGTTGCAGACGAGGTCGCCGTCGGTGTCGGTGTCAAACAGACACAGGTCGACGCCATCGCAGATCCCGTCGTGGTCGCTGTCGTTGAGCGGGTCCGCCGGGCATGGGTCCGCGCCGTCGCACGCGCCGTCACCATCGGAGTCGTTGGTGACGTCGTCCGGGCAGGCGTCGCATGCGTCGGCCGTGCCGTCACCGTCGCGGTCGGCGTGGTCGTCGCCAGCCGAGCAGACGTCCGAACAGTCGAAGATGCCGTCGCCATCGGTATCCGTATCGGCGACGCCGCAGCCGCAGCCGCCGGGTGCTTGTTTGGCGGGGTCGTCCGGGCACGGGTCGATGCAATCGGCATAACCATCGCCATCGCTGTCGCCGTCGGAGGTGCCACAGCCACATGTTCCGGGCTCGGTCTTGTCGGGGTCGTCGGCACATCCATCGACGCAATCGGCGACCGTGTCGCCATCGCTGTCGGGAGCGGGCACTCCGTCCGCGGAATAGCAGTAGGCAATTGCGCCTGAGCCCGTCGGTGGGTTGCAACTCCCTTCATCACAGTGGAAGGCCATGTGACAAAAACTCGTGGCTGCTGCCGGGTAGCCCGGACAGCCCTTGCACGCGCCCGGGCTCGTGCCGCAGCGAGAGGTCGTACCAACCCTGGGGCACGTCTTGATCGCAAACCAAGGAACGACCTGGCCGCCAGAAAGTTTCGGACAGCACTGAGCGATGACGTCATCATTCGCATACGATGGGTCAACAAGCGGATTCTGTCTGATGCGGATCGCCGACAGCGCGGCGGCGCTGTTTCCACAAGTATTTGCATAGACGTCGGGACGCACGGGTGTATCGCATCTTGTCTGACCGGACCCATCGCATCTCTCGACGAAAGTTCCGCGTTCAGCGCCCGCGATGTAGCTGGCGGTCTCGAGTGCGCCAACAGTGATACCCACGTCGCCGGAGCCGTCGGCGTTTTCATGCACTGTGCTATCGCGAGACTCGAATCCGATCTGCCGGCGTGCCAACACCTCAGAAAGAAGTGGATCTGCTAAAACGGATGACTCTCGACTGAGATCCAGCCATTGCACCACCGACGTCGGGGCGCTCCCTCCCTGCGGGCTTCGCCCGCTTTGATGGTCGGTCGCATCCCCGACGCTCGGTGGCGCTTCCCCGTGAGCGTCACTCGAGAGTCATCCGTGTAGGAATGCGGCAAGCCTTGAATGGCCTTCCGGATGTGCCGGCAAATGCAACGTTGGTTCGAAACCGGCTGTCTCCCAGACGAGTTCTTGTCCGGCGATCGCGACCCGTAGCCGACGGCCATCGACTTCGGCGGTGTCGTAGTCATCCCGGTAGATCCCAGTCAACTTGAAGTGCTCGTGCACCAATTCGAGGCGTCCGACCTCGTGACCGCCTGCATCCAGCCCCCGTACCCGCGTCATCGTCGCGGTTTCGTCGATTGCGAACTCGTCGATTCCGAGTGCAGAGCTTCCCCGCGGAACCTGAGTCTCATCGCATGCCGGATACATCGCGATGCTAACCAGAACCCCGAAGGAGGGCCACGTTGAACGAGTAGCACCTCGCATTACAACACCTCTCCCGTGTGACTCCATGGTCGTAGTCCGAATCAATCTTTGAAGACAAGCCAGAGACCGGACTGCACAGGATTGCGTCGAAGTTGCCTAAATTAGCCTAAATTTAGGTGTCGGAGGGTCGCGCCGATCAGTGAAGCAGGACCCAGAGCAGTATCGTCGCGGTCCTGCCGCCATGCTCGAGCTCGTTCGAGCCCAGGCGCCAGGCGACAACGATCTGCTCGCGCGAGCAACCCCGAGTGTCCTCGACGGTGAAGTGCCCAAGTCGGGGCGGGACACGAAGACGCCGTCGCCCGTCATCTTCTCGCCCAGCGCCCGAGGCCGAGGCTGACCCGCGGGGCCCGCTCTGGGAGTCGGGTCCCGGGGCAGACGTCGCGCGGCGAGCAGATGCGATGGGGTTGCTGCGGCGCGGCCTGTCGAACGCGCGATCACGCGCTTACGCGACCGTTCGGTGCCCAGTCGCCAATCATGTGTCGGCGATCCTGCGCAAGTCCGGGCGGCCGTCGCGGCGCGCAATCATCACGGGTTCGGGGTAGCTGCCGACGGTGACCGACGCGGGGTGCCGATCGGCCCCCTGGGCGGGTGTAAGATCTCGGATAGGTGAGTAGAATCTGTTTTTGCGGAACGTGCTTGTTCCTGTTCTTTCATCGCACGGTGAGTTGGTGTAGGAGGCCCTCCGAACCGTCCAGGAGCTTCCTGTCTATGTCGCAGCGTCATTTGCGTCTCACCCGTTGGGTCCGTCACCTCGCACCGCTCGCCCTGTTGGGCTTTGTCGGGGCCACCGCCTGTGATGAAGGGGAGGTCGGACCGGTCGAGGTCGTCGACAAGGAAGGCCCCAAGAGCGGCAAGTCCGACCAGTGGAGCGCCGCCGACAATCCGTCGATCTTCACGCCCGATCTGAAGCTCGCCGTAAAGGATCTGCCGCTCGAGGGCGCGGCGCTGAACACGCCGTGGGCTTCGTCCTACTGGCCAGTCTACCAGAACTCGATCGCCTACCGCTGGGCGGGCCCGACGAGCGACTCGCCGGCCGCCAAGTACGGCAAGGCCTTCAACGTGACCGACGTCGAGAAGAAGGTCTCGGACAACAACGGCATCGACAAGTACAAGTCGTCGCGCAAGGCGTGCAAGCTCGCCTCCGAGTGCGACGCCACGATCGGCGAGGATTGCGCGAAGCACCCCGGCGCCGAGTCCGGCGTATGCATTCCGACCTGGTGGGGCATCTGTCATGCGTGGGGTCCAGCTTCGATCCTCGAGCCCGAAGCGATGCGCGACGTGACGCGCAATGGCGTCACCTTCAAGGTGAACGACATCAAGGCGCTGATGACGATCGCGTATGATCGTTCGACGTCGAAGTTCGTCTCGCTGCGCTGCGACAAGGACCAGCAGACCGACAAGATCAAGTACGACGCCTACGGCCGCCCGGTGTCGGCGGACGCGGCCTGCAAGGACACGAACCCTGGCACCTACCACGTGCTGCTCACGAATTACCTGGGGCTCCGTGGTCAGGCCTTCGTCGAGGACCGCACGTTCGACGACGAGGTGTGGAACCAGCCGCTGCGCAGCTACAAGATCACCCAGCAGAAGGAAGTCACCGCGCAAGAGGCGAACAAGCTCATCGGCGTCACTGCCGCGGCCGCGGACCTCGACATCAAGACCTTCGGCGGCGACGCCCTCGCCGCCAGCGCGTGGTTGCACCAGCCGGCCTACCCGGTGCTCGCCGGCACGGTCGTCAAGATCGTGATGACCGGTGACCACGACGTCGACCTCTACGCCAAGGTCGGCGCGCAACCGACCGACGCCGCCTACGACTGCCGCCCCTACACCGAGGGTTCGGCCGAGAGCTGTGACATCACCATCCCGGCCGGGCAGACCCAGCTCTTCGTGTCGGCCCTCGCCTACAGCGGGCCGGCCAAGTTCAACGTGACGGTGACGATCCCGAAGACGGCGACCGGCATCCCGACGAAGTACCTGTTCAACGACAACGCGACGAAGTTCTACGATGTGAAGCTCGAGGTCCAGTACATCGGCGAGTCCGACTCCGCGACCGACGGCAACCTGGCGTCGACGATCGAGCAGTACACGCGCACCGACCACTACGAGTACATCCTCGAGGTCGACAAGGACGGCAAGGTCAACGGTGGTGAGTGGGTCGGCCCGTCGAAAACGGCGCACCCGGACTTCCTGTGGCTGCCGACCGGCCGCCAGACCGACACCGTCGCGGGGGGTGCGATCTCGTACGCGAACGTGAAGTCGCTGCTCGACGAGTCGGTCGCCCCGCCGGGTGGCGGCACGACGCCGGCCGCGAACGCGGTGAAGGTCGTCGAGACGGTCGCGGTTGCGGCCAACGAGTGGAAGTTTTTCGGCCCTTACGCGGACGTGGGTGCCGACTTCTCAGCGGTCTTGTCCGGCACGGGCGACGCCGACCTCTACGTGAAGAAGGGCGCGAAGCCGACCGAGGCGGCCTACGACTGCCGCCCGTACAAGGGCACCAGCGAAGAGACCTGTACAGGTGCTGGCGCCGGTAGCTTCTTCGTCGCGATCCATGGCTATAAGGCGAGCCAGGTGACGCTGACGATCCGCTATACGAAGACCGGTGGCACGCCGGTGACGCCGGTGACGCCGGTGGCGCACCTCAACATCTCGGGCAATGTCGCGGTGGGGGCGATCCTCAGCTACTCGCTGAACGTGAAGGCCGGCAAGGCGGTGGTCGTGCGTACGACCGCCGCGAAGGACATCGACCTGTACGTGCGTATGACGCTGCCGCCGACGACCGCGGTGTACGACCAGCGCGGCTACACCAACAGCGGCAATGAGACCGTGACCGTGGTGCCGTCGCAAGACGGTGTGCTGCACATCGCGGTGCACGGCTACCAGGCCTCGGCGTTTACGCTCAAGACCGCCGACCAGTAACGGACGGATCGCGGGGAGACATGAATGGGGCGCTTCGGCGCCCCTTTCTTTTTGGCGACCTGCTTGCCGAAGGGCGCGACGATGCGGTACGGCAGGCGGCTGCGACATCGAAGGAGAGGTCCCCAGTGAGCGCGACAGTGCTGGTCGTCGATGACGAGAAGAACATCCGCACGACGTTGATGCGTTCGCTCGAGCTCGAGGGGTATCGCTGCGAGACGGCCCAGGACGTGCGCTCGGCGCTCGACGCGTTCGAGGGGCAGGCGCACGATATCGCGCTCCTCGATGTGCAGCTGCCCGATGGCAGTGGGCTCGACGTGCTGGCGCAGATGAAGCGCATGCGTCCCGAGGTGCCGGTCATCGTGATGAGCGGGCATGGCACCATCGAGATGGCGCTCGAGGCGATCCGCAAAGGGGCGCACGACTTCGTCGAAAAGCCGCTGTCGATCGACAAGATCCTGATTACGATTGGTCACGCGCTGCAGTTGGCGGGGCAGAAGCGTGAGCTGCAGGCGCTGCGCGCGAAGGCGACCTACGAGTCGGAACTCATCGGGGCGTCGAGCGCGATGCGCGAGCTGCGCGAGATGATAGCGCTGGCGGCGCCGTCGCGCGGGCGCGTGCTCATCACGGGTGAGAGCGGCACCGGCAAGGAGCTCATCGCGCGCGCCATCCACTTCCAGTCGACGCGCGGCGCGAAGTCGTTTGTGAAGGTCAACTGCGCGGCGATCCCGGGCGAGCTCATCGAGTCGGAGCTGTTCGGCCACGAGCGGGGTGCCTTCACCGGGGCGCATCAGGCGCGCAAGGGCAAGTTCGAGCTGGCGCACGGCGGCACACTGTTCCTGGATGAAATCGGCGACATGCGGCTCGAGGTGCAGGCCAAGCTGCTGCGCGCCCTGCAGGAGGGTGAGATCGAGCGGGTCGGCGGGTCGCGGCCCATCAACGTGGACGTGCGCGTGGTCGCGGCGACGAACAAGGATCTGGTCGCGGCGATTGCGGCCGGGGAGTTTCGCGAGGACCTGTATTATCGATTGAACGTGGTGCCGATCCGGGCGCCGGCGTTGCGCTCGCATAAAGAGGACGTGCCCGAGCTGGTGCGGGTCCTCATCGCGCGCGTGTCCGAGGAGAACGGGGTCAAGCCAAAGCCGGTCGACGCTGAGGCGATGGCGATCCTGCAGCGGCATGACTGGCCTGGCAACGTGCGCGAGTTGCGCAATGCGTGTGAGCGGCTGGCTATCCTGACGCCCGGCCAGACCATCGGGGTCGAGGCGGTGAAGCGCTTGTTCGGGGTCGAGGGCAAGGCCAAGGAACAAGCCCTCTACCGGCCGGGGGTCGCGATGAAGGACCTCGTCGCCGAGGCTGAGCGCGACATCATCAAGCAGGCCCTTGACCACCATAATGGTCATGTGACCCAGACCGCGGCCGCGCTCGGGCTCGAGCGGAGCCACCTCTACAAGAAGATGCGGGCGCTTGGGATCCGGGAGTAGGGCAGGCCGGCATCTGCACACGGTGACGTTGACCAGCCGCCGGGTCCGAGGTTAGTTTCGGACCCGTTCCGCGTTCAGGAGTCGTCGTGAGGATTTGCCCCTTCTGCAGCACAGAGAACGAAGCGTTCTTCCGCTTCTGTCTCGGATGTGGGGCGGACCTCGATGAAGCGCTCGGGTCCGAGGACGAGGCCAGTGCTTCTCCCGACACTGCCGCTTCGGCTACCGCGGCTGGCACGCCCGGCGTATCGCCTTCGGCTGCCGTTGCTGGCAAGGCGGCCGTATCGCCTTCGGCTGCCGTTGCTGGCAAGGCGGCCGTATCGCCTTCGGCTGCCGTTGCTGGCAAGGCGGCCGTATCGCCTTCGGCTGCCGTTGCTGGCAAGGCGGCCGTATCGCCTTCGGCTGCC
>Ga0209591_10001189_pt1 | contig 32847 bp, 21 predicted proteins | sample MAT01_FD_187207 | JGI IMG/M metagenome (GOLD analysis project Ga0209591, IMG submission 187207) | Freshwater microbial communities from Lake Fryxell liftoff mats and glacier meltwater in Antarctica - MAT-01 (SPAdes) (version 2) | ecosystem: Environmental > Aquatic > Freshwater > Ice > Liftoff... | reverse complement strand
GCGTTCTCTGGTTGGCTTGCTAGCTAAGATTAAATCAGAGCATCCTACGTTCGGGATAATGAACGATTCCCGCCTTGAGGGTCAGAAAGGCTAAACCTGTGAATGAGCGGGGGGTAAATACCCAATTTGGACAGCAGTTCGACTCTGCTCGGATCCACTAAAAATAGTTAACAAGTCCACCTGGTAATTTGATATCAAGGTGGATTTTGTTTTTACTGTGTAAACACAACTAAATCAGGACTTACGCACTGAAAACTTGAAAGCTTGATCCCCCCTAGCCCCCCTTAAAAAGGGGGGAATCTTAAAAGCCGCTAACCCAAGCGTATTGAACAATAAGTCGGAAATTCGTTTTAATTTTTTGGCGTTGCTAAATTACAGCAATTTGATATCAAATTGCTGTAACTGCAAAATCTTTAATAGAATCTGTTGGGGCGAAAGTTAAGTTATTGGCTCCATACTTCCCTGATTTATCGCCTATAGAGTTATGTTGGTCAAAGTTAAAAGAAATTCTTCGTTCTTCTAAAACTCGCATATTCGATGCTCGTAGATGTTGCAATCACTATGGCTGTTAATACTATTATTGATGAAAATGCTTTATTTCCCATCGTTGGCATTGCCGCCTCTGCGGGTGGATTAGAGGCATTTACGCAATTACTCCAGCATTTGCTTACCGATACAGGGATGGCATTTGTGCTGATTCAACACTTAGCCCCTGACCACAAGAGTCTGTTGAGCGAGATTTTAGCAAGATCAACTAAAATGCCTGTCAGTCAAGTGCAAGACGGGGTGATTGTAGAACCTAACCACATCTACATTATTCCGCCTAACACTAAGATGATGTTGTCTAAAGGAGTGTTGCAACTCACGCCGCGAGAGAAAATTCAGGGGAAATATATGCCTGGCGATGCGTTCTTTATTTCCTTGGCGGCGGATCGAGGATGCAAAGCGATCGCAGTGGTTTTATCTGGAGGCGATGGAGACGGTTCACTGGGGCTGAATGCAATCAAGGCAGCCGGAGGTGTGACTTTTGCTCAGTGTGAAGACACGGCAAAATTCGATAGTATGCCTAATACTGCTATTGCCACAGGAAATGTCGATTTTATTCTGCCACCTCAAAAAATTGCCGAGGAACTGGCAAACCTCAGTCGCAATCCTTTTATTTCTACCTCACTGCCTCTGATCACAGCGAAGAAATTGCCCGAAGAGGAAGATGCCCTAGCAACTATTTTTGTGTTGTTGCGATCGGCAACTGGTATTGACTTTAGCCACTACAAGTCCAACACCGTTGATCGCCGAATGCAGAGGCGAATGCTGTTGTATAAACTAGAACACTTGGAAGATTATGCCAAGTATTTGCAAGATAATCCGGGTGAAGTCAAGGCGCTTTATGAAGAAATTCTGATCCACGTTACCCATTTTTTCCGCGATCCCGAAGCATTTCAACTGTTGAAAGAGCGAGTCTTTCCCACTATCATCCAAAACAAGTCGGCACAGTTGCCGATTCGGATTTGGGTGGCGGGGTGTTCCACAGGCGAAGAAGTCTATTCCATCGCCATCTCCTTGCTAGAGTTTTTGGCGGATCAAGTAATCCAGCTGCCAATCCAGATTTTTGCCACCGACATCAGCGAGATAGCGATTGATAAAGCTAGGTCAGGCATTTATGCAGAGAATCAAATGGTGGACGTTTCTCCAGAGTGCCGCAGCAAATTCTTTAATGCTATTGAAGGTGGTAGATATCAAATTAGCGAAACTGTTAGGCAACTGTGTGTGTTTGCTCGCCAAGACTTGGGCAGTGACCCCCCTTTTTCCAACTTAGATTTAATTAGCTGTCGGAATGTACTGATTTACTTGGGAGAAAAGTTGCAAAAACGGATACTGCCCATCTTTCATTACAGTCTCAACCAGACTGGCTTTCTGCTACTAGGGACTTCAGAAAGCACAGGTAAATATTCGGACTTGTTTACTCTGATTGACAAAAAGTATAAAATCTATGCCAAGAAGCTAACCACAAATCGTCCAACTTTTTCGTTCGTTACCAGCAACTATCCAATGGCAAAACGGGATGAACCTAAGCAGATGTTTGAGAGTCCATCCCCTGAGTTTGATTTAGAGAGAAAAACTGACCAACTGATCTTGAATCGCTATGCCCCAGTGGGTGTGGTGATTAACGACAAGATGGACGTGCTGCAATTTCGGGGAAAAATCGATCTCTACCTAAAACTTTCACCTGGGAAACCAAGTATCAATTTATTCAAAATGGTGCGCGAGGGCTTGCTCATCGAGCTACGTGCCACAATTTATCAGGCACAACAGCAAAAAATTCTAGTTAGAAGTGAAGGGTTACGAATTGAAGAGGGCAATCTTTCAAGAATCGTTAATCTTGAAGTGATTCCATTCAAGCCTCAGACTAGCGAAGAACTGTACTTTCTGGTTTTATTTGAAGAAGCCCCACGCACGGCTAACAACTCCAGCCCGGTAAATCTTGAAAGCTTAGAGCCGGGGGACTTAAAGCGTGAGATTGTTCGCCTCAGGCAACAACTCGCAACCGCTATGCAAGAGCGAACTGCAACTCAAAGTTATCTGCAAACGGTGATCCAAGAGCAGGAGGATGTCAATCAAGACCTGAAAGTTGCCAATGAAGAAATCTTGTCGAGTAATGAAGAGTTGCAAAGCACCAATGAGGAGCTAGAAACTGCCAAAGAAGAGATTCAGGCAACTAACGAAGAACTCAACACAACCAATGACGAACTTCATTCTCGAAATCTGGAATTACATCAAGTTAACAACGATCTCACGAATTTGCTTGCCAGTATTAATATTCCAATTTTGATATTGACAAATGACTTACGCGTTCGACGTTTTACGCCAATGGCGCAGCGGCTTTTCAATTTAATTCCTGCCGATACTGGACGACTCTTGAGCGACATCAGAGCCAATCTGAATATTCCTGACTTAGAATCTCTAATTTTGGAGGTACTTGACACACTCAGCATCAAAGAATTAGAAATCCAAACCCAAGAGGGATATTGGTACAACCTCCGCATCCGTCCTTATCGCACCACAGAAAACCAGATTGACGGTGTAGTGTTGGTGTTAATAGATATTGATGTTCTGAAACGCAGTGCAGTAACCTTAGAACAAGCCCGGAATTACGCTGAGGGGATTGTAGAGACAGTACAAGTGCCGTTAATTGTGCTTGATTCTGATTTTCGGGTGAACAAAGCCAATAGCTCGTTTTATGAAACATTTCAAGTTTCACCATCAGAGACAGCGCAATCTTTCATTTTTGAACTAGGAAATGGTCAATGGAATCTGCCTGGACTGCGATCGCTCCTAGAAAACATTCTCGCCAACGATACCAGCATTGAAAACTGGGAGCTAGAGCATCGTTTTGAGCGGATTGGGCAAAAAACCATGCTGCTCAATGGTTGGAAAATTATTCAAGAGGGAGATGCTCAAATGATTTTGCTGGCGATCGAAGATATCACCGAGCGAAAGCAATTTGAGGTAGAGCGATCGCAGCTTTTAGCGCAGGAGCAGTCAGCCCGTCAACAAGCCCAAACCGCCAACCGAACTAAAGATGAATTCCTGTCGAATCTTTCCCATGAACTTCGTAACCCGCTCAATACTATACTGGGCTGGGCGCAACTCTTCCGCACCCGTGAACTAGATAAAGCAACAGTCACTCGTGCCTGGGAAGTAATCGAGCGGAGTGCTAGGGTGCAAGCTCAGTTAATTGATGATCTGCTGGATGTTTCCCGGATTACGAGTGGAAAGCTGCATTTAAACACTCGTCTAATTGATTTAGTGTCAGTCATAAATGCCGCGATTCAGTCTGTCCAATTGTCCGCAGAGATGAAAACCATTGAAATTGTTTCACACTTGAACTCGGCGATGATTATCGGAGATTTTGAACGCTTACAGCAAGTTCTGTGGAATTTATTTTCTAACGCCATTAAGTTCACTCCATCCGGTGGGCGATTAGAAATTACGCTGGAACCTGTAGATACTCACGCCCAGATTCGAGTCAGCGACACAGGAATTGGCATCTCGGCAGACTTACTGCCCTATGTGTTTGATCGCTTCCGTCAAGGAGATTCTAGCAGCAGCAAAACGAGTCAGGGACTTGGATTAGGCTTGTCAATCGTCCGTCAGCTTGTAGAACTTCACGGTGGAACAGTTCAAGCACAGAGTCCAGGCGAGGGTGAAGGAACCACGATGATCGTGATGCTGCCTCTGCGCTCAATGCCGTTGGAGATCACTGCACCAAGTGATTTAGAGCCAAGCGTTTTGTCAGGGATGGATACATTAGATGGTAAAAATCCATCCCTTACCCTTGAAGGACTCTGCATCCTGGCTGTAGATGATCAAGCGGACAGCCGCGACTTAATCAAGTGGATATTAGAAGAATACGGAGCTGAAGTAGTCGTGGTTACATCGGCAAGGAAAGCGATCGCTGCTCTCACTGAATCTCCTAGCAAATATGATCTGCTTTTAGCAGATATTGGGATGCCAGAGGAAGATGGTTTATCCCTGATTCGTCAGATTAGAAAGCTTGACCCGCTTGCCGGGGGAAAAATCCCAGCAGCAGCAATCACTGCCTATGCCACCGAGCAAGAGCGGCAAATAGCAATTTCTGCCGGGTTTCAAATGCATCTGGCTAAACCGATTGACCTAACTCAATTGGTGTTGATGGTTGCAAACTTGAGTGGACGAGTCAGTAGATGAATCAGCGCTGTTTTTGCTCTGGGGGAGCTGAAGGGGTGAAGAGATTTCTTTTTTAAGAAGCCGAAAATCTGAGCCTTTCGATTTTCAGATACATCGGCTGCATAATTTATGCTTTTTATCACAATTTTATGCTCAAAAAAATATGATATATATGATATTTTTGGATTAGAAAACGATGTGAGAAAATAGCACCATAAAATACACAGTAAATATTTTAGTTAAATTAATATTTAGTAGGTTTTTTGAGTTAAAAACTTTGCTCATAAAAAGCAACAATTGATACAAGTTAATTTTTTCAAAAACTACTATTCATTACAACTTAAAAAAAGAATAATGGGGACAATGGGGAAAGAAAAAACCTGTTAATTTGCGCTCGGAGACGAATAATGGTAGCGATGTCTACGACAGGCAATGCCCACACAGAGAACGTTCAACATCGGCTAACTATACAAACTGTAGAAATTGCCCCTAACACAACGGCGATTCGCTCTCTTGATTGGGATCGCGATCGCTTCGATATCGAATTCGGGCTGCAAAACGGCACAACCTACAATTCATATCTAATTAGGGGTGAACAGACAGTTTTGATTGATACTTCTCACCAGAAGTTTCGCAATCTGTATTTAGAGACTCTCAAAGGTCTTGTCAACCCCAAAACAATTGATTACATAATTGTCAGCCACACAGAGCCAGATCATAGCGGCTTGGTGGAAGATGTTCTTCAGTTAGCTCCTAGAGCCACCGTCTTAGCCTCAAAAGTTGCGCTTCAGTTTTTGGAAAGCTTAGTACACGATCCTTTTTCTAAGCGGATTGTAAAAACTGGCGATCGCATCGATATCGGCAAAGGACACGAAATCGAATTCGTGAGTGCGCCTAACCTGCACTGGCCGGACACAATCTTTAGCTTTGACCGCAAAACCCAAATTCTTTACACCTGCGACGCTTTTGGGATGCACTTTTGCGACGATCGCACCTTCGACGAAGATTTAGAAGCCATCGAAGCTGACTTTAGATTTTACTACGACTGCTTAATGGGACCTAACTCTCGTTCGCTGCTGAATGCGATGAAGCGGATGGGTGAACTAGGGAAAATTAATATTATCGCCAACGGCCACGGGCCACTACTATACCACCATCTAGACGTTCTAACCGGGTGCTACGAAAATTGGAGCCAAAAACAAGCTAAAGCAGAAACAACAATTGGCTTGTTTTTTGTCTCAGATTACGGCTATGGCGAACGCCTTGGTCATGCGATCGCTGAAGGTATACAGAAAACTGGGGTTGGGGTAGAAGTCCTCGATCTAAGTACTGCTGAGAGCCAAGAAATCCAAGAATTAGCCGGTAGAGCAGCTGGGATCATTATCGGTATGCCCCCGACTAGCGCCGCCGCCGCCCAAGCTGGTATCAGTTCGCTGCTAGCTGTCGCCAAAAGCAAGCAAATGGTTGGGCTGTTTGAATGTTACGGTGGGGATGATGAACCCATTGATACACTCCGCAGAAAATTTCTCGACTCTGGGATCAAAGAAGCTTTCCCAGCGATTCGGATTAAAGAAGCTCCCACCGCATCAACATTCCAGTTGTGTGAAGAAGCGGGTAAAGACTTCGGACAATTGCTAGTGCGCGATCGCAACATCAAGCAAATTAAGTCCCTTGATGTCAACATGGAAAAGGCGCTGGGTCGCATTAGTAGTGGACTGTATATAGTCACCACTAAAAAAGGAAATGTGTCAAGTGCAATGCTAGCATCCTGGGTAACGCAAGCGAGTTTGCAACCATTAGGATTGACAATTGCCGTTGCTAAAGACCGCGCCATTGATTCCTTAATGCAGATAGGCGATCGCTTCGTCCTCAACGTTTTGGAAGAAGGCAATTATCAAGAACTCAAGAAGCACTTTCTCAAGCGCTTGCATCCCGGTGCTGACCGATTTGCTGGAGTGAAAACTCAAACCGCGAAAAACGGTTCTCCGATTTTAACTGATGCTTTGGCATACATCGAATGTGAAATCCAGAGCAGCATGGAATGCAGCGACCACTGGATTTTATACTGCACCGTCGAAGAAGGCCGTGTCTCCAAAAATGATGGACTGACAGCCGTTCGCCATCGCAAAGTAGGTAATTACTATTAATCAAAATAGTGCTGAGTCAATACCGTTCGGTTAGGTGCATAGTCCTTAAAGATCCCCCTTAGTCCCCCTTAAAAAGGGGGAAAAAGAGCCATCTATTTTTAGCCCCCCCTAAAAAAGAGCCATCTATTCTTAGCCCCCCTTTTTAAGGGGGGTTGGGGGGGATCAAGTCTTATCCAAATCGTATTGAGAGATAAAGGGGAGAGTTGAAACTTAAAGTTTCAGGCTCAAAGGTGCAACGTCCAGGCTCAAAGGTGCAACGTCCAGGTTAAAAGGTGCAACTTCCAGGCTAAAAGGCGCAACTTCCAGGCTAAAAGGCGCAACTTCCAGGCTAAAAGGTGCAACGTCGAGGCTAAAAGGCTCAACGTCGAGGTTAAAAGGCTCAACGTCGAGGTTAAAAGGTGCAACGTCGAGGTTAAAAGGTGCAACGTCGAGGTTAAAAGGCTCAACGTCGAGGCTAAAAGGCTCAACTTCCAGGCTAAAAGGCTCAACGTCGAGGCTAAAAGGCTCAAGCTTCATCCTCAGAACCTCATTCCCCTCATCTCTTTCTTCTTCTCCAATGCCCAATTCCCCAACTTTAAAACAGTTATGCCCAATTCCAAGCCACGCGACGTACAAGTTTTACCAATTGCTACAAATACTAAAGCTATCAGAGCGCGTAGTTGGTCACGTCTGCGGTTTGAAATTGAATATGCACTTGAAAGAGGTACTACCTCCAATTGCTATTTAATTGAAGCTGATAAAACCGCACTTATTGATCCACCGCCAGAAAGCTTCAGCGAAATTTATTTAGAAGCATTACGGCAGACTGTAGATTTGCAACGTTTGGATTATATAATCCTCGGTCATTTTAATCCCAACCGAGTTGCAACCCTCAAAGCAATTTTAGAACTCGCACCACAGGTAACTTTTGTCTGTTCTCTTCCCGGTGCGAACAATTTGCGTGCTGCTTTCCTAGAGCAAGATTTGAACGTCTTGGTGATGCGGGGGAAAGAAACTCTAGATTTAGGCAAAGGTCATGTTTTAAAATTCTTCCCTACTCCCAGTCCACGCTGGCCAGAAGGACTTTGTACCTACGACCAACAAACCCAAATTCTTTACACAGATAAGTTATTTGCAACTCATCTTTGTGGCGATGAAGTGTTTGATGATAACTGGGAAGCGCTCAAAGAAGACCAGCGTTACTACTTTAACTGCCTGATGGCTCCTCAAGCTCCCCACGTAGAAGCAGCTTTGGAGAAAATATCAGATTTGCAGGTAAGAATGTATGCTGTGGGTCACGGGCCATTGGTACGCACCAGCTTAATCGAACTTACCAAAGCTTATGGAGAATGGAGCCGTTCTCACAACGATCGCGAGATTTCTGTAGCTCTACTATATGCTTCAGCTTACGGGAATACGGCGACTTTAGCCCAAGCGATCGCTCTGGGACTAACTAAAGGTGGAGTCGCAGTCAAATCAATCAACTGCGAATTTGCTACCCCTGATGAAGTTCGCATCAACCTAGCACAGTCAGACGGTTTTATCATCGGTTCTCCCACCATCGGCGGTCATGCGCCAACTCCCATTCATACTGCTTTAGGTATTGTGTTATCGAGCGGTGACAACAGCAAACTTGCCGGAGTCTTTGGTTCCTATGGCTGGAGTGGTGAAGCATTTGATTTAATTGAAGGTAAACTCCGGGATGCTGGATATCGCTTTGGCTTTGACACTTTGAAGGTGAAGTTTAAACCTGATGAGGTGACGCTCAAGCTTTGTGAAGAAGTCGGCACAGACTTTGCCCAAGCATTGAGAAAGGCTAAAAAGGTGCGGGTACCACAACAAGCCGCTACTCCAGTGGAACAGGCTGTAGGTCGGATTGTTGGTTCCGTCTGCGTGATTACAGCAAAACAAGGAGAAGTGTCCACCGGGATGCTAGGCGCTTGGGTTTCTCAAGCTACCTTTAATCCACCTGGACTAATTGTTGCTGTTGCCAAAGATCGAGCGATCGAATCCTTGATGTATCCGGGCGGTAAGTTTGCCTTAAATATTCTATCTGAAGGCAATCATCAAGACTACATGAAGCATTTCCGTAAATCTTTCGCGCCTGGGGAAGACCGATTTGCCAACTTTAATACAGCAGTTGCAGATAACGGTTGTACCGTCCTTACCGACGCTTCCGCATATTTGGAATGCTCAGTTAACCAACGTCTAGAATGTGGCGATCATTGGGTTGTGTATGCAACTGTGGATGAAGGTAAATTACTCAAGCCTGATGCCGTTACTGCCATCAACCACCGTAAAACAGGCACTCATTATTAGATAGCGAGAAATTTAACGTATCGCGGAAGTCCTGAGTTTGTAGTGAGGGCTTCAGCCCTCAAATTAGGACTAAAGTCCTTAGGAATGTGGATTAAATAAAGTGCAAAAGTAGGGTGTGTTAGCGGAGCGTAACGCACCATTCCAAGTTAAATAAGAATTGCACGTTATTAAATTTGCGTTCCTTACTACAAACCTTGAATTATTCACGCCGCTCTACTTATGATAAAATTAGACCACAAATTTCTTCCTTTGCGCCTTTGCGTGAGATAAAAAAGATGTGGTTCATCTACCTGAAAATCTTAACTATATTCATCCCAAACCACGGGAAAAGAGTAATCTGAAAACGCCGAAAAACCGTGATTGTCGCTGCGGGTTTCTTGATCCAGAACTTTGACGACTTTGTTATAAATATCTTGTGCCTGTTGCGGAGAATCACCGATGCTGGTTAATCCCAACTTGCCAAACTGTGAAAGGCAACCCATAAGATGAAACACTGTACCCGTTTCAGTACCGCTATCGAAGTGCAGTCTGTGGTGAGCGATGATATCCATCAAATCATTAGGTAATAATCCCTGATAGCGCTCTTTTTGCAGATTATCAGTGGCGATATAGTATTTTGGACGACCTTGCTGACTGTAAAATAAGCCTGTAGAAAGGTCATAACGACCATTGGTTAATAATTTCAGGGTCATGAATGGATGAGTTGTGCCACCTTTACGCAGGTTAATTTCGATCGCCTGAATATCCCACTCTCCATTACCCTTGTCAACGGTGATAAAATCTACGCCAAATCGCTCTAAAGTACCTTTTTCTGCTAGCTTTCTGCCAACTTGTAGTCCCAATTGCTGTAATTCCAACCGATATCTTTCATCAGCAGGAAAGCTGCAACCAAGATAAATCTGACCGTCTGGGCCTCCGAGAATTTGGTCATGGGTTGAAAGGATTTCTACTTCGCCAGTGGGTGTAATCCGTCCTTGGACACTGGGCGATCGCTTAATTTCTCCTTCTATAAATGCTTCGACAATTGCCCCCAACTCAGGAATTCGCCCGGAAAAATTCTCCCAACTCTCTTGTTTTGCTTGAAAGCGCATTGTTAAGAAGCGATCGCTAATTGCTGCTACTCTTTCGGCATGAGTACCAATGCCTGGTGCTACATTCCCAATTGGTCTAAAATCCAGCAGCGCATTCCCTTCTCCCGAAATGCCTTCGTTGAGTTTTACTACTACCCGTTGTAATGTCGGTTGTCGTTCCCACAAATCACTGGTAGCTTCTGCCAAATCTGTGTGGTTCCAAATTTTTTCGCTGCCATCTGGATGCGGTACTCCGCTTTCCTTGAAGATTTGCCGACTACCACTTTTTGTCCCCCAAATCTGTAAATCTGGTGCGGCAGCATACAAAGGTACACCCAATTTTACAGACAATTCGCCTTCCCAGTGCGAAGAGTTGTAGCAGATCATAAATGATTTATCCAGCCTCAAAGCTTGATGAATCCGCTCTAGTAAGCGGGGGCGTTCTAAAATCTTTTGGCTCAGAGGCTTAAGGGAGGAATCGTAAGTAGAAAGTAGCAGCAAGCGATTACGAGCATGAGAGAAGGGAATTCCTGGCAACAGTTGCAGATAATAATCAATGATACTGGGATGCAGTGGTACTGATGTTACATAAACCAGCCGAGTTTGGGGATTCCGCAACCGAATTAAAGAAAATAGTAATCTTTCTTCATAATGTTCGCAGCCTTCAATCTTTTGGAGCTCGCGCTGGTCGAGACTCAAGGAAGGAATAATTAAAATATCTGCTTCACTGTTGTCAAATAGCTCAATTGTTTTCCAGCGATCGCGCAGGGTTAATTGTAAGTGGCGAAACTTTTTAACCTGCTCTAACTCAGAAATATTTTGTGTTGCCATAGCCCTTACCCTGGATCGAACCCAATACTGCTCTACTACTCTGTATATCCCAAGCCAACCCTCTTTACCAGAATTTAAAATTAAAAATTAAGAACCTCATGAAAATATTCAAAGGTTTGAGACATTGCTTCAAGCAAGTCAGAGAAACTTAACAAGAAGTGCGAAAAGTTTATCTGAAGATATCGGCTTAAGTTAATTTAAACAAAAGTTGCAATAATAGCAAGCATTTTTCTAGCCAGAGAGAAATAGGTAAAAATCTATATTTTTATTGACCGAAAATGCCACAATTTTAGAGTTACAATAGATGATTATAGACAAATTTGATAATTCTCATTCTTTTAATTTATTTTATGTCTTAAGGGTGAATAAATTTTGACTTGTTTTACCTCTAAGGAGCGATAAAGTACTGCAATATATATAGTTAACTAAGAAATAATCACTTCTAACTCTACCCTAATTGTCATCCATTTGAGGGAGGAGTTAATGTTGAAATATTGTTAATCTATCTAACAGCAAACATTTAAGAAATAACAACTACGTCTATGGCATCTCCAACACCACTTCATGGCACGGAACTAGTAGATTGTGCTAGAGCAAATGCCAACCAAGGAATTGAAACTGCTGCTTATCAATGTGGCTATGGTGAAGACCTCAACAAATTTGCCCAAGAACTCAGACAAGCTTGTGAAGAAATGAATTTACAAGTGAAGGAACTTAGCGGATTGATTACTGACCAAGACCTGATACTGGAATTGGGTGGTGGCGAAATTGTTGCTCCAGATACAGCAACAGAATTGTAAAACTTAGTCATTTGTACTTTATTATTCACTAATGACCAATGACAAATGACCAATGACTCTTTTTATAATTTTAAAATTACCCGCGCCAAATTGAAGTAAATTAAAACGCCCACTACATCAACTGCTGTGGTGATGAATGGTGCTGACATTAATGCTGGATCTAAACCGAGGTAGCGAAATAGAAACGGCAGTGCTGAACCGGAGATAGAAGCTAAAATAGAAATAGCTACTAGACGCTGTTCTCGATCTACCACAGGCACAGCCAGAAAGTCATATCTTTGGATTAATCTTGCAACTTCTTCTTGGTCTGTATCAGTGTGGACAAACACCACATCACGAGTCATAAATAATCATACACATAGATTTCTCGTAGGGGCATGGCAATGCCATGCCCCTACGAGAAATCTATGTGTATCAAGGTTTTCGTGAAATGGTATAAGATGCAAGTCGATGCAACTAAGGTGCGAGTCAAAAAAACTTGTGTGCACACCGTAGGGTACTGGGCGAATAGATTTTAGTGGAGCTAACTTTATGGGAATACTATTTAATATTGGTGTTTCTGTAAGGAATAATTAACGTATGAATTTGCTGCGGCTGAGAATGCATCACTTAATCGAGCAGTTAGCCGATGAAGATTTGCAAGACATTTGGAATGTTCTTGAAGCTTTACATTGTGACTTTTATATGCTGAAAGCTATACAACAAGTGAAGCGATCGCAGCAACCGTGGGATATCTTAACCCATGAAGAAGCGGTACGACTGTTGATGTTTTTCTGATTTAGCAGTGCTTTTAGTAGCCCTCAAGCTTTGGTTAAGGTAAGCCTAGTGACTCTGGAAATACGCTATGCAAGGTCTTTTTTGCTAGACCTGAAAAATTTAGAACCTGCTGCCTACGAGCGGGTGTATGATTTTGTCTTTATTGAGTTAGCCCAAAAATGGCAGCTGAGTGATTTAAAAGAACTGCGACAGCTTGACAGTGAAGGCATTTTTCACCGCTTTACCCTCGATAATTATCTGATTGGTATAGAAATTAGAGGTGAAATTGTCAAATTTTTGCGTGTCATCCCGATGCCAGATGTTTAAGCTCAGAGTTAAGCGAACACTTAAAACTGTAAATTGTATAAGGCTAGGCAGGGATCGCCATAACCATACACTAAACTGGTTTTTGAGATAACACTTTATTTGAGATTTCCCTATGGATGCTAGGGCACTTTGGCAACGATACCAAAACTGGTTATATTTCCACGAGGGATTGGGACTGTACTTAGACGTGAGTCGGATACAGTTCGATGATGCCTTCGTGGATTCGTTGCAGCCGAAGTTTGACAAAGCGTTTGCGGATATGGCTCAACTGGAGAAGGGTGCGATCGCAAATCCCGATGAGAACCGCATGGTTGGACACTACTGGCTGCGAAATCCTGATTTAGCGCCAACTCCAGAACTTACACAAGAAATTGTCCAAACCCTAGAACAAATCGAAGCTTTTGCGGAAAAAGTTCAAACAGGTGGCATTCATCCTCCTAGAGCCAGCCGCTTCACGGATATTATCTCCATTGGCATTGGTGGTTCCGCCCTCGGTCCCCAATTCGTCGCTGAAGCCCTCGTTCCTGATTTCCCGCCCCTGAAACTTCACTTTATCGATAACAACGATCCAGCAGGTATTGATCGCGTTCTCAATCATGTGCGAAACAGCCTCGCCAGCACCTTGGTATTGGTGATCTCCAAATCTGGGGCAACACCGGAACCTCGCAACGGCATGATTGAAGTTAAAAAAGCCTACGCCGGACACAATTTGGAATTTGCCCAATATGCGGTAGCTATTACTAGCGTTGATAGCAACCTCGATAAACTAGCCAAAGATGAAGGCTGGCTGGCCAGGTTTCCCATGTATGACTGGGTGGGAGGACGCACCTCAGAAATGTCTGCTGTGGGGCTAGTACCAGCAGCATTGCAGGGCATTGATGTTCGCGCCATCCTAGATGGTGCAAAAGAGATGGATGACGCTACCCGCGTCCCAGATGTGAAAAATAACCCAGCAGCCTTACTCGCCTTATCTTGGTACTTTGCTGGCAACGGAAAAGGCGAAAAAGATATGGTTGTCCTACCTTACAAAGACAGCTTATCTTTATTCAGCCGCTATTTGCAACAGCTGGTGATGGAATCCTTGGGCAAGGAAAAAGACCTAGACGGTAACATTGTCCATCAAGGCATCGCCGTTTATGGCAACAAAGGCTCAACAGATCAACACGCTTACGTCCAGCAGTTACGCGATGGTGTAGCGAATTTCTTTGCTACCTTCATCGAAGTGTTGGAAGATCGTCAAGGCCCATCCGCCGAAATAGATCCGGGAGTTACATCAGGCGATTACCTTTCCGGTTTTCTCCAAGGAACCCGACAAGCGCTTTATGAAAATCACCGCGATTCAATTACAGTGACGATTCCGCAAGTCAACCCTCGAACTGTCGGGGCATTAATTGCTTTGTATGAACGTGCTGTTGGTTTATATGCTAGCTTGATCAACGTCAACGCCTACCATCAACCAGGCGTAGAAGCTGGCAAAAAAGCTGCCGCCACCATTCTCGACTTGCAAACACGAGTGGTAGCAGTGCTACAAAAAGAAAAAACTCCTCTTTCTCTTGACGAACTCGCTTCTAAGGCAGGTGCATCAGAGCAAGTTGAGGCAATTTACAAGATTTTGCGTCATATCCATGCCAATCAGCGAGGTGTGGTTTTACAAGGTGATCTTCAGAAACCCAGTAGTTTGAAAGTTTCTGCTAGCTGATAGCTTTAGCTTGAAAATCGCATTTTGTCCATAATTGTTCTATCAGCAACAATTTTTTATTGTGAAGCATTCTAGATAGGAAGTATATCTTCAGTCTAGGATGCTTCACTGTTATGTATTCAATTCATAATTCACGCTGCGATCGCCTTTATCTTTCTGTAAAATAAAGTTAAAATAGCATTAAAAAATCGGGTTAATTAGTATGACTGAATCAATTGCAAAACAACCTGCACGTCGAGGTAGAATCTTTCCAGAACACACTTTACCACCTGAAGAACTTGCTAGACGCAAAGCTGAAGATGAGGCATTTTATCAGCGCTGTCGAGCAATTTTTGAGCGTGTGCGTCATAATTTGATTCAGGAACACTATGGCTGGTATATTGCAGTGGAGCCAAATAGTGATGATTACTTGATTGATGCAGATAAAATGCAAGCTCATAAAAAAGCCCTAGAAAAGTACCCAAATAGTAGACATTGTGTATTCTGTTTAAATGAAACGGGAACAACTGGCACAATATGATTCAGGGTAACTTTGGGGATAATGGGCAACTATTTTTTGAAATTGATTTGATTGCATCTGATGGATTAGATTTGTCTGTAGATGCCATGTTGGATACTGGTTTTACAGGCTTTATGGCTATTAATAAACAAGATTTAGAGTGTCTTGATTGGGCTTACATCGGTGAAGAATCTCTACGAACTGCTAAGGGAGAATCAAGATTTGATATTTATTTAGGTAAGGTGATATTAAACGAACAAGAGTATGAAATCGATGTTTATGTGGGCAATGAAATTACGGAAGTATTGTTAGGTTCAGAATGGCTAAAGGTTCTGCCGTTGGTGGCAAATTATCAGGCTAGTATATTAACTTTGGGATAATCACGCTTGCATTTCAGTTATTTTGAAACGAACCGCCAAGGCGCAGAGAACACAGAGGGAAGAAAAGAGATATATTTAGCTATTTTTAATTAATAGGTAAATCGCACAGAAAGTAAAAGCGATGTCTATTCTTTAAAAATCTCCCCAACCTCCTTTTAAAAGAGGGTTGGAGGGATTAAGTCTTAACTCAACCTTATTCCTTTATGAAGAATAAGCATCCATTGGTAGACAAGAACAAACAAAATTTCTATCACCAAAGGCTGCGTCAATACGACCAACAGCCGGCCAAAATTTATACTCACGAGTCCAAGGCGCAGGGTAAGCAGCTTGTTCACGAGAATAAGAATGCTGCCATTCTCCAGCGATGAGACTTTCGGCAGTGTGGGGTGCGTTCTTCAAGACATTATCTTGGGTATCCACCTTACCCAATTCAATTTCGGCAATTTCTTGGCGAATAGAAATCAACGCATCGCAGAAACGATCCAACTCTTGTTTAGATTCACTTTCTGTCGGTTCCACCATGATTGTACCCGCTACAGGCCAGGAGACAGTCGGTGCGTGGAAACCATAATCTATGAGACGTTTGGCAACATCATCAATTTCGATCGCAGCTGATTTTTTGAGCGATCGTAAATCTAAAATACACTCATGGGCAACTAGACCATTTTTACCCTTATACAAAACCGGATAGTACGATTCCAGTTTCTTGGCCATGTAGTTAGCGTTGAGAATTGCCACCTTAGTTGCTTGGGTCAAACCAGCTGCACCCATCATTGCAATGTACATCCAAGAAATCACCAAAATACTAGCACTACCCCAAGGCGCAGCAGCAACCGCACCAATATTAGAGTGCTGAGTTGAGTTGTTGATAGTGACAACAGGGTGTCCAGGTAAAAAAGGCACCAAATGAGAAGCGACACCAATAGGCCCCATACCAGGGCCACCGCCACCATGAGGAATACAGAAGGTTTTGTGCAAATTCAAATGACAGACATCCGCGCCAATATCCCCAGGACGGCAAATTCCCACTTGGGCGTTCATATTTGCCCCATCCATGTAAACTTGTCCACCACGACTATGGACAACAGCGCATATTTCCTGAATTGGCTCCTCAAAAACGCCGTGAGTCGAGGGATATGTCACCATTAAGGCAGCAAGTTCATTACTATGTTTTTCTGCCTTAGCCTTCAGGTCATCAACGTCAATATTACCTTGTGAGTCACAGGCAACTGTCACCACCTTCATCCCGCACATTACCGCACTCGCTGGGTTTGTTCCATGTGCCGAAGTGGGAATCAAGCAAACATTGCGGTGTCCTTCTCCACGATTTTGGTGATATTGGCGAATTACTAAAAGCCCGGCGTATTCGCCCTGAGAACCAGCATTTGGTTGCAGAGAAATGCCAGCAAACCCGGTAATTTCAGCTAACCATTCCTCAAGTTGCCTAAACAGGATTTGATAACCTTGCGTTTGCGATGCCGGGGCAAATGGATGAATCCTGCCAAATTCCTCCCAACTTACCGGAATCATCTCAGCTGTCGCATTCAACTTCATTGTGCAAGATCCCAAAGGAATCATTGATGTAGTTAGCGACAAGTCCTTGCTTTCTAGCTTGTGCAGATAGCGCAACAACTCAGTTTCTGAGTGATAGCGATTAAAGACTGGGTGGGTGAGATATGTACTTGTACGGGAGAGAGAGAGATGAGGAAGAGAGGGAGAAGTTAATTCTTCTACGGTAAAAGGTAAATCATCTGTACCAGCGAAAATCTGCCAGAGGTGAATTAAGTCTTCTGGCGTAGTTGTTTCATCCAGCGAGATCCCAACAGCAGTTGCATCAAAAACCCGCAGGTTAATTTGAAGTTGTTCGCTAGCTGCCAGAATATCTTCTAAATTCTGTGTTCCCAGTTCTACTCGCAGCGTATCAAAGAAATCTTTGGAACTGATGCTGTAACCTAAACGCTTTAGTCCTTCTGCTAGTAACACCGTCAAATAGTGGATGTTTTCAGCAATTTGCTTTAGTCCATCTGGCCCATGATAAACGGCGTACATACTCGCCATTACCGCCAGTAGCACCTGTGCAGTACAGATATTACTAGTAGCTTTTTCGCGGCGGATATGCTGTTCACGGGTTTGCAAGGCGAGACGTAATGCAGGTTTACCTTGGGCATCTTTTGATACTCCCACAATTCGCCCTGGAACCAGCCGCTTATACTCTTCCTTCGTTGCAAAGTATGCCGCATGAGGTCCCCCAAACCCCAAGGGAATACCAAATCGCTGGGTGCTACCGACAGCAATATCAGCGCCAAATTCCCCAGGAGGGGTTAGCAAAGTTAAACTTAAAGGATCTGCTGCTACCGTCACCAATGCACCCTTAGCATGGGCTTTTTCTATAAAAGCGCGGTAGTCGTAAATGGTGCCATCACTTGCGGGGTATTGCAGAACAGCCCCAAAAATTGATTGATCAAAATCAAAGGTCTGATGATCGCCGACAATGATCTTAATCCCTAATGGTTCAGCCCGTGTTTGTAACACGTCGATAGTTTGGGGATGGCACTCACGAGAGACGAAATAGGCATTTGCCTGATTTTTACAAACACCATAGCTTAAACTCATCGCTTCAGCTGCTGCTGTGGCTTCATCGAGTAACGAAGCATTGGCAATTTCCAAACCTGTTAAGTCGATAATCAGGGTTTGGAAATTTAGCAGCGCTTCTAGTCGCCCTTGGGCAATTTCTGGCTGATAAGGAGTGTAGGCAGTATACCAACCTGGGTTTTCTAGGATGTTACGCCCAATCACAGGTGGGGTAATACTGTCGTAATATCCCATACCGATGTATGAGCGGAAAACCTGATTTTTGACAGCAATTTTTTTTAATGATACCAGTGCTGCATACTCACTTTCTGCTTCTGGTAACTTTAGCGATCGCTTCAGCCGAATTGTCTGGGGTACTGTTTGGTCGATTAGGGCATCTAGGCTGGGAAATCCCAAAACCTTAAGCATTTGCTGGATGTCATCGGAGTTAGGGCCAATGTGTCTTGGCGCAAAATTACTTAACTTTTGACTTTTTTCGTCCAGCACTTGCTGCTCATTAGACTTGATGATCGGAGCGTGTACTACCACAAATTACTCTCCAGATGGTACTATTTCATATTTTGCAATAAATACTCATGATAAGTAGGTGTAACTTCTCGGTTCATCTAAATTTCATGACTTATCTTCGGGCAGAGTGGGAAATAGGAGAGACAAGGGAGATGGCGGAGACAAGGAAGAAAATTTTACCTCGTCCCCCTTGTCCTCGTCATTCCCTACTCCCCACTCCCTACTCCCTATTCCCCTTCTACCAGGGCGCGGTACTCATCCGCAGTCAAGGCATCTTCAACTTCATCGGGGTCATTGACACGTACTTTCAAAAACCATCCCTCGGCATAGGGATCATTTGCCACTTGTTCAGGAGATTCAATCAACGCTTCATTGCGTTCTATAACTGTTCCTGTTACTGGCGAGTTCAGTTCTTCCACGGCTTTCACTGATTCAATTGTGCCAAAGTTTTCTCCCCTGGTAAGAGCGTCGCCAATTTCTGGCAGTTCCAAAAAGACGATATCACCCAATTCATGTACAGCAAATTCAGTAATGCCAATGGTGGCAATTTCACCATCTAACCGCACGTATTCATGAGAATCCAGGTATCTGAAATCTTGAGGATATTCAAAAGACATATCACTTCCTCTCCCTTATCAAAAAAATTATTGCCCCAACAGTCATCCAAGCCATATTTAGTAATCAACCTTACTGTAGATTGAGTAACTTACAACACATTATTCCTCAAAAACCTCGACCCTTATCAGCTGGCGACACGATTTTTTGAACGATAAAAGGGACGTTTAACCACAACTGCTGGATAAGCTTTGCCGCGAATTTCTACTTCTACCTGCTGAGTGACAGTTGCTAGCTGGGTGGGAACGTAGGCTAAGGCAATGGGATAACCAAGTGTGGGCGACAAAGTGCCACTGGTAACTTCTCCTACGATTTTACCTGCTGATAATACTTGGTAGCCATGACGAGCGATGTTGCGTCCTTGTGTTTGCAAACCTACCAATCGGCGCTGCACTCCAGCACTTTTTTGCTGTTCCAAAACCGTCCGACCAATAAAATCGCCTTTGGTATCTAAGTGAACTAACCACCCCAAACCTGCTTCTAATGGTGTGGTGGTGTCATCGATATCTTGCCCGTAAAGTGCCATCGCCGCTTCTAGCCGCAGGGTATCTCTGGCACCGAGTCCACAGGGGACAACACCAGCATTATGGAGACTTCGCCACAATTCTATCCCTACATCTGGATCTACCATCACCTCAAAGCCATCTTCTCCGGTGTAACCTGTGCGGGCTATGAAGGCAGGTTTACCTAGTAGTGTTGCTTCTAAATGCCCGAAGGCTTTGATGGGTTGTAAATCTTGTTGCACTAAGGGTTGAAGATATTTAATCGCTTTTGGGCCTTGCACGGCAATTAAGACTTTATCTGGTGAAATATCTTGGAATTGCACTTCATCCAGGTCAAGGTGTTGCAATAGCCATGCTTTATCTTTACCACAAGTTGCCGCATTGACTATGATAAATGCTCTCTGTGTACCAGTGGGATCTTCACCTTGATAATAAACTATAATGTCGTCAATAATTCCCGCTTGAGGATTTAACAATACGGTGTATTGAGCTTGACCAGGTTGTAACCGACTCAAGTCTGAAGGCACTAGAGGCTGGAGTTGGGAAATCAGGTTTTTACCTTGGAGGGTAAATTTGCCCATGTGGGAAATATCGAACATTCCGGCTGTATTTCTTACAGCCTCGTGTTCGCGGCTAATGCCACTAAATTGCACGGGCATTTCCCAGCCGCCAAAGCTGGTAAGGCGGGCTTTGAGTTCTACACCTAATTGATATAAAGGGGTTCGCGCCAAAAGTTGGGCGTTGTCTTCTTGATTAGCCACAGGTAATTATTTTGCGATCGCACCTCAACATCTATCATCCTACGAGATGCTTTCTGGTTTTACAGATTTGTGTATCGAATTGGGGCATTGGGCATGGGGCATTGGGCAAAACAGTTCCGTTAGCGGATAGCTAAGGTTTAGCCCGTTCCCAGTTTTGAGTGCTGAGTAAAGAAATGAGATCCCCACTCAGCACTCATTACTCAGCACTCCTGAAGGGCATTGGGCATTAGTTATTCTTCCTCATCTCCCCTACTCCCCACTCCCCACTCCCTCATCCCCTTATCCCCTTCTGTGAGGTTTAATAGTTAATGGTGGAAGTGTTGAGATTTGTTAAGAAGACATTATGAAATATTGCCAATTGTTAGCTAGCTTTATCTTAGCTATGGTTCTTTTTTTGTTTCCCTTATCGGCGCAAGCCGCCAGTTCTTCCAGTATTACCCGTTCTGTGGGTAATGATCAACTTAAGGGCAAGGATTACTCTGGTCAAAGTTTAATTGGCACTGAGTTTACCAATCTCAAATTAGAGAATGCTAATTTTAGTAATACTGACTTACGTGGTGTCGTGTTTAACGGTACTTTATTGGATGGAGTAAATCTGCATGGTGCAGATTTTAGTGAAGGTATAGCTTATCTAACAAGGTTTAAGGATGCTGATTTAAGTGATGCTGTGTTGACCGATGCAATGATGCTGCGTTCTGTTTTTGATGAGGTGGATATCACAGGTGCTGATTTTACAAATGCAATTTTAGATGGGATAGAAGTGAAAAAACTCTGTGTTAAAGCAAGTGGTGTGAATTCTAAAACTGGTGTGGATACTCGCAAATCTTTAGGATGTAAGTAGACCCTCTCCCCTCTTCTTCGTTGATGGAGAGGGGATATTATTTTAAAATAAATAGTGCTTTTAATTTTCCAAAATATTGAAGGAGCGGGGTATTGAAATCGACAACTCTAAGATTTATGGTTGTAAAGCCTAGTTATGAGTTATAAATTATGATTTATGAGTTTTATTGTTAACTCCTAATTCCTAACTTTTTACCTGTACTGCTCGTGAATCTACGCCGCCTGATTCCAATTTTTGATAGTTCAGTCTCCAACTGGGCATTAGAAGCGCGGTTGTTGCGCTGGTTAACGTTGATTTGGCTGTTCGTCGGCTTGATCATACTGTTTTCAGCATCCTATCCTGTCGCTGACGCCCGTCATGATGATGGGTTGTACTACTTTAAGCGTCAACTGCTTTGGGTCTTCGTTTCCTTAATCGGATTCAATATTATTGTTAATTTACCATTGCAGAAAATTTTGGGACTATCTCATTGGTTTTTGTTATTGTTTTTGGCATTAATTTTCACTACTCTGATCCCAGGATTGGGAAAGAAGGCTTTTGACGCAGCGCGTTGGATAGCGATTGGGCCAGTTCCGATTCAACCCTCAGAATTAATTAAACCCTTTTTGGTACTGCAAAGTGCACGGCTTTTTGGTCAGTGGGAACGAATCAGTTCGCGGGTTCGCTTGGCTTGGTTGGGTATTTTCGGTCTGGTACTTTTAGGAATTATTGCCCAGCCTAACTTGAGTACAACAGCACTTTGCGGCATGACTATTTGGCTAATTGCTCTAGCAGCAGGATTACCTTACAAGTATCTGGGAGGAACAGCAATTGGTGGAGTGATGTTGGCAATACTCAGTATTAGTATTAAAGAGTATCAGCGTAGGCGAGTGATATCATTCCTCAATCCTTGGGCGGATGCTACAGGAGATGGCTACCAGTTGGTGCAAAGTTTACTAGCCATAGGTTCTGGTAGAACTTGGGGAGCCGGATTTGGGCTTTCCCAACAAAAGCTATTTTATTTACCAATTCAGGACACCGATTTTATTTTTGCCATATTCGCTGAAGAGTTTGGCTTTGTTGGTAGTATGGTGCTATTGGCACTTTTAGCTATATTTGGTACTCTCGGATTAATTGTGGCGCTGAAGGCGAAAAATCCAGTGCATCGATTGGTAGCGATCGGTGTGATGGTTTTGATGATCGGACAATCATTGCTCCACGTTGGAGTTGCTACAGGTTCTCTACCAACTACTGGCTTACCATTCCCCATGTTCAGTTATGGTGGTAATTCCATGATTGCCAGTTTAATATCTACTGGATTGCTAATTAGGGTAGCACGCGAAAGTAGTGAAGCTGAGGTAGTACCGTTGCGAAAACCCTTGTCTGAAAATGGGCATAGACGCCGAGCTTTTCAGAAAAATAGGAATTAAGCTAGCAGTTACTCATATTACCAGAGTTGTAAGAACTGCGTGGAAACCACGCCACTTAACTTTCAATACGGTTCGGTTAATATGTTTGCCTCTCGGAGATCCCCCCAACCCCCTTAAAAAGGGGGGCTTTTTTCATTCTTTACCCCTTTTTTAAGGGGGTCGCCACAGGCGGGGGGATCTTATCCGAACCGTATTGACTTAACTTTAGCGTGAGTTCGACGAACCTCTCCCTGCTTTGAACTAAAGTTCAAATCTGTCCCTCTCCGAGTCGGAGAGGGATTGTTTTGCGTAGTAAAAACTTCGATAAAACTTACCTTAGAGGTAAGGGAGTCTTAAATGGGCTGCTGGGTGGAAGAGTAGGCACAATTGGGCTAATGCTAGGTATAGGAGTAGGCTCTACTTTTTTAATGACTGTGATTGCAAATCCTCTTTGTTGAGGCTGTTGCTTACCAGATATATCATTTACTAGCAGTCCGATTTGAGGCGGAAAGGCTTGATTGACTGGAAGCTTTATTGAGTCAACTGGTTTAACGTCATTGCCGTATGGGAGAAGTTTAACCTGAATATTTTCTCCCTCTACATTCCAACTGAGAGTAGCAGATTCCCCTTCGTTGAGAACCAGGTTTGGTTGCTCACTACCGTTGATTCTGAAAGAGACAATCCTAAATGGTTTCGGTAATATTTCTATTTTAGATTCAGTCTTTTTAGAATCAATTTTTTGACTTCCATTATTAGGAAAAGCTTTGATTTCAAAGGCAAATTTTCCGGCTTTGTCTGCTGGGAGAGGAATATTTTTACATTGGAGTTGTTGATTTTGTTGTGTACAGAGTTTTTGAAGTTGAGGGTCGGCAATATTACCTTGATTAAATTTATAAGTAATTGGTTCACTATATGATGTACCATCATCGGCACTGCCGATAATTTGAACTTGTCCTAGCAATAAGGGCCGGGCGATCGCCCAACTTAAAAGAATCTTTTGACCTTTGGTATACTGTGGTTTATCTGGTTGAAAAGTAATCACTTGAGGGACTTGTTTCTCAGCTATTTCTACTTGAGTTGTTTGGCTAACTAACTGGTTCTTTGGAGAAAATAACTGTATACCATTACGATAAAAAGCTTGTAACTCAAAAGTGTAATTCCCTTTTGTTTTCACTCCAGTTTTAACATTGCTACAAATTAACTCTTGTTGTTCTTGTACTTGACAAGGAGGTATTTCGTTAGCGCTTGCTTTACCTAGTGACTCAGGAATACCATTACTGAAGTCATAGGTAATAGGCTGAATCGGTTGCGAACCTTTGGTCGTCAAAACCAGCTTTTGCAATTGTTGATAATTGTGAATGTCCCACCTCAAAGCTACCTCATCCTCCTCTTCAGTAATTCTAGGGTTATTGGCACTAAAATTTTCTAATCTCAAAGGATCGGGGCTTAAAATTCGCCAAATGATGAATCCTATCCCTCCCAATAACCCCAAAATTGCCAAAACCAACAGAATAAATTGCCACCAAGGACGGGGTTTCCACACCAAAGTTCCCTGAGGCAATGTATTAGGTAAAGGTAAATTTTGTTGGTCTTTGATATCAACTTTAAAGTTGACAACTAACCCTGTACCAAACCACGGTTGTCGCCACCAAGGTCTGGGTTTGACCGTCAACTTGGTTTCAACGCTCCTATTAGGTAATAATCTAACTTCAGTTGGATCAAATTTGTAAGTATATAGTTGTTCTTCATCTCGACTTTCTAAGCTTAATATCAGTTCGCGGACAATATTACCCCGGTTAGCTAATGATAATTCGTACTTGCCAAGCCTACGGCTAACTTGTCCCAAGATAGTATTAAGTTCTATATCTAGGCGATAATTTGTTGGAATTTGGATGTACACCAAATCCAGCAGTACCAAGTCTGGAGAGTTTTCCGAAGACAAGCGGATTGTCGGAGAATAGCTTCCCGCCAGGGTATCCCCAGGTGGGTGAAATTTCAACAATATTTGACCTTGAGTAGCAGGATTGAGTTCTAGTGCAGTCGCCTCAGACACCAATCCTGTCCCCTCAAATCCAGTTGCGGAATAATTGATTGTGAACCAGTCTTCGTCTAAATCTGGGCAAGCCAAGCGGAACCTGTCTACGAGATGAGAGCGATTATCAACTATCACCTCCACTTGCAGAGGTTCACTAGGATTGAAAATTAGTGGCTTGTTGGGGTTGGTGTTAGGTCTAATGGAAAATGTTGGGTCATTTACCCGAATTGCAGTCTGTTCTTTTAGCAGAACCTTAATTTGATTTGGGAAGGTTATAGGAGTGTCTTGGGGATAATGTTGAGGGGAGTCTACGACTAATGTATAGTCATAAGTTCCTGGGAGAGCATCAGCAGCAATTTGAAACTCAAATGTTACTTCGTCGCTATTTTGTTGGGGAGCTAATGCTAAACTCTCTCTAGGGGAACTAGACCAGCCTGTTAAATTTTGAAATACCTCATCAAAAACAAAATATAGGTCAATAACAGCACTTTGATCTCCCTGATTGATCACAACAATATGGAGATCAATGGTATCTCCTGGCATTCCAAATTGAATTCCAGGGGGGTTGATAATAACTTGTAGCGGATTGAATTTAGCTTGCATATCATCGACTTCCTTATTTGATGCGGTGTAGTTTGACTTGAAAATCTTCACTACCACTCACAATCATGGTTCCTTGATTAGTTTTCAAGTCGATACTATTGATTTTTTTAGAGCTTTGGTAAATTGTTTTACCTTCTGCTGACTTTGTTTTGTCGAGCTTATGTTCGGGGGTTAAGTACCAAACTACAACTCGCCCATCATCGCCACCACTTACTAGCAGATTACCATCTTCACTAAATGCTAGACTACGCACAGATGTTTTTGATGCTGGCCAGCGGTCTAGTGGTGAGCAATTTAGTTCATTGACTTGTTCTTGAGGATTAGGATTTTTGATAGTTTGGCACTGATTCAAATTCCAAATCGTAATGAATCCCGCGGAATCAGAGGTTGCAAGGATTTTTTCTGCCGAGTTAGGAACAAAAGCCAATCCCCAAATATAGTCTTCACGCCCAACTCTTTCGTCTAGTTTTTCTAGACTCTGCACTGATAAACCTGTCAATTGTTTATCAGATTGAGTTGGATTCCATTGCCACAAGATGAAACGCTTAAAGTTTCCAGCAATGACTAGAGTTTTTGCATCTGGGCTGAGATTTAATGCCCGGACTTGGAAACCTGATAGCTTCAATGTACTTTGTACGTCGATAACTTGCGGTTCTGGCAGAAAATTACTGTTAGATGCTGGTCTTGACCACACTCTAACTTTACCACTGCCATAACCACTGAATAAGTTAAGTGAGTTTGAGGTGAAAGCTAAATCAAAAACGCGATCGCCTTTTGCTTTAGGATCTTTAAGGTCTTGAAGTTGACTAATCTTTGCACCTGAGGGGACATCTCTTAGTTCAATTACCCCATTATCTAGACCAACAGCAGCACGATCATTTTGTAACGGCATGAAGCGTAAGACTTGTACTGCGTCATCGGTAATCGCCATTAAACCTTTAGGCTGTTGCGGTTTATCACAAGCAAGGGGTTGCCCAGCATAACTTACTGTATCATCGGGGTCTAAGCTATCATTACCGATTCTCCAAAGTCTTAAGGTGCAATCATCTGAGCCACTGACCACAGATAAACCAATGCCACTAAAACGCACTGAGTTTACAGAACGTGTATGCATGACATTTCTTGGTTGCAGTATTAATGCTAGGAGGGCGGCTAATAATGCGATCGCAGCCAACTGTAACCATAGAGGTATAATTGGCAAAATCTCCACTTCCAATGTCTGCGTGGCGGGGTCTGTACTCCCTAAACGTTGGTCGGATAATTCCGATTTAGCCTCTAATAAGAGAGTTTTGCTGATTCCTACCCAAGAGCGTTTTGTTTTAACATCCAGGATGACTTTAGTTGTCTCTCCTAAATTGAGATTGGCAACTTCGGGAAGCTTTTTAAAACTGCATTTTCGCTCGTCTCTACCCTGCACCTGGATATTGATTTGCTGGTTGAGGTTGCTGGCGTTTTTAAATAGTAATTCAAAGGAAACTGTATCAGATTTCCAGTCAGGCAACCATGCCGATTTACTAGGAATTTTCAGGTGTTTTTGGGTAGTGGTAAAGTCTATAAAACCCACAGGCAAAACTTCCACATTGCCTTCAGCATTAGTTGGATAACCATTATTGCTAACAGCTTCAATAGTAAAAGGGTAATTTTGACTGGGCGCTTGTACTACAGAAGGGGGTTGGCATTGAAATGTGGCTTCTGCTAAACCACCTGCTTCTAAGGATAATCGGCGTTCTGCACTGCCAGCTAGCCAAGATGGATCAACGCCTGTAAAACGTAGCACCACTTCGGTCGGTTGTTGCCCCAAGTTTCGCACCCTTACTGGTATATCTACAGAATTGCGCGGATAAACTTGGAACTCTCGTACAGGCAATTCAACATTAAAATGTGTTGGTCTGTTGTCTCGCTCGATTTTCAGGCGCAACACAAGCCGGCACTGTTGTGCTAATTGCGGTGAAAAAATCTGCACCATCAGGTTGACAGTACCAACAAATCCCGGAATGGGTGTATTGAATATGAAAACTTGGAATATGGTACTACTACCGGGTGGCTTGGCTGCTGCTACCTCTGGTTCGAGTCTATACCAACGATATCCTGTGTTTCGGGTTTCTCCCGCTGCGGCAATTTCTATCTGAAAATTGACAAAGCGATCGCTGTCATTATTGACAGTTACCTCAAATGAGGCAGGAGTATCACCAGGACGAAAGGTTAGGTTCTGAGTTGAAAGGCTGGCATTTACAACATTTTTTTCCATGCTATTTATTATTCATAACATTTTTTTATATTCTGGATGACTAGCAGTATTAGAAAATTAATGTTTGCCAAAACATGACAATAAATTCTTTGGCTTGATTATTGAAGTTTATTTGATAGATGTGATATTCAGAAAAATCATATAACAAAATCTGCATACATCAACTGATATTTAGTATTATTTTCAACACAACTTGCAAAATCGAGTTTCTGAAATCAAAAGCTTTGACTAGCAAGAAGACCGATTTTTGATACCCCTGCTATGTATAAGCATCTGACAGTCGCGTTTTTCGCTCTCGCAACATATAAAAAAACACATTGAAATTGAAAAACTGAAATGCTTACTGGGCAGGGGTTATAAAATATGTTTCTTCAGAGTTGGGCAAGCATAGTGCAAATACATAATTTTGGTGCTTTACAAAATCAGCAACTTGCTAGATGATAACGAAAGGAAAAATTACTAGTAAACAACAAGATTCTTTTCGCTTTTGGTAGTTGTGTGAAAACCCTGTAATTATAAGGCTGAGTTGGTTTAAGTTTTTCTTATAACCCTAAGCTCAAAGTAACAAAATGGTAACGCTACATATCTCACACTCCCAAGAAAATCCCAAAATTTTCACTTCCAACACCCATAGTTTAGTCTTCATCGACATGGCAGTTGAAGACTATAGCAGTTTAGTTAACAGCATACTGCCCAATACTGAAGTGTTTGTTATCGACTCGACACGTAACGGTGTTGAGCAAATTACGGAAATTCTGACGAATTGCCAGAACGTAAATTTAAGCGACATACACATTGTATGCCACGGTGCCCCTGGTTACTTACAACTGGGCAACACCCATTTAGGACTTGATACCCTTGACGAATACAGCCAGCAACTAGAACAGTGGCAGAAGAAATTCTTAGCCTCTGCCAAAACCGATAGCCCCTGTAACTTACTAATATATGGTTGCAATGTAGCTTCTGGTGATGCCGGGGGAGAATTTATTGCCAAACTGCACCAACTTACAGGAGCGAATATTGCCGCTTCTCGTCAACGGATTGGGAATGCAGCATTAGGTGGTAGCTGGGAGTTGGAAGTCCGCACTGCTGAGATGGAAGTCAGTTTAGCGATCGCAGAAACGACACGCCAGGCTTACGCAGGTGTGCTAGCAACCTTCACAGTAAATAATATTGGGGACGCGGATGATGGCGATCGCAATAACGGTATCACAACTTTACGCGAGGCAATTAATTTAGCCAATGCGACTGCTGGGGCAGATGCGATCGCCTTTGGAGGAAGATTCATAGATACTACCCCAGATACTATTACCCTCACCTCTGGGCAACTAACGATTACCGACGATGTTACCATCTTGGGGACTGGGACATCTAATCTAACTGTGAGTGGAAATAATGCCTCTCCAGTATTTGAGATATCGGGATTAGCGACAGGTGTAAGTATTGATAGTTTGGCGATCGCTAGCGGCGCTATTAGAATCAATAGAAATTCCATCCTCAGCCTAGCTAACAGCAGTGTGTCTGGGAATACAGCCAGAAGTGGCATCTCTAACAACGGTATCCTCGATCTTACTAACACTAGCGTCTCTGGCAATACGGAAGGCGGTATTTATAATGGTGGTTTCCTCAGCCTAACTAACAGCAGTGTTTTTGGCAATACCGGGGCAACCCCCCTTTGGTTTGACAATAGCCCTGCGGGAGGCGGCATTTTTAATGACGGTTCTGGTGAGAACATTGGTAATCTCAACCTAATTAACAGCAGTGTTTTTGGCAATACGGCAAACTCCGGCGGTGGCATTTATAATCAGGGCGGTACTCTCAGCCTAACTAGCAGCACTGTTTCTGGGAATACGGCAAGCTTCGGCGGTGGCATTTTTAACGGAGATGATGGTGGTTATTCTGGCGGACTAGCTACTTTAGCTAACAGCACCATCTCTGGCAATACAGCCTTTGAAGATGGCGGTGGCATCTATAATGGCTCCAGCTATATAATGAGAAGCAACAGCCTCACCCTAATCAATACCACAATTACCAATAACACAGCTGACTCAGATAGTGATGGTACTGGCAATGGTGGAGGAGTTTTTAGTGTTAGTGATTACCCTGATCCCATCAACGTTAGTAATACCATCATTGCAGGCAATTTAGACAACTCCACCTCCGGTGATATACACCCCGACGTAGATGGTAGACTGAGTAACTCCGGCAATAACCTGATTGGCAATAATACTGGTAGCACTGGCTTTACCACCAGCACCCTCGTCGGCACAAGTGCTAGCCCTATTGACCCTAAACTCGGACTGCTGCAAAATAACGGTGGTGAAACCTTAACTCATGCGTTACTTGCAGGTAGTTCCGCTATTAATGCTGGCAATAATTCCCTAGTTCCTACTGGTATCACCACTGACCAACGCGGCGCGGGATTTAACCGGGTATTCAACGGTGTTGTTGATATTGGTGCTTATGAAGTCCAGCCCCTCATCACCTCGCCACCTGTTAATACTGACACAGTGGTAACGAATGTCAACGATTCTGGGGCTGGGTCATTGCGGCAGGCTATCCTCAACGCCAATGCGACTGCTGGGATGGATACGATTACCTTTGCGGGTGTGTTCACCGATGCCACCCTGGATGTCATTACCCTCACCTCTGGGAAATTGACGATTACCGATGATATTACCATTTTGGGGACTGGGGCATCTAACCTTACCATCAGTGGAAATAATATCTCACGCATTTTCGAGATATCCGGCACAGGCACAGATACAAGCATTAATGGCTTGAAAATTGCTAATGCTAATGATGCCTTGGGGAGTATTTTGCTCAATAGCAACGCCAGCCTCAGCCTGACTAACAGCACTGTCTCTGGCAATACTGGTGCGGTAGGCGGCATTTTTAATAGAGGCAGTCTCAGTCTCATTAACACTACTGTCTCTGGTAATAGAGGGTCATCATTAGGCGGGGGCATTTTTAACAAAGGCAACCTTAGCCTGACTAACAGCACTGTGTCTAATAATAGGGCATTCGTCCTTTACAACTCTGCCTACGGCGGCGGCATATACAATACAGGCAACCTCAGCATAACGGGAAGCAGTATCTCTAATAATAGTGCCTATGCTAGTGGTATTAATCGAGGAGGACCCGATCCTTACCCATCTCATGGCGGCGGCATTTATAATTCAGGCACTGCCAATATAACTAACAGCGCTGTTTTTGATAATAGTGCAGGATATGGCGGTGGCATTGCTAACGATGGTACTTTTAGCCTGACTAATAGCACTGTCTCTGGCAATAGTGTATATTTTAGCCGCGGCGCTGGCATCTATAACAACGCCACTCTTACCCTCATTAACGACACCATTACAGATAACACAGCAGGAGGCATTTACGGCCCTCCTACAAACGGTGGAAGCGTTTTCAATGACTCTGATGGGACTGTTGTCGTTGGGAACACTATTATTGCAGGTAGGTTTGAAGATGCTCTAGAATCTTATGATGAACCTGACGTAGTAGGCAACTTCACCGATGCTGGTAATAACCTGATTGGCGATGGCACTGGTAGCACTGGCTTTACCACCAGTACCCTTGTTGGCACCAGCGCCAACCCCATCGATCCCAAACTCACCGCCCTGCAAAATAACGGCGGTGCCACCTTAACTCACGCTTTACTTGCAGATAGTCCCGCCATTAATGCTGGCAATAATGCCTTACTTCCTGCTGGTATCACCACTGACCAACGCGGCGCAGAATTTGACAGAATATCTGAGGATACAGTTGATATTGGTGCATTAGAGTTCAACGGGCTAAATGGAACCAATGGCGCTGATCATCTAGTGGGCAACAACTACGGTGACATAATTAACGCTCAAGCCGGGAACGATACCATCACAGGTAATCAAGGCAACGACATCTTAACTGGTGGCGGTGGCAAAGATAAGTTTGTTTACAATTTAGGTGACGGTGTTGATACCATCACCGATTTCGGTGGGCTAGGTAAAGGCTCAAATCCATCGACAGCAATCATTGCCGAATTGGATACCCTCAAATTCCAAGGTACTGGATTGACAGCCCGAAATCTGCTGCTTACCCAGAATAATAACAATCTGGAAATCACCTTTGAAGGGGTGGCTGATGACAAAGTTATCCTACAAAACTTTGCCCTGGAAAACCTAGAGAACCTATGGACACTGGGCAATATCGTGTTTAATGGGCAAACCCAAATTCGTGATAGCTTTGATGTCTTCAATGCTAACTCTACCCAAAGCACAATCTTCAACAAAAACACAGTCACCTTTCTCAATGACCTAAACAACAATGTTAATGGTTTTAACAACTCAAATGATGTGATCAATGGTCAAGGGGGTGATGACCGAATTGATGGCAAGAGTGGCAACGACCTTCTACGCGGCGGTGCTGGTAACGATACTCTTATCGGCGGTGCTGGTAACGACATTCTTGTTGGCGATCTAGGTAATGATACCCTGCTTGGCGGTGCTGGTGATGACATTCTTGTTGGTGGTACAGGTGGGGATACCTTGACTGGCGGTAGCGGCTATGACAAGTTTGTCTACCAAAACTTGAATGATGGCAGTGATACAATCACTGACTTTAATCAGAGCGAGGATAAGTTAGTCCTCACTGAAGGGTTTAAGAATATTGGTTACAGTGGTAGCAATCCCATCTTAGATGGCTACTTACAGTTTGTGCAATCGGGTACTTCTACAGAAGTTAAGTACTCTAGCTATGGCAGTGATAGTTACTTTTTCACCTTGGCGACTTTAAATAATTTCACCGCGACAAATCTGGTAGTCGGTACTAACGTCATCGTCTAGCGCTCAGATTTAGCCTAACGCACCGCTAATATGGTGCGTTAGGTAAGCGCTTTAATCATGTTTTTCATTACAAATCATATCGAAATATGCGAAAATCGTTAGGCTCAGATCCCCGACTTCTCCAAGAAGTCGGGGATCTTGTTGTTCACGAATGATTTAGGATTGCTATATCTAAGTAACAGAATCCCACATTTAGCATCCATCAAAAAACATTGCTCTGGGGTTGACGTTTTTGTATTTCGCGCAGTCTGTAGCAGCTTCCGCTTTCCCTGTAGCAGCTCCCGCTTTAACGTTTCCGTGTATCGCGCAACCTGTAGCAGCTCCCGCTTTAACGTTTCCGTGTACCGCGCAACCTGTAGCAGCTCCCGCTTTAACGTTTCCGTGTACCGCGCAACCTGTAGCAGCTCC
>Ga0209591_10001188_pt1 | contig 32863 bp, 31 predicted proteins | sample MAT01_FD_187207 | JGI IMG/M metagenome (GOLD analysis project Ga0209591, IMG submission 187207) | Freshwater microbial communities from Lake Fryxell liftoff mats and glacier meltwater in Antarctica - MAT-01 (SPAdes) (version 2) | ecosystem: Environmental > Aquatic > Freshwater > Ice > Liftoff... | reverse complement strand
CGCGCACCCAGTCCAGCAGCCCGGCGTAGTGCCCGTCCGGATCCAGGAGCACCACCGGCTTCGCGTGCATCCGCAGGTGGCCCGATGTCCACACCTCGAGCAGCTCCTCGCACGTACCGATTCCCCCGGGCAGGGCGAGGAACGCGTCGGCGCGGTCCTCCATCGCGGCCTTGCGCTCGCGCATCGTGTCGACGACGAGCAGCTCGTCGGAGTCGTGGTCGGCCCACTCCAGGTCGACGAGAGACCGGGGGATCACGCCGGTGGTGCGCGCGCCACCTGCCCGCGCCGCACCGGCGACCGCGCCCATCATCGACCGCCTGCCGCCGCCGGACACCAGCTCCCAACCGCGGGCGGCGATCTCCCGACCCACCTCGGCCGCGAGCTCCGTGTAGCGCGGCGCGATGCCGTCGACGGACGCGCAGTAGACACAGACGGCCGTGCTCGAGGCGCGGTCCCGCCCGGTAGGCGGCGCGCTCATCAGTGCGCCTCCTCCCACGCCCGGTACGCCTCGTTCACCACCTGCACGGCGTCGTCGACGTCGTCGGTGAGGTGCAGCAGGGCCAGGTCCTTCTTCCCGATGTTCCCGGCGTCCAGCACGGTCTTGGAGATCCAGTCGTAGAGCCCGCCCCAGTACTCGGTGCCCAGCAGCACCACCGGGAACTTGGTCACCTTCTTCGTCTGCACCAAGGTCAACGCCTCGAACAGCTCGTCGAGCGTGCCGAAGCCACCGGGCAGGCACACGAAGGCCTGCGAGTACTTCACGAACATCGTCTTGCGGGCGAAGAAGTAGCGGAAGTTGATGCCGAGGTCGACCCACTCGTTGAGTCCCTGCTCGAAGGGCAGCTCGATGCCCAGCCCGACGGAGAACCCGCCCGCCTCGGAGCAGCCCTTGTTCGCCGCCTCCATCACGCCCGGCCCGCCACCGGTGATCACGGAAAACCCGGCCTCGGCCAACGCCGTGCCCAGCGCGCGCCCCTGGGCGTAGTCGCCGTGGTCGCGCGACGTGCGGGCGGAGCCGAACACCGTGACCGCGCGCGGCAGCTCGGCGAGCATGCCGAACCCCTCGACGAACTCGGCCTGGATGCGCAGCACACGCCAGGGGTCGGTGTGCACCCAGTCGCTGGGGCCGCGGGAGTCCAGCAGTCGCTGATCGGTGGTCGTCGACTCGATGGCGTGCGCCCCGCGCAGCGTCACAGGTCCTCGGTGTCTCTCGCCGGGCTGCTTCTCGTCGGGGCGGAGGCTCCCGCTGGTGGTCATGCCCGTCAGGTTAGTGAGGTCGGCGCCGGGCCGCCGCCGGGCGACCACGCCGCCTCGGTGACCGGCCGGGGATCTCAGCCGCACAGGAAACGGCGGAGCACGGCGACGGCGTCGGTGATCTGGCGCGTGTCTACGTGCTCGTCGCGCGTGTGGGCGAGGTTCGGGTCGCCCGGGCCGTAGTTCAGCGCCGGGATGCCGAGCGCGGCGAAGCGCGAGACGTCGGTCCAGCCGTACTTGGCCGATGCCGTGGTCCCCGTCATGGTCAGGAACTCCTGCGCCGCGGGCGCGCGCAGGCCGGGGAGCGCACCGGGCGACAGGTCGATGATGGCCAGCTCGAAGCCGTGGAGTACCTCCCGGACGTGGGACTCCGCATCGCCGGCGTCCCGATCGGGGGCGAAGCGGAAGTTGACCGTGACCACGCACTCGTCGGGAACGACGTTGCCCGCCACCCCACCCGCGATCCGCACGGCCTGCAGTCCCTCGCGGTAGACGCAACCGTCGATGTCGACCTCACGCGGGGTGTAGGCGCGGAGACGGTCGAGCACCGCGCCCGCGGAGTGCACGGCGTTGTCACCGAGCCAGGCGCGCGCCGAATGCGCCCGGCGCCCGCGTGTCGTGACCTCGACGCGCAGCGTGCCCTGACAGCCGGCCTCCACCGTGCCGTTCGTCGGCTCCCCGAGGATCGCGAGGTCGGCGGCGAGCCAGTCGCGGTGGTCGCGCTCGATGCGCCCGAGCCCGTTGCGCTCGGCCTCGACCTCCTCGCAGTCGTAGAACACCAGCGTGAGGTCGTGGCGGGGCGCGACGAGCGTGGCCGCCAGGTGCGCGATGACGGCGTCACCCGCCTTCATGTCCGACGTGCCGCAGCCGTGCAGCAGGTGCCCGTCGCGGCGGCTGGGCAGGTTGTCGGCGGTCGGCACCGTGTCGATGTGCCCGGCGAGCAGCACCCGCGTTCCCCGCCCGAGGTCGGTGCGCGCGAGCACGGCGTCGCCCGACCGCAGCACCTCCAGGTGCGGCGCCTGCTCCCGCAGCGCGCTCTCGATCGCGCCGGCCAGGGCCGCTTCCGCACCCGAGACGCTGGGCACGTCGACCATCGCGGCGCACAGCTCGACCGGGTCGGCGTGAAGATCCAGGTACGGAACGGGCATCTGCGCACGCTACCCGCGCTCCGCTCCAGGCCGCCCCGCCGCCGGGAGGCCCTTCGGTGACGCTTTGCTCTGAGCCCCCCACCCCGTTGTCTTCTTGGTCAAGCCCGATGGGTGCTTGCGGGCCACCGGCCAAGGCATGACTTGTCGCCCCCGTCGTTGATGATCTAGGAGGTGTTGTCACCGTGGTCGGGGGCCGCCAACGACGGCTGAGAGAGACCTGACCCGCATGCGTGGTCTGCTCGTAACGTGGCTGCCGGCGCGGGTGTCCGGGTCGGCCTGCCACGGTCGGGTCCCTGACCGAGGTCTTCGATCGGCGCCCTGGCCGTCGCCGTCGCCCGGTCGCTGAGGATCGAGGTCGCAACGACATCGAGACACCCCGCTCCGTGGTTGTCCACGGGGCCGAGTCTGGGGCTTGTCGCCGGGCGACCGGGGTCGCGAGCCTGGTGGATATGGAGATCCACCCCACGTTCGCCGATCCCGTCGGACTCGTGCGCGCAGCGCGGCGCCGGGCCGACTGCAGCCGGCGCGAGCTCGCACAGCGCGCCGGGGTCTCGGCCTCCACTGGCGCGCGGATCGAGTGCGGCACGCTCGCCCCGAGCCTGGGCATGCTCCACCAGTTGCTCGCGGTGGCAGAGTTCCTGCTCGTCGCCGTCGACCGTCAAGGGCATCTCGTCACCCCGATGGGTGACGAACGCGATGACCTCCGCGACGGCGCAGAACGCCGCTACCCCTCACACCTGGACACCGTGTTGGACCCGGTCTCGGGTGACTGGTGGGCAGACCGCTACGGGCTCGCGTCCCCACCCGAGACGTTCCGTCGCGACCGCAGCCGCCGCGATGCGCGGCGTCGCCGGAGCCAATGGGAGGTGCGGGTCGCGCAGCACCGCCAAGAGCCGCCGCCCCCGGAGGTCTGTACGCGACGACCCGGCCGCTAGCGTCCGGTCGTGAGCACCGCACTGCGCCGCGAGGGCGCCTCCGGCACCGGCCTGGCCACCGTCACCGGCGACGGCACCGTCCTGGACACCTGGTTCCCCTCCCCCGCCCTCGGCGCCGACGCCCCCGATGTCGTGGTGGATCTCGAGCCGCTCGCCGGCGCCGACGAGGTCCGCGGTACCCGCACCGTCGTCGTCCGCACCGTGATCGACTCCCTGGCCGACCCGCCCGCCGATGCCCACGACGCCTACCTGCGGCTGCACCTGCTCAGCCACCGCCTGGTCGCCCCGAACGAGATCAACCTGGACGGCGCCTTCGGCCGGCTCACCAACGTGGTGTGGACCAACCACGGGCCGTGCGCGGTATCCGGCTTCGAGCTCGTCCGCAGCCGGCTGCGCGCGCGCGGACCGGTCACCGTGTACGGCGTCGACAAGTTCCCACGGATGGTCGACTACGTGGTTCCGGTCGGCGTCCGCATCGCCGACGCCGACCGCGTCCGGCTCGGTGCCCACCTCGCCGCGGGCACGACCGTGATGCACGAGGGCTTCGTCAACTTCAACGCGGGGACCCTCGGCGCGTCGATGGTCGAGGGCCGAATCTCGGCGGGGGTCGTGGTCGGCGACGGCTCCGACGTGGGTGGCGGCGCGTCGATCATGGGCACGCTCTCGGGTGGCGGTAAGGAGGTCGTGTCGGTCGGCCGGCGCTGCCTGATCGGCGCCAACGCCGGCATCGGCATCTCGCTCGGTGATGACTGCATCGTCGAGGCCGGGCTCTACGTCACCGCGGGCACCAAGGTCACGCTGCCGGACGGCGGCGCGGCCGGCGCCCGCACGCTGTCGGGCCAGGACGGGCTGCTGTTCCGCCGCAACTCCCGCACCGGTGCCGTGGAAGTGCTGGTCCGGACGGGTGAGGGCATCGCGCTGAACGAGGCACTGCACGCCAACTGACCATCTGTTCATGTCCTCGAGCCGTCGGGTCGGCTCTCACAGACGCGCCAACCGCCCGATCGCCGCTGTGATCCTCTCCTCCGTCGCGGTCAGGGCGACGCGCACGTGCTGCGCACCCGCCGGACCGTAGAAGTCCCCCGGTGCCACCAGCACACCCTGCGCCGCGAACCGCCGGACCGTCGACCGGGAGGCCTCCCCGGCGGTGGCCCAGAGGTAGAGCCCCGCCTCGGAGTGGTCGACTCGCAGACCTGCCGCCTCCAGCGCCGCGCGGATCGGCCCGCGGCGCCGCGCGTACACCTGTGCCTGGGCCACGATGTGGGCGTCGTCGGTGGCGGCGGCCTCCATCGCGGCCTGCACGGGACGCGGGACCAGCATGCCGATGTGCTTGCGCACCTCCAGCAGGCCCGCGACCAGCGCCGGATCACCGGTGACGAACGCCGCGCGGTAGCCGGCGAGATTGGACGACTTCGACATCGAGTGGACCGCCAGGAGACCCTCGTGCGAGCCTCCGCAGACGTCCGGGTGCAGGATCGACGCGGCGTCCGCACCGTTCGAGAGGAGCAGGTAGCACTCGTCGGACGCGACGACCGTTCCGCGCTCGCGGGCCCAGGCGACGACCTTGGCGAGGTGCTCGGGCGGCAGCACGCGTCCGGTCGGGTTGGACGGGGAGTTGACCCAGGTCAGAGCGACGCGGCGGGGTCCGAGCGCCATGGTCGAGTCGGACCGCACGACGTCGGCGCCGACGAGCCGGGCGCCGACCTCGTAGGTGGGGTAGGCCAGCTCGGGGATCATGACGGTGTCGCCCGCGCGCACGCCGAGCAGCATCGGCAGCCAGGCCACCAGCTCCTTGGACCCGATCGTCGGCAGCACCGCCACCGGATCGACGCTCACCCCCAACCGGCGGTGCAGCGACCCGGCGAGGGCGGTACGCAGCGACGGCGGGCCGTGGGTGGTGGGGTACCCCGGCTCGTCCGCCGCCGGCCCCGCCAGCGCGGCGCGGACGACACCGGGAACGGGGTCGACCGGGGTGCCGATCGAGAGGTCGACGATTCCGCCGGGGTGCGACGCTGCGAGCGCCCTGTCCTCGGCGAGGGAGTCCCAGGGGAAGTCGGGAAGGTCGAACGCTGCGGTGGTCCGTCGGCCGTGCAAGCAGGCCTCAGTCGTCGTGCTGCTGCGGCGCCAGGCTCAGGGCCGGCTCGACGTCACGCTCGACCTTGCCGACCTTCGACGCGCCACCGGGCGAACCGAGCTCGTCGAAGAAGTCGACGTTGGCCTTGGTGTAGGCCGACCACTGCTCGGGGACGTCGTCCTCGTAGTAGATGGCCTCGACCGGGCACACCGGCTCGCACGCGCCGCAGTCCACGCACTCGTCCGGGTGGATGTAGAGCATCCGCCCACCAACGTAGATGCAGTCCACCGGGCACTCCTCGATGCACGCCTTGTCGAGGAGGTCGACACAGGGCTCGGCGATCACGTAGGTCACGAATGGTCCTCACAGTCGGGCGGATCAGACAGCCCTCAGTATGTCCCGGGAGAACCCCGGATCGGCAGTGGGGGCGGTGTGACGCGCGTCGGCGAGGATGGTCCCGTGCACCTCTCTGACGACCTCTTCGGGCACCGGGTCGCGCTGCGGCACCGCATCGGCGAGCGCGACGGGCGGCCGCTCTACAGCGACGCCGTGGGCGAGCTGGCCGCGGACGGCGACGGGTTGGTCGTCACGACCCGGTCCGGTCCGGTCCGGGTGGCGCGAGCGGCGGTCGTCGCGGTCCGGGCGGTGCCCCCCGCCCCGCCGCGCCGGGCATCGCTCACCGCCGTCACGCGGCTGGAGAACCTGTGCGCCGACGCCTGGCCCGCGCAGGTGGACGAGCCGCTGGGCGCCTGGCGGCTGCGCGCGGCCGCAGGCTGGACGGGCCGGGCGAACAGCGCGCTGGTGGTCGGCGACCCCGGGATGCCGGTGCCGGCTGCGCTGGACGTCGTCCGGGAGTTCGCGGCCCGGCACGGGATCGAACCTCGGGTGCAGGTGCCGACCAGGTCGCCGTGGGACCGCGCCGTCGAGGCGTCGGGCTGGGTCCTGGACGCCGACCGGGCGGCAGGTGCGGACGTCGCCGTGCTCGTCACGGACTTGACGGACGCACGGACACCCCGACTCGCGCGCACGGAGACCCCGACTCGCGGGGTGGTGGGGCTGGCGGGGCGGGCGGGTGCGGCGTGGTGGGGGGTGGTGCTCGGGGGTGCGCCGAGCGTCGCGCAGCGGGGTGTGCTCGACCCCGGTGGGGCACTGCCGACCGTGTTCGCGCTGGCCCGGGGCGTGGACGGGGTCGCGCTCGGGGGCCTGCGGGGCGCCGCGGTCGAGGACCACCTGCACGTGTCGATGCTGGAGGTGGACCCGGGCGCCCGACGGGCGGGGCTGGCGACGGCCCTGCTCACCGCGGTCGCCCGTTGGGGCCACGAGCGCGGCGCCCGGTGGGGGGTTCTGCAGGTGGCCTTGCAGAACGACGGCGCGCGGGAACTGTACGAGCGGCTCGGCTGGGTCGAGCACCACCGCTACCGCTTCGTGATGCCGCCACCCGGCTGACGCAGCCGCCGCTGGTCATCGGTGTTCAGCACCCTGCGCACGGCGAGGAGCCCCGAGCCGAGGCCACCGGCGAACAGCAGCAGCGACTGCCACGTGACCGGCAGCAACACGTCACCACCCGGTCCGGTCAGCCCGAGGACCGTGACGACCAGCAGCCACGCCGTCAGCGGCGCGCCGGCGATCGCGCCGCGCGGGTCGATGTCGGCCGCCCGGTGGACCAACCACGGCAGGATCAGGATCGACAGCAGCGCCCCCATCGGCACCGGCACGGGGCCGGAGTGCAATGGCGTGAACGCCAGCCCGATACCGCCGAGAAGTGCACCGTTGACGATCAGCAGGGCGAGCCCGGCGACACCGGCGAACTCCCCACCGATGCCGGTCACCCGCGCATCGCTCATGGCGCCACCCCCGCGAACAGGTCGGCCCGCGCGACCCCGTCGGTCGCCGTGTACTCCTCGACGTCGAGCAGGGGCTGCGCCACCAGGTTACTCATGGCGAGAGCGAGGTTGCCCGACCGGGACCACAGCGCGATCTGGGTGGCGTGGGCCGCCATCGCGGCGATGCGGACGTCACGGTGGGCGCTGACGTCGAGCCGGGTGGTGATCGTCGCATCGGGCACGCCGGGCAGCTCGTCGGGAGCGGGGATGCGGAACGGCACCTGCCGGTCCAGGGCGGCGATGCCGGCGTCGAGCGTCGAGCGTCCGACGACGGTGTAGAACACCCGTGCCGGGCGCCGCGCCACGGCGGCGACGGTGATCTCGTGGGCACGCACATGATCGGGATGGCCGTAGCCCCCGTCGGCGCCGTAGGTCACGACGACCTGGGGTCGGGTCTCCTCCATCACCTCGACCAGCGCATCGACCTGGGCGTCGAAATCCTGCGGCCGCGCGAACGCCCTCGGGTGCAGGTGCTCCGGCGTCGCCGCCCGCACACCGTGCCCGGCCAGGGCCATCCCGGAGTCGCGCCAGCGCCCGGCCCCGCCGAGGAACCGGTGGTCGGACAGGCCCAGCGCCGCGCACGCCCCCGCGAGCTCCCCGATGCGGTAGCCGCCGAGCTGGTCGGCCCGGTCGGCCGCGAGGCCCGCCAGCGCAGGCGGGATGATCTCTCCCTGCTCGCCGAGGGTGCAGGTCACGAGCGTGACCTGCGTGTCCGGCCGCGCCGCGTGATGCGCGATGGTGCCGCCGGTCGTGAGCGTCTCGTCGTCGGGATGGGCGTGGACGAGGAGCAACCTGCGCGGCACCGCGCCAGCCTAGGTCCGCTGCGGGGTGGCGACGAGCTCCACCTCGAAGCCGCTGGAGTTCTCCAGGTAGCCGGCGTAGTGATCGGGGCCACCGGCCCACGGGTGGCGGTCGGCAAACATCGGCCGCCATCCGTGGCCGGGGCACGCCGCCACGAGCGCGTCGACGGCGGTGCGCTCGCCGCCGTGGAACGCGAGGTGGGTGGGCCCGAGCCGCCAGCTGCGCCCGGCCTCCCACCGCTGGTGGACGCCGTACCCCAGCGCGGCGAGCAGCCAGTCCCACTCCGCGACGGCCCGGTCGAGGTCCGGCACCCACAGTTCGACGTGGTGCAGGGCCCCGACCGGGCTCTCAGCCACGCAGGACCTCAGCCACGCAGGACCTGCCGTTCCCCCGCGAAATGGCACGCGACCGTGTGCCGCCTCGACTCGCGGGTGACGTCCAGCGTCGGCTCGATGTCGATGCACCTGCGCTTGTCCGGCTCGGACAGCTCCAGGTGCTTCCAGCAGCGGGTGCGGAACCGGCAGCCCGACGGCGGGTTGGCCGGGTTGGGCACGTCACCGGTGAGCACGATGCGCTCACGGACACGCTCGACCTCGGGGTCGGGAATCGGGACGGCCGAGATCAGCGCCTGCGTGTAGGGGTGGTGCGGCCGCTCGAAGAGGTCGTCGCGATCAGCGAGCTCCACGATCCGGCCCAGGTACATCACCGCGACGCGGTCGGAGATGTGGCGCACCACCGACAGGTCGTGGGCGATGAACAGATACGTCAGCCCGAAGTCGGCCTGCAGCTTCTCCAGCAGGTTGAGGATCTGGGCCTGGATGGAGACGTCGAGAGCCGACACCGGCTCGTCGAGCACCACGAACTTCGGGTTGAGCGCGATCGCCCGCGCGATCCCGACGCGCTGGCGCTGCCCGCCGGAGAACTCGTGCGGGTAGCGGTCGGCGTACTCGGCCGAGAGCCCGACCGTGTCGAGCAGGTCGGAGATCGTGGTGTCGGTGAGCTTCCCGCCCCCGAGCAGCTCGTACTTCTCCGACAGGATCTGCCGGATCGTCATGCGCGGGTTGAGCGAGGCGTAGGGGTCCTGGAAGACGATCTGCATGTCCTCGCGGGCCTTGCGCAGCTCGGCGGGCTTGAGCGCGGTGACGTCGTGCTCGCCCAGGCGGACCGTGCCCGACGTCGGCTCGTGCAGCCGCAGGATCGCCCGCGCCGCCGTCGACTTGCCACAGCCCGACTCGCCGACCAGCGACAGTGTCGTCCCCGGCTCGATGTCGAGGTCGATCCCGTCGACGGCCTGCACCGCCCCGACCGTGCGCCGGATGAAGACCCCCGACTTGATCGGGAAGTGCTTGACCAGCCGTGCCACCTCGACGACCGGCGGCACGTCGACGTGCGCCGGCGTGACCGCCTTCAGCGCGGGCGGGCGTGGCGTCGCGTGCGCCTCGGCGACGCGGTCCGGGTGGACGCAGGCGTGCTGGTGGTCCGAGCCGACCGTGAGCGGGATCAGCTGCGGGACATCGGTCCTGCACTCCTCGGTCACGAACGCGCATCTCGGGTGGAACGCACACCCGGACGGCACGTTCGACAGGCTCGGCGGCTGGCCCTGGATCGGCTCCAGCCGTTCCGGACGCGCGTGGTCCATGCGCGCCAGCGACGAGAGCAGGCCGTAGGTGTAGGCGTGACGCGGGGAGCTGAAGATCTGCGTCGTCGTGCCGGTCTCCACGATCCGGCCCGCGTACATCACGGCGATGCGGTCCGCGTGGCTGGCGACCAGGCCGAGGTCGTGGGTGATGAGCACGATCGCGGTGTTGCGGCTCTCCTGCAGGTCCACGAGCAGCTGCATGATCTGCGCCTGCACCGTGACGTCGAGCGCGGTGGTGGGCTCGTCGGCGAGCAGCACCTGCGGGTCGTTGGCCAGCGCCATCGCGATCATCGCGCGCTGCCGCATCCCGCCGGAGTACTCGTGGGGGTACTGCAGCGCCCGTACGCGCGGGTTGGGGATCCCGACCTCGCCGAGCAGGTCCACGGCCTTCTTGTTCGCCGCGGCCCGGCCCACGCTCTGGTGGCTGCGGACCATCTCGGCGATCTGGTCGCCCACCTTGAACACCGGGTTCAGCGCCGTGAGCGGATCCTGGAAGATCATCGCGATCTCGTTGCCGCGCAGCTTGCGCTGCTGCTTCTCCGACATCTCCAGCAGCGACTTCCCGCGCAGCAGCACCTGCCCGGTCGGGAACACCGCCGGCGGGCTGGGCACCAGGCCCAGGATCGTCATCGCCGAGACGGACTTGCCCGAACCGGACTCCCCGACGATCGCGAGCGTCTCGCCCTCGCGCACCTGCCAGCTGACACCGTCGACGGCCTTGACGATGCCGCCGCCGGTCTCGAAGTGCACCCGGAGGTCCCTGACCTCGAGCAGTGGCGCGCCTCGGTCGCCGTTCGTCGCGCGCAGGACGTCCTCCTGCCCGACGGTGCGGGTCTTGGTCATGTCGGTCATCTCAGTCCCTCCCGCGCAGCTTGGGGTCCAGTGCGTCGCGCAGGCCGTCGGCGACGAACGCGAAGCCCAGCGTCGTGAGCACGATGGCGAGCGACGGGAACACCCACAGGTGCGACTTGCCGGGCACCCGCAGGAACGCGTTGGCCTGGGAGATCATGCGACCCCATTCGGGGATGTCGGCCGGGACGCCGACACCGAGGTAGGACAGCGACGCCATCGCGACGACCACGACCCCGATGCTGGTGAACGAATACACCAGGACGGGAGCGATCGCGTTCGGCAGTATGTGTCGGGTGAGGATGCGACTGTTGGTGGCGCCGATGGAGCGCGCAGCCTCGACGTACTCGTTCTCGCGCAACGCGAGGGTCTGCCCGCGCATCAGCCGTGCCGCGGTCGTCCAGCCGAATATGGCCAGCGCCACGATCACCGGGAGGATCCCGGCCCCGAACGTGCGGACGATCAGGATGGCCCCGATGAGCAGCGGGAACGCCAGGAACGTGTCGGTGACCCTGGCGATGACGGCGTCGATGGCGCCGCCGGCGAAGCCCGCGATCGCACCGAGCGTCACCCCGACGAGCAAGGACGCCAGCACGGTGACCACGCCGACGATCACGGCGAGCTTCGCGCCGTAGATGACCGCCGAGAGCATGTCGCGGCCGAGTACGTCGGTGCCGAACACGTGCCCGTTGCCGGGGGGCGCGGTGGTGTTGAGCAGGTTCTGCTCGAACGGGCTGTACGGGGTGAGAAACGGTTCGAAGATCGCCAGGAAGACCAGCAGCCCGACGATGCCGAGCCCGATCAGCGCGAGCTTGTTGCGGCGGTACCGTCGCCAGACGTCGCGGAACTGGCCGGTGGGGCGTCTGCTCTTCGGAGGCACGGCCGCCGTGGGTGGGGAGGCCGGTGAGCGGGTCGGGCCGACCACGTCGGTTGTCTCCGTGGGAGCGCCGCCGGTGGGCGGTGGGAGGGTGGTCAAGAGGGGTCGCCTCGGTTTCGTCGGGTCGGCCGGGTTGTGAGTGGCTGGATCAGCTCAGACGGATCCGGGGATCCAGGTAGGCGTAGAGGATGTCGACGATCAGGCTCAGTACCACGATGGCCAGCACCGAGAAGATGACGACGGCCGTGATCACCGGCGCGTTGTTGGCGCCGATGGCCCGGAACAGCAGGTAGCCGACACCCGGGTACTGGAAGATGCCCTCGGTGATGATCGCGCCGCCGAGCAGGCCACCCAGCGAGACGCCGATGTAGGTGATCACCGGGATCATGGAGTTGCGCAGCGCGTGCTTACCGATCACCTTGCGCTCCGACAGCCCCTTGGCGCGGGCGGTACGGATGTAGTCCGATCGCAGGACCTCGAGCATGGAGCCACGCATCAGCCTCGCCACGAACGCCGCGTCGACGATCGCGAGCGCGAACGCGGGTAGCAACACCTCGGTGTACCAGGGAACTTCCACGGTGAAGCTGCGTGGCACCGTCGGGAACGGCCCGACCCCGGACAGCGTGGCCACCAGCACGAAGCCGATGACGAACGTCGGGATCCCGATCGCGAGGGTCGAGACCACGGTGACCAGCACGTCGGCGAAGGAGTAGCGCTTGACCGCCGCGATGATGCCGGCCGTCACACCGATGAAGATGTCGATGACGATCGCGACCAGGGCGAGGCGCGCCGTGTTGGGCACGGTCTCGATCAGCAGCTCGATCACCGGGCGGTTCTGGTTGTAGTCCACCCCGAGGTCGCCGGTGAACAGGTTGCCCATGTAGGTCAGGTACTGCAGGGGCAGGGGCTGGTCGAGCCCGAACGCGGCGCGGTTCGCCGCGGCGATGGCGGGGGGCACCTGGCGGTCACCGGTGCTGCCGAAGGGGTCGCCGAACGCGAAGTTGGCGAGGAAGACGAGCAGGGTGGCGCCGATGATCACCAGAAGTGCCTGCGCGGCCCGCCGCAGGATGAACTTTCCCATGAGAACTCATTCCTCCGACATGACCGACAGCCGGCGGCCCCAGTGTGCGGGGTCCGCCGGCTGCGGCACTAGTACGTCACCTGACGGACATCACTTGAGGGTGATGGTCTCCAGGGTCGGGTTCTCATTGAAGTTCATGTTCGTGTTCGCGAACTTGTCGGTCGCGACGAGCCGGAACTGCTGGCGCGCCCAGAGCGGGATCAGGGCCTGGTCGTCACCGATGGCGATCTTCTCGGCCTGCTTCCACAGTTCGTTGCGCTCGGCCTCGTCCTGGCTCGCACTGGCCTTGAGCACGAACTCGTCGAACTCCGGGTTGGAGTAGCGCCCGTAGTTGTTGCCGGTGACCGGCTCGGTCGGGGTGGCCCCGATCGACGACGTCGCCAGCAGCGGGATGAGGAAGTTGCCGGGCGTCGGGTAGTCCGCACCCCACGCCGACCGGAAGATCCCGGTGGCCTCGGGTGCACCCTGGTTGTTGAGCAGGTCGGTGAAGGGAAGACCGGTGTAGGTCACCTTCAGGCCGAGGTTGGTCTCGAGCTGCTGGCGCACCGCCGCGGTCCACTCCTCGTGGCCGCCACCGGTGTTGAACTGGAAGCTCAGCTCGGTGCCGGGAACGAGGCCGGCCGAGGCGGCGAGGCGCTTGGCCTCCTCCACGTCGTAGCGGCAGGCGCCGCACACGTCCTTCTGGTAGGCGTCCGGGAACAGTGACGGCACCAGGCTCGATGCCGGCGTGGTGCTGCCCTGCAGGACACCCTGCACGATCGCGTTGCGGTCGATGGCCAGCGAGACCGCCTTGCGGGCGTCCGCGCTGTCCATCGGGGCCTTCGTCCCGGCGACGGTCAGGTAGTTCATGCCGTTGGCGATCTTCGAGAGCCACTTGCCCTGGGGCTCGTAGGTCTCCCGGGCGAGCTTGAGCAGGGTCGGAGGCATCCGGGCCCAGTCGAACTGGCCGTTGACGAAGCCGTCGTACTCGAGCTGCGCGGCGTTCGCCGAGGGCAGGATCGTGAACTCGGCGCCGTCGAGGTAGGCGGGCTCACCGACGCTGTACTCGTCGAAGCGGGTCAGCTTGATGCCGGTGTCGTGCTGCCACGGACCGTCCAGCTTGAACGGGCCGTTGCCGATCGGCGCGTCGGTGTAGGCGGTGTCGGTGGTGGCACCGACGACCGTGGGAACCGGGCTGTAGACCGGGTGGTTCGTGCGGAGTTCGTACTCGCAGTCGGGCTTGGCGAGCGTGACGGCGATCTGCGCGGGGTTGGTCGCGTTGACGCCCGTGATCTCCGTGGCGGTACCGGCCTGGTACTCGGTGTAGCCCTGGATCACGTCGAGGTGGTAGGAGACCTCGGAGCCGGACTCCGGCGCCGCGGCGCGCTCCCATCCCCGCTTGAACGACGCGGCGTCGACGGGCTCACCGTTGTGGAAGGTGGCACCCTGCGCCAGGTTGAACGTCCACACGCTGCAGTCGGCGTTGGCCGACCAGTCGGTGGCCGCACCCGGGACGACCTCGCCGTCGGGCTCGACCTGCACGAGACCGGTGAAGAGGGCCTCCGTGACGCCGATGCCCTCGGACTCCTGGGCGTTGAACGGGTCGATCGCGGTGGGCTCGGAGATACCGAGCCGGAACACGCCACCCGGCTTGCCCGGCGTCTCCGGGAAGTCCTCGGTCTCCGGGAAGCCGACCGCCGGCTGGGCCGCGGCGTCCCCGCCCGGAACCCCCTGGTTGCTCTGCTGGGCGCACCCCGTGAGCACCAGGCCCACCACTGCCGTCATGGCGACGGCGGTGAGACCTGCCTTCGATCTCGTCATCGACTTCCTGACCTCTCTCTGCTGGACGGTCCTGGTCGGACGCCCTTGTCCCCTGACGCGATGAGCGCCGCCCATGTGGGTGGGACCGGGCGCATCGACTTCCGGCACCGTAGGAAGGGTCACCACCCGCGTCGCCAGGACATCTCCGATCGTGACCAAAGGGTGATCGGAGCTGAACGCAGTGCCACGAGTTGATTACCTGTCAGTAAATATAGGCGACGCGGTGAGCCACGTCACCCGGTCGGAGCGCGCCAGCGTTCCGCGCCCGTCACGGGCCCGGTGGTGAGCGGGCCGGGGCCGATCCCCGTCCCCGCATCGGCGTCGGTCGTGCTGATGACGAGGGTGACCGGCTGGAACAGCGGCAGCGCGGGCAGCTGCTGCCAGAGCACACGCTCCACCGCCGCTGTCGTCCCCGGGCGCGCATCGGCGGAGACCAGCTCGTCGAGCAGGGGCTGCAGCGTCGGGAAACAGAAGCCACCCGGCAGCCGCGGCGGCTCGGGTACCGGCGCCGTCGGCTGAGGGCAGCCGTAGTCCGAGGCCAGCTCCGTGCCCGGGTCGCCCCCGACCGTGCGCGGGAGGACCAGCAGGTCGACCTGCACCGAGCCGGGAGGCACGGCCGGTCCGGTGGTCGGGGTCGCACCCGCCGTCGGGGAGGTCACCGGGGAGGTCACCGGGGAGGTCGTCGGGGAGGTCGTCAGGGCCGGCGTAGACGTGGGAGTGGGAGTCGGGGATCCGCTCGGCGGTGTCGCGGGCACGATCGGCAGCCCGAACAGATCCACCGCCGGCGGGGCGACGACCGTGACGTCGATGCCGGCGACGTCGAGCTGCAACGCGACGACCTGCGCGACACGCTGATCCTCGGGACGCTCGGCGGCCGCGCCCAGGACGAGCCGCGCGGGGGCGCCGCCGACATCCCACCGACCCGTGACCAGGTCACGTGTCCAGCCGGCGGCCGCGAGCTGCTGGGCGGCGGCCACGGGGTCGGGACGTGCAGGCGCCGCGGCCGGGGCGGTCGGCGCGTAGCCCTCCTGCGACGGCGCGAGCCCGAACGCGTCGGCGGGCAGCGCCTCCGGGGCGACGGCGGCGCGTACCGCCTCCCGGTCGACGAGCGCCGCGACCCCCTGGCGCACGCGCGGGTCACGGAGCGGGCCGGTGTCGCCGCGCATGGCGAGCTGCGTGACCGTCGGCTCGGGCGCGAGCTGCGTGCGTGGCACCGGGACGATCCCGCCCAGGGACGTCCGGATCTCCTGATCGGCCTCCTGCAGCGCGATGTCCACGTCACCCGAGGCCAACCCGGCGGCCGTCGCGGCGCTGTCGAGGCGGCGCAGCGCGAGGGTGTCGAGCACCGCCGGGGTGGCCCAGTAGAGGTCGTTGCGAGCGAGCACCACCTCACCGCGGGCGCGGTCGACCGACGCGATCCGGAAAGGGCCACCCGAGGCCGGGTACCCGCCCGTGAGCGCACCGGTCCAAGAACCGGGTGCGTCCTTGAGGATGTGGGCCGGCAGCAGGTCGGAGAACAGCCGCTGCCACCCCGGGTAGGCCTGCGCGAACACCACGTCCACGGCCTTGCCGCCCGCCCGCGAACGGACCTCCGTGATGAGCCGGTAACCGGCGGCGTCGGCCACGCCGGGCTCACCGCGCATGCGTTCCCACAGGTAGACGAAGTCCTCGGCGGCGATGGGGGCGTTCGTCGACCACGCGGCCTCGAGGTTGAGCTCGTAGCTCACCGTGTACGGCACGGTGGCCACGACCTCGGCGCTCGTCGCGATGGTCGTGTCGAGCCGGGGCGTGCCCGCGGCGTCCACCCGGAACACCGAGGGCAGCACGAGCGTCGACAGCGCGGAGGTCACCGGCCCGAGGTGGGCGAGCAGGTGCGGGTTGAACCCCGGAGTGAGCTCGCCGACACCCACCACGAGCCGTGTGGGCTCGGCCTGTGGCGTCGGGGCGGGTGCGGGCGGTGGTGGCGTCGGCTCGCTGCTGCACGCCACCAGCAGCGCTATGAGGACGAGCACGAGCGCAGCCACCGGGCGGGGCGCCAGCGGAGCACGCATCAGCACGGGCTGTCGCACCGGCACCTCCGCATCGGGCGGACCGACGGCCCATGGGAGGACCATCCTTCCAGTTCCCCGTGCTCCGATCGGGGACGGGGACGGGAAGCCCTCAGACAGCCGCCTTGGCCTTCGACCGGGCCCGTGCGCGCAGGTTCGAGTCGAGCTCCACCTTGCGGATGCGCACCGACTCCGGCGTCACCTCGACGCATTCGTCGTTGGCGCAGAACTCCAGCGCCTGCTCCAGGTTGAGAGTGGTGGGAGGGGTGAGCCTCACCAGCTCGTCACTCGTGGACTTGCGCATGTTGGTGAGCTTCTTCTCGCGGCAGATGTTGACCTCGAGGTCCTCACCGCGGGTGTACTCCCCGACGACCATGCCGGAGTAGGTGATCGTGCCGGGGCCGACGAACAGCACCCCGCGGTCGGCGAGGGCGTCGACGGCGTATCCGGTGACGGGGCCCGCGCGGTCGGAGATCAGCGAACCCCGCTGGCGGTTGTTGATCTCGCCGACCCACGAGCCGTACCCGTCGAAGACGTGGCTGGCGATACCCGCGCCGCGGGTGATCGTCAGGAACTCGGTCCGGAAGCCGATCAACCCGCGTGAGGGCACCCGGTAGTCCAGGCGGACGCGCGTCTCGCCGTGCACCATCTGGTTCAGGTCACCCTTGCGAGCCGACACGAGTTGCGTGACGGCGCCGAGGGACTCGGTGGGCACGTCGCAGGACAGCTGCTCGAACGGCTCCTGCAGCTTGCCGTCGACGAGCTTGGTGACGACCTCGGGCTTGCCGACCGTCATCTCGAAGCCCTCGCGTCGCATCGTCTCCACGAGGATGGCCAGTGCCAGCTCGCCGCGGCCCTGGACCTCCCAGGTGTCGGGGCGATCGGTGGGCAGCACGCGCAGGCTCACGTTGCCGACCAGCTCGGACTCGAGCCGGCTCTTGACCTGGCGGGCCGTGAGCTTCTTGCCGGGGTGCGGGTCGCGGCCGACCATCGGCGAGGTGTTGATGCCGATCGTCACGGAGATGGCCGGCTCGTCGACGTGGATGCGCGGGAGCGGCACCGGGTTCTCCGGGTCGGCGAGTGTGTCGCCGATGGTGACGTCCGGGATGCCCGCGACGGCGACCAGGTCACCGGCGGTCGCGGAGTCGGCCGGCACGCGGGTCAGGGCCTCGGTGCGCAGCAGCTCGGTGATCTTGACCCGGGTGGTGCGTCCGTCCTCGGTGCACCACGCGACCTGCTGGCCGCGGCGGATGACGCCCGCCCGCACACGGCACAGCGCGATGCGGCCGAGGAACGGGCTGGCGTCGAGGTTGGTGACGTGCGCCTGCAGCGGGGCGTCCGCGTCGTCGGCGGGCGGCGGGACCGTGGCGGCGATGGTGTCGAACAGCGACTCCAGGCCGGGCTCGTCAGGCAGGTCGCCGTCGGCGGGCCGGTTGCGGGAGGCGCGGCCCGCGCGGCCCGATGCGTAGACGACCGGGAGGTCGAGCAGGTGGGAGGTGTGGGCCTCGTCGAGCTCGAGTTCGTCGGCCAGCTCGAGGAGCAGCTCGAGACTCTCGTCGACGACCTCGGCGCACCGGGCGTCCGGGCGGTCGGTCTTGTTGACGACCAGCACGACGGGCAGGCCGGCGACGAGGGTCTTGCGAAGGACGAAGCGGGTCTGCGGGAGGGGTCCCTCCGAGGCGTCGACGAGGAGGACCACGCCGTCGACCATCGAAAGGCCACGCTCGACCTCGCCACCGAAGTCGGCGTGGCCCGGGGTGTCGACGACGTTGACCGTCATCCCGTTCCAGTCGATCGCGGTGTGCTTCGCGAGGATGGTGATGCCCTTCTCGCGTTCGAGGTCGCCGGAGTCCATGATCCGGTCGACGACGGCGGCACGCTCCCCGAACGCGCCGGAGGCGCGGAGCATGGCGTCGACGAGAGTGGTCTTCCCGTGGTCGACGTGGGCAACGATGGCGACGTTGCGGAGCTGCGCGTCAGACCCGCGGGTCACGCCGGACTGGTCCGCGGCGGCCGCGAGGGTGGATGCTGTGCTCACAACTCAGGGTAGCCCGACACGGCACCCGGACATTCCCGGGTGTGAGCCCAGGCTCCTCACGTCGTCCTCACCACGGACGACGTGAGGACGACGCGAGGACGACGTGCGGCGGCTCGACACCGGAGCTGTGCGCGTGCTCCCCCGTCGTCGCACCGCGCCCGAGCAAGATCGACGGTCGCGGTGCCGCGGGACGGAACCGCGGCGGGCGGCGAGGGCCGTGCGGCCGTTCTGAACCGATTCGCGGGCTCCGCCACGACGAACGGCGGCTGATCAGCGGCTGGACGGTCCTCGACGGGTCCCCCAGCTGGGCCGCCCTGCCCGGCCGGGCGGCGGGACACCGGTGGCCGCAGTGCGGTCCGGCCGCCTTCCCGCAGCCGTGATCACCACCTCGCAACCGTCGGCGGAGGGGGACGCGGGCGGCGGTACCGAGGTGGCGATCGCGCGCTCCGACGTGGTGAAGATCACGGCGTGACGGCCGTCGCGTCGGCCGTCGCACCGTCCGCAACGGCACCGGCGGCGCCGGACGCGGTGGATCCCGGCGGCTCCATGATCGATGGTCGGGACCCGGGAACCGGCGGACCGAGGGCTGTCGGGTCCGACGGGTCGATCGTGGTGGGTCACGCGCCGACCGCCATGCCGTGGCGGATCTCGTGCGCGATCTGCGCGAGCACCGACTGTGGCCGGTGGATCAGGTCGTGCCAGGTGTACCGCAGGATCGTCCACCCCTGCCGGACCAGTGCGTGCCGGCGGCGCCTGTCCGCGTGCGTGCGGGTGGGGTCCATGTGCCAGGCCCAGCCGTCCACCTCGACGGCGACGCGGGCGGCGGGGAAGGCGAGGTCGACGAGGTGCCCGGCCGCGGGGAAGCCGCTGCGCCAGCCCGCCGCACCCGATTCCCGCAGCATCCGCACGAGCAACCGTCCCGTGACCGACGCCGAACGGTCCGCGGCCGCCACCAGCAGCAGCCCGGCGCTCGCCGACCCGTGCGCACCGAGGTTGCGGCAGTACGCCTCGTGGACAGCCGGAAAGCGCACCCAGCGCTGCAACGCGCGGTCGAGCAGCAGGCCGCCGGGTGTACCGAGCTCGGCGGCCGCCTCGAGCACCGTCAACGGGCGCGCGGTCACCTCGACGCGGCGGCACACCGCGAGGTCCTCGGCCGTCAGCCGGCGTCGCCGCACCTCCACCCCGCGCCGCGGACGCGGGTGTCGCTGCCGACGCACCGTGACCCCGACGGTCGGGGGCGCGCCCTCCACCATCCCGTGCCACCACGCGGCAGCCACCCCTGACAGCACCGCCCCCTCCCCCGCCCAGAGCAGCGCGGCCCGGACCCTCGCCTCGTCGTCGAGCCGATACCCGGCCGCGAGGTAGACCTTCGGGTGCAGGGGCCGCCACAGCCGGCGCCGGAGCCGGTGGTCCACCGCGTCGCGGGAGAGCCCGGCGGCCATCGCCTGGTCGCGGGAGATCACCCCGGACTGACCGGCGAGAACGGCGTCGATCGACATGGGCTGTCAGACGGCACGGGACGTCCCCCGGTTCCACTCCCCCGCAAGAACGTTGCGATCGCGAACCCCCCCCCGCGAGTCGGGGTCTCCATGCCCGCGAGTCGGGGTCTCCATGCCCGCGAGTCGGGGTCTCCATGTCCTCCCCCCGCCTCACGCCGTTGGACGCAGCAGCTCCCGCAGGTCGGCGAGGACGGCACGGTCGGCGTCCACCCAGTCGACGCCGGCGAGCTCGTCGGGCCCGACCCAGCGCAGGGCGGCGTGCTCCAGTGCCTGTGGCACAGCCGAACCGGCCACGAGTTCGGCGGCGTGCACCCGGAGCACGCCGTCGTCGAGGGGGAGGTCCGTGCCGAGCCGGCCCGTCGCACGTACCGCCGCTCCCAGCTCCTCCCGGCACTCGCGGGCGATCGCGTCCACTTCGGACTCCCCCGCCTCCACCCGGCCGCCCGGGAGCTCCCACCGCCCGGCGAGGGAGGGTGGTCGGGTCCGCTGCGCGACGAACAACCGGCCGTCCCGGACGAGCGCGGTCGCCACGACGACGGGCGATGCCGCCAGTGCCGCCGCACGTGCGACGAGGACGGCCGACCGCGCCGCGAGGAGCCGCGTCACGAGCCCCCGAAGCACGACGACGTCAGCGGCCCGACCGAGCAGCCCGGGCGCCTTCCACACGCACTCGTCGAGCACCAGGGTGCCCGCCCCGGCCGCGGTCAGGGTGACGTTCTGCCGCAGCGGGCCCGCGACCTGCGTCGCGGTCATGCCGGCTGCGGTGATCGTGTCGACGGCCAGGCGCACCGTGCGACGGACCCCGGGCGCGAGGCGTGCGGTCACGCGGATCTCGTCGCCGGGCGAGAGCAGGCGCACATCGGCGTCCACCTGCTGGCCCACCCGTTCGAGCGCGGCGCGGGCGACGTGGACGTCGCGCAGCAGCCCGGCGACCGTGCGGGGCTCCGCGGCGATCAGCGTCGTCGAGCGCAGGACGGGCACGTGTGGATCGTCCCAGCCGGAGTGCCCGCGACCCGGCCAGGGGCACACGCACACCCCGACTCGCGCGCGTCGGGACCCCGACTCGCGCGCACTCAGACCCCGACTCGCGGGCTTTCCGGGGTGGGGGCGGGGGCGGGGGCGGGCCAGCGGACCTCGACCCGGGCTCCGCCGGAGGAGGTGGCGCCTGCCACCACGGTGCCGCCCCGGCCGCGGACGAGCGCGGTGACCAGTGCCAGGCCCAGGCCGGAGCCGGAGCCGGAGCCGGCCTCGGGGGCCAGCCGGACGAAACGGTCGAACACCCGGCGCCGGTCGGCCTCCGGGATACCGGGCCCGTCGTCCTCGACGACGAGCCGCACCCACCGTCCGGCGGGCAGGACGCCGATCCGCACGATGGTGCGGGCGTACCGGCGCGCGTTGCCCACCAGGTTGTCGAGCACCAGCGCCACCTCCGACGGGGTGGCGCCGACCTGGGCCGGCGACGGGGCGACGAGCTGCAGTACCGGGCCGTCGGCACCGGCCCGCGCCATCGCCGAGCGCGTCGCGGCGACCAGGTCGACCGGCCGCGCGTCGGGTCGCTGCCCGGCGTCCGCGCGGGCCAGCGCGAGCAGGTCGGACAGCAGGGCCGAGAGCCGTTCGGCCTCCACCGCGACCGCGTGCAAGGTCTCCGCGGCGAGCGCCGGGTCCGGATGGGCGACGGCCACCTCGGCCTGTGCGCGGATCGCCGCGACCGGCGAGCGCAGCTCGTGGGCCGCGTCCCCGGCGAACCGCTCCAGGCGGTCCACGGCGTCGTCGCGGCGGGCGAGCACGAGGTTGATCTCCTCGGCGAGCGCGCGGAGCTCGTCGCGGGCAGCGGGCAGCGGCAGTCGTTCCCCCGGCGGGAGAGCGGCCGCCGCGGCGCGCATGCGGTCGACCGGCCGCAGCGCCGCCCGCGTCCCGACCCACGCGGCGAGCGCCACCACCGCCGCCACGACGAACGCGCCGACGAGGAACGCGACGGTGGCCCTCGCGATCAGTGTCGCGCCACCGACGAGATCACCGGTGACGACGACGAGCCGCGTCGACCCGTCCGGCACGACGGCGGGTACGGCGATCCAGCGGCGGAGGTCGGTGTACCCGCCGACGATGAGGGCCTCGCCGCCCGCCAGCCGTCGCACCTGCCACGAGCGCAGCGGGAGCGCGGGGCCACCGTCGAGCGGCATCCCCGCCGTGTCGACGATCCTGATCCCGGGAGCACGCACGTCCGCGAGCGGGGTCCCGGCGACGAGCCGCGCCGCCACGGCGTCGGCCTGCGCCCGGAGTTCGGCATCGGCGGAGCCGAGCAGCGCGCCGGTCAGCAGCCCGACTCCGAGACGGCTCAGCACCATCGTCGTGACGAGCGCGACGACCCCGACGACCAGCGTGATCCGGAACCGGAGCGAGCGCCCCGACCACCATCGGCGCACGGACCTCATTGCGAGCCGACGATGTACCCGTAGCCGCGCACGGTCTTGAGCACGTGACCGGCGCCGACGGCCTCCAGCTTGCGCCGCACGTACCCGACGTAGACCTCGACGACGTTGCGGCTCGCCGCCTGCTCGTCGCCCCAGACCAGCCGCAGCAGCTCGTCCTTCGCCACCGCCGTGTCCGGGCGCGAGGCCAGCGCGTGCAGCAGCCCGAACTCCCGTGGTGAGAGCTCCACGGTCTCGTTCTCCCAGCTCACCGACCGTGCGACGGGATCGACGACGAGCGGCCCGAGCCGGACGCGCTGCCCGGTGCGGCCCAGCGCGGCGTCGCGGCGGCGCAACATCGCGCGGAGCTGCGCGACGAGCACGACGAACGCGAAGGGTTTCACCAGGTAGCCGTCGGCGCCGAGGTCGAGCCCGTCGGCCTGGTCGAACTCGCCGTCCTTGGCGGAGACGAGCAGCACCGGGGTGTCCACACCGCCCGCCCGGAGCTGTTCGAGCACCCGGTAGCCCGACAGGCCGGGGAGGATGATGTCGAGCACGATCGCGTCGAAGCTGCCGGTGAGCGCGGCCTTCAGCGCGGACGGGCCGTCGGAGAGCGCCACCACCTCCATGCCCTCGGCGACGAGCCCGCGCGCGACGGCCGTCCGGATCCCCGGTTCGTCGTCCACCACCAGCACACGTGCCACACCGGCGGACGCTACCGGCATGCGCGCACCGGGCGGCGCCGATCACGGCAGGGCGACGATCGGTGGGTCGCACCGACCGGCCCGCCGCGGCCGTCCGGGGCAGGTCGCGACGGCCGCCGGGCGCGCCGCGGAACGGTCGCGCCGCACCTCAGAACACTCTCAGCACCGATGGGTCAGGCTATGGGCATGGCCAACAGGCGAACGGACAGGACAGGACGCAACGTGGCGGCCGGCATTGCGGTGGCCGGCGTGGTCGGGCTCGGCCTGCTGGCGGTACCCGCGGGCGCCGGGGCTGCGCCGGTGTTGCCACCGGTGGCGGCGGAGGAACTGGTCAGCTCGGTGCTGACGGCGGAGGCGGGTGCGTTCGGCGGCACCGTCGAGCTGGACAACGGGCTGGGGTTGCCTGCGCTGCCCGGGGTACCGCAGGCCGCGAACGGCACGAGCACCGCACGGGTGTGGTCCGACGGCGAGGGGCGCGGGCGCGTCCAGGTGCCCACCGGCTCCGGCGAGCGGACGCTCGTCTCCGACGGGGAGACCTTCTGGTCGTGGGACTCCGCCACGCGCACCGTCACCAAGGTGCCCGAGGGCGACAAGGCGCATGCCGCACCGGAGGCCGCCGCCACGGACCCGACTGCCGCCGCCACCCAGGCGATCGGGGCACTGAGCGCCACCAGCCAGATCAGCGTGGACGGGACCGCCGAGGTCGCGGGCCGCGCCGCGTACGAGCTGGTGCTCGCTCCCGCACCGTCGGAACGCACGCTGCTGCGCGAGGTCCGCATCGCCGTCGACGCCGAGAAGCGGGTGCCGCTGCGGCTGACGGTGCTGGCCAACGGTTCCACCGACCCGGTCCTGCAGCTCGGCTTCACCGACCTGGCGTTCGGCGCGCAGGACGCGAAGCTGTTCACCTTCACCCCGCCGGCCGGCAGCACGGTCGACGAGCCGCAGATCCCCGACGGTGCACGCACCGAGGCGAAGCCGGACGTGGTTCCGGCCGTCGTCGGCGACGGCTGGGACACGGTGGTCGTCGCGTCGATGCCCACCCCGGCGCAGGCCCCGGCCCCCACCGGCGAGGACCGGGACGACCAGCGGTTCGGCGGCGGAGCGATGGACCCGTCCGCGCTGGGCACGCCCGTCAGCGGCGCGTGGGGCAGTGGCACGCTGATCAGCACGGCGGTCGCGAACGCGATCATCACCGATGACGGTCGCGTCGCCGCGGGTGCCGTCCCGGAGCAGGTCCTGACCGAGGCGCTCGCGCGATGACGGCGCCCGCTCCGCCGACGCTCGACGCGGGGGCCACCCCGCAGGTCGTCGCGGCGCCCGCCGAGGACGGCGCCGCCACGGCGCCGGCCTCGGCGGCCCGGGCGGTCGGGCTCCGCAAGGTGTTCGGCGCCACGGTGGCCGTCGAGGGGATCGATCTCGACGTCCCGACCGGCTCGGTTCTCGGCATGCTCGGCCCCAACGGTTCGGGCAAGACCACGCTGATCCGGATGCTGCTCGGGCTCACCCGCCCGACCGACGGCACCGCGGAGCTGCTCGGGCACCCGATCCCCGACGAGGCGGCGTGGGCGTTGCCGCACGTCGGCGCGCTCGTCGAGGGGCCGGGTTTCCACCCGTTCCTGTCCGGGCGCGAGAACCTCCGCCGTGGCGCGGCCACCGAGCCGCTGCTTGCGAGCCGGGACATCCCCGGCGCCGTGGACGCGGCGCTGGAGCGCGTCGGGCTCGCCGGGGCCGCCGACCGGCGGTTCCGCGGCTACTCGCTCGGCATGAAGCAGCGCCTCGGGCTGGCCGCGGCGCTGCTGATCCCGCGCCGACTCGTCGTGCTCGACGAGCCGACCAACGGGCTGGACCCCGCCGGCACCCGCGACGTCCGGCGCATCATCGCCGAGCTGCACGAGGGCGGAGCCACCGTCATCGTGTCCTCGCATCTCCTGGCCGAGGTCGAGGCCACCTGCACACACGTCGCCGTCCTGCAGGCGGGCTCGCTGGTCGCGGCCGGGGAGCTCCACACGCTGCTCGACACCGGCACGGGCGGGCTCGTCGTCAGCACACCCGACGTCGATCTCGCGGTGCGCACCCTGCGCGCCGCGGGCACGACGGCGTACCGGGCCGACGGTGCCGATCCGGCCGTCGTGGTCGGCGAGGACGGCCCGCCTGCTCCGGAGGTCATCGCGCTGCTGGTCCGCGCGGGCGTCGCCGTGCACGAGGCACGGCGCAGCCGGGCGAACCTCGAGGAACTGTTCGCACGCCTGACCGAGGAGACCTCATGACCGCCGACGCACGCCCTCCCGCGGAGGTGGCGGTATGACCGCCGACGCACGCCCTCCCGCGGAGGTGGCGGTATGACCGCCGACGCACGCCCTCCCGCGGAGGTGGCGGTATGACCGCCGACGCACGCCCTCCCGCGGAGGTGGCGGTATGACCGCCGACGCACGCCCTCCCGCGGAGGTGGCGGTATGACCGCCGCGACCCTGACGCGGACCGACTCCCCCCACAGCGCCCCGCTGGGGCGGCTGCTCGCCGCGGAGACGCGCTGGGTGCTGCGGCGCCCGCGCACACTCGTGCTGCTGGGGATCTTCGCGCTGCTCCCGGTGCTCATCGCGATCGGTGTGGCCGTGACCGGCCGCTCGGGCGGTCCGGGAGCCGGCCTCATCAGCTCCATCGGCGGCAACGGCCTGGTGCTGCCGGTGGCGGCCATGACGCTGGCGCTCGCGCTGCTGCTGCCGCTGGCCGTCTCGATGTCGGCCGCCGACGCGATCGCCGGCGAGGCGGCCAGCGGCACGTTGCGCGGGCTGCTGATGTCCCCCGTGGGTCGGCTGCGACTGGTGGTGATGAAGGCGTTCGGCGTGCTCGTCGTCGCGACGCTGGCCATCGCCGTGATCGCGGTGGTGGGCGTGCTCGCCGGGCTGCTGGTGGTCGGCGGGGCCGACGGGCAGCTCGTCACGTTGTCGGGCACCTCGGTCGGCCTCGGTGACGCGCTCGGGCGGGTGGCGCTCGTCGCGGTCTGGACGCTCGGCCAGCTCGTTGCGGTCGGGGCGATCGCGCTGGCCATCTCGTCGGTCACGGAGCACCCGCTGGTCGTGCTGGCCTCGGTGCTCGGGGGGCTCATCGTGTTCGGGGTGCTCACGGCGATACCGGCGCTGGACTGGCTGCAGCCCTACCTCCTGACCAGTGGCTGGACGGCCGGCGTGGACGTCCTGCGCGACCCCCTGCCGCTCGGCGGTCTCCTCGAGAGCTCCGTGAAGGCGCTCTGCTACACGGCGGTGGGTGCGGGTCTGACGACCTACCGAATGCTCCGCCGCGACGCCTGACGCGCCCCGCGGCGCGTGGCGCGCCACGCGCCCGCTCGTGCCCCTCGTCCACTCCGGTGTTCCCCGTCGAACGGGGGCGCGGAGCCGGGACGGGGGGCGCGAGCGTAGGACGGGGCAGGATGGGGGCATGGCCTCTCTGCTGGACGACGTCGCCGTCACCGCCGCTCTGCGCAACCTGCCCGGTTGGGAGCGGGACGGGGACTCGCTCGTACGCACCGCGTCGCTGCCCTCGTTCCCCGTCGCGATCGCGGTGGTCGACCGGGTGGCGGGGATCGCCGAGGCTGCAGACCACCATCCCGACATCGACATCCGGTGGCGCACCCTCACGTTCCGCTGCTCGACGCACGACACGGGCGGCATCACCGCGCTCGACGTCACCCTGGCCGGGGCGATCTCCGACCAGATCACCGCGGCGGGCAGCTGATCGTGAGGGGCCCGGCGACGTTACTCCGTTGGGGTGATGAGGTGGGGCGGGTGGGAACGGGCCGAAGCATCCGGTAGTTTGTGCGACTGGTCGTAGTTTTCGGTGTTCGTGTGACGCACGCTCGCGGGAACGTCCAGGTGATCACGCAGCATCCGTTCGGGCGCTGTGCCGATGCCAGGGTCGGCCGGGAACCGCACGGTGCGGAACCCATCACCACCTGCAGGGAGCAGTTCGCATGGCACAGGGAACCGTCAAGTGGTTCAACGGGGAGAAGGGCTTCGGCTTCATCTCTGTCGACGGGGGCGGCGCTGACGTCTTCGTCCACTACTCCGAGATCGACGCTTCGGGATTCCGCAGCCTCGACGAGGGGCAGCGCGTGGAGTTCGAGGTCGGCCAGGGCGCCAAGGGCCCCCAGGCCACGGGCGTGCGCATCATCTGATCGACACCCGCTCGACACGGAGCCCGTCTTCCCTTCGGGGGGAGGCGGGCTCCCGTCGTTCCCCGACCTCCACGGCGGGCGCGCGGCATCGTCACTTTCGGGTGAGAAGCCCTCGACACGCCAGCATCCCGGTAACGGATCCCCGCGCGACGCGACGCCCCGGTTGACCACATCGGACACGTCGAGCACGAGGTAATTCACGGCCATGTTGAGACCACTGTGGACGATCGTCACCATCCTGGCGCTGATCGCGCTGGCCGGGACCGCCCCGCAGGCGGCCGCCCAGACCGGCACCGGGTCCGTCCCGTCGGGCAACAACTCGTGCAGCAACCCGCGTCTCGCGCAGAACGCCACAGGCTGGTCGACCACCTCGGGCGGCACCGGCTCCCGGCGCGCCGTCACCGGTCACGTCGCAGCGGCCTTCGCCTACCGGGTGTCGACCTACCTGACGCGCGCCACGATCGCCCTGCCGCGGCAGCAGGTCACCGCGGGCCAGCGCTGGACCTTCTCCTACGACGCCCAGGCCGGCCGCACGTCGGGCGTGCGCGTGTCGGTGGACTGGTACAACGCGGGCGGCGGGCGCATCTCCCGGGTGGACGGTCCGGTCGTGTCCGTCGGTGCGGCCGCGTGGACGCGGGTGTCCGTCGCGGCGACCGCCCCGACCGGCGCCACCCGCGTCGCGGTCTCGGGCTCCGCCGACCTCGCCCGGACCGTGCAGTGGTCGAGCACGGCATGCGACTACTCCCTCGCGAGCGCCGCCGTACCACCCACGACGACACCACCCAGCACGACGACACCGGCGCCCACCACCGTGCCGCCCACGACCACCACGGTCGCGCCCACGACGACAGTGCCGGCCACCACGACACTGCCGCCGACCACAGTGCCGCCCACGACCGCGCCACCGACCGGTCCCGGGGACGGGACACAGGCGGCGACAACGCTCGGCTGGGGGCCGCGGGCGGACGGTGACGAGTTCGAGGGCTCCGCCGTCGACACCGCGAAGTGGGGTCTCTACAACAGCCCCGGTCACGCCGGGGAGGGCCTGCGCCGGCCGTCGCAGATCTCGGTGAAGGGCGGCATCCTCACGATCGCCGGCACCTCGAACGGCACCACCGGCGGCATGGCGATGGAGCAGGGCCGCAAGTACGGCCGCTGGGAGGCCCGGATGCAGATCCCGAAGGGCGACTTCCGGTATCACCCGGTCCTGATCCTGTGGCCCGACGCCGAGGACTTCCCGGTCGGCGGCGAGGTCGACTACGCGGAGACGACCACCGCCGCCTCGAAGATCGACTTCTTCCTGCACTACAGCTCCCAGAACAAGACCACCACGGCAAGCCGCGCGGTCGACCTGACGAGCTGGCACAACTACGCGGTCGAGTGGACTCCGACGGGCATCCGTGGGTACATCGACGGTGTCCAGTTCTTCTCCGACCTCGATCCGACGCACCTGCCGCCGCGGTCGATGCACCAGACGATCCAGCTGGACTGGTTCCCCAGCGGCGCCGCGCCGACCACACCGTCGTCGATGAACGTCGCCTGGGTGCGGATCTACGACGTCTGAGCGTGGATCGACCGCGGACGTGTGCTGGTGAAGGCGGGTCATGACCCACGAATGCCCCTCCGAACTGGGAAAATGTGGCTTGTGACGGGCACATTGATCCCACACGGAAGGGCATCCGCGAGATGGTGCGACACGATGTCGCTTGCGTTGAGTGGACACGTCAGCAGGAGGATCGGCGGTGGTGTCGGTGCCGTAGCCCCGGGCCGGTGTTCAGGCCCGTCTCCGCCCTGACGTGCGCTGCCGGTAACGGCGGGGTGCGAAGCTCAGGGTTCAAACTCGAGGGTCCCCGTTCCACCCGGGGACCACAGGTGAGGAGAAGACCGGACGGGTGAACGTGAGTGAACCCCTGATGACGCGTCGTCAAGGTGAGCCCCGCGGGTGGGATGCGGTAGCGGGGTGCAGGACTGGCCGCTGAGAAGCGGCAGGCGGCGACCGGAGGCATCTGTCCGGTCGTGGGAACACCGCCGTCCCGGCGTTGAGGGGGCACCCACCCCGGTCGTGTCTCGTGCATGTAGAACGTGGAATCCGTGCCGGGGTCCGGACCGTCGGTCCGGTAAGCCGACCGTGAGGAAGGCCCAGCTCCTGCGGCGGGAACAGGACGGTCCAAGAAGCTGATGCTGGCGGCCGAAAGGCAGCAGGAACCCCGAGACAGCGTGGCCGGCGCCTCCGCTGGTCGTCTCGCATAACTGGCCAGATACCGGGACTGGTGCCCGGGCCCGGGAGGGTGCTGACGTGGACCGGGTGAGCCTGTGGAGCTTCGATGCCGGCGCTACCGGAACCGAAGGACAAGTTGGACGCCATGACGACACCGACCGTGAGCGCGGCCTCGATCGTGGCATCGGGTGCTGTCGTGGTGAACGGACCGGAGGACGACCTCACCGACTGGCCGTCGATCGACTGGCGGACCGTTGAGGGCGACGTACGGCGGCTACGGCAACGCATCTTCACGGCGTCGCAAGCAGGGGACCTCAAACGGGTCCGGAACCTGCAGAAGCTGATACTCCGCTCGCGCGCCAACACGCCGGCAAGCGTGCGGCGGGTGACGGAGGTCAATGCTGGCCGTGAGACGGCGGGCATCGACGGCAAGATCGTGGTGGGGCCCCAGGACAAGGCCGAGTTGGCCGACTGGGTGCAACACCGGTCCCAGCCGTGGGTGCCCCGACCGGTCAAGCGGGTGTTCATCCCCAAGGCGAACGGCACACGGCGCACACTCGGTATCCCGGTGATCGTCGACCGGGTGCTCCAGGCGCGGGTGGTCAACGCGCTGGAGCCCGAGTGGGAAGCGCGGTTCGAGCCGCGGTCCTACGGTTTCCCACCGGGCCGCGGCTGCCACGACGCGATCGAGGCCATCTACTGGACGCTCAACGGCTCTCGGGCCCAGCGGCTGTGGGTGCTCGACGCGGATCTGTCCGCGGCGTTCGACTGTCGGATAAACCTGCCGCGAGATTACGTAGAGTCACCATAATGCGGGGTTGGGAGGCGGTCCGGACTCGCGAGGCGTCTTCGCGATAGGTGACATCGCGACCCAGTGGATCTTGTTTTCTATGGCCCAATGTCCGCGGACGTAGCCGGCGAGGTGCTCGGGTGCGGCCTCGCGGGCGGACAGGCTGGTGATGCACAACGCCGCCACCGCGGCGGTGATCGTCTTGGTGGTGTAGCGGCAGCTGTTCTTGCGACGGGTGCGGACCTTGCGGGTCGTGTAGCGCTCGATGAGCATCACCTGCTCGATGTGGGGGAACAACGAGCGGATGTGATCGGGGGCGTCGAGGACCTGGATGGTGCGCCGCTCGCGGCGTCCGTGTCCGGTCTCGGTGCTCTGGTGGCTGACCGCGACGGCGGCCCGGTCCAGGGCGTCGAGGTCGGTGAACAAGGTGGGGGTGTTGGTCTTGACGGTCATCACGTAGTGCGCCCCGAGTTCCTCTGCGAGGAACTCGGCGTGGGCGCGCACGGTGTGACCGGCATTGATGGTGATCACGTGCCCGGCCAGTGGGGTGTGGTGGTTGAGCTCGCGCAGCAGCGGCGCGAACCCGGGCACGTGGGGTCGACCACGCGGCGAGCAGCGAACATGCGGGTCAAGGTCTCCGACACCGAACGGGTTCGTGATCTGCCACAACCCCGAAGCCGCGCAGCGCGACGCCCACGCCCGCGCCGAGCTCCTCGCCCGGCTCGGTGAACTCATCGCCGGCTCCGACCCGCTACCCGCGCACAAGCGCGGGGAGCCGGCCGGGCGGATCTTCACCAAGCCCGGCCTGCGCCGGTTCCTGCGCCCGCCCCCTGGCCACGACCGGAAACCAACAGCGAAACAGCCGGGCTGACCGGCCGGTCAGCTGCACCCAGAAGCCTGCACCCCACCCGAAGAACCAACTACTGCGACCAGTCAGGTGCTGCGGTGGATCCAGGCTGAGTGGCGGCTCCGACGACCGGTCCACTGTCGGCGTGCAGTCGGACCACGCCGACGGTGACGCCCGTCAGGCCTTCGGACGCGATCTCCCCGATCACCCGGTCGGCCTCGGCGAGAGCGTCCGCCCCGACCATCGGCCCGAGTGCGTCCGTCTCCCCGGTCGCCGAGTCGACCACCAGGACGAGGTAGCCGTCGCCGTCGTCCGGTTGCCCGGGCGGGAACGCGAGAACCATGGCCAGCACATCGGCGAAGACGTCGTTCATCGGAGCTGTTCCGGCCGGCTCGTACCGACGAAGGACGTATACACGACCACATTGGACAGGTAACTCCTCGCGCGGGCGTCGAACTCCCCGCCGCACGTCACCAGTTGAAGGGCGCTCACGCCTTTCGAGCCGTAGACCTGTCGGGCCGGAAACTGGTCCTTCCGGTGTGTCTGCACCGAATCGACCACGAAACTGACGACATCTCCGTTGACGAGATCCACCTCGATCCTGTTTCCCGGTCGCAATGAACCCAGACGGAAGAACACGGCTGGGCCGCGATAGGAGTCGACGTGCCCCAGGATCACCGCCGAGCCCACCTCACCGGGTGTCGGCCCCAGCCGGAACCATCCCGGTCGCTGGAAGTCAACGGGCACCTCGACGGTCCTGTCGGGATTCAGTCCGAGTTCTGATAAGCCGACCGAGACATTGATGGCCGGGATGCGCAACGCAACCGGTGCCGATCGTGACTGCGTGGGCGCCGGTGACCTCGCTCCCGAGCCGGAGGCCGCCGGCGGCGGCACGGCCGGGTCCGTCGTGCCGGACCGCGCCGCTTCTGGAGGTACCTCGGCGATCCCTGCCGGGGGTGCCGGCACGGCGTCGGGCACGGCTTCGGACACGGCCGGAGAGGCCTGTGAGAGGGCCCCCGTCGGGGCGCGGGACCCGGCGATCGGGTCCGCATCACCCGGCGACGCGGTGGGGACCCCGTCGCCGGGCGCACCGGCGACGAAGCACACGACCGCCACGAGGAGCAGGACCAGGGCCGTCACCCCCCAGATAGCCCGCCTGCCGTTCGCACGTGGGTCGGTCATCCGTCGCCACGCCGGTTGGCATGTCCGAGATCGTCACGACCGTGGGAGCGTCGTCGACCGATCGCCAGCAGGGTCGCCGCGCCGCTCCCGGTGAGCGCGAGGGCACCGAGGGCGATCAGGCGGCCGTCACCGGTGTCTGCCGATCCACCCGCGCCGGTCTGCGGGGCGCCGACCGGGATGACGTCGCCCCCACCTGACCCGGAACCGGTTCCGGGGGCACCCGCGACGGGCCCGCCGACCGGAGCGGAAGGTCCTGCCGGTGCGGGCGTCGACATCGTTCCGGAGGTCGGCACCGGCACTGCCGGGGCCTTCGACGTGGTTGTCACCTGCGGCTTCGTCGTCGTGGTCGGAGCCGTCGTCGTGGGCTTCGACGTCCCGGTGACCGTGGTCGGAGCCGTTGTCGGGGCGGTCGTGGGCGCGGTCGTCGGCGCGGTCGTCGGAGCGGTGGTCGGAGCCGTCGTCGGAGCGGTCGTCGGAGCCGTCGTCGGAGCGGTCGTCGGAGCCGTCGTCGGAGCCGTCGTGGGCGCGGTCGTCGGAGCCGTCGTCGGAGCCGTCGTCGGAGCCGTCGTGGGCGCGGTCGTCGGAGCCGTCGTCGGAGCCGTCGTGGGCGCGGTCGT
>Ga0209591_10001183_pt1 | contig 32943 bp, 30 predicted proteins | sample MAT01_FD_187207 | JGI IMG/M metagenome (GOLD analysis project Ga0209591, IMG submission 187207) | Freshwater microbial communities from Lake Fryxell liftoff mats and glacier meltwater in Antarctica - MAT-01 (SPAdes) (version 2) | ecosystem: Environmental > Aquatic > Freshwater > Ice > Liftoff... | reverse complement strand
ACCGCTCCAACCGCGCATATAACCTTGCATCTGGCAATTTCGCTCTCATTTTTCGCTCCTTTTTCTTTATCCCTCTATTTTAACCCACTTTTCCCCGTTCTCTGATTTGTGGGTAATGCATAGCCAAGTATTGGAGAGGGGGCCGGGGGGTGAGGTAAGCGAAAGTCCTAAATAAAACGAAAACCGACAGCAGAATTGCTGTCGGCTTCGTCTTGGGAAGTTGTGCAAATAACTCCCTATAGCGTGCAGTGGGCTGGCGCACTGCCCAGTTATTTCCCCGCTCACTAAGCCGCTTTTCACAACTAGGATTTATCCCTTGCGATTTGCCTCGGAACTGTACTACTACATATATGTGTCCCAATCGCAACGGAATATCAAGCAGCAGATAACCCCTCGTCCAACTGGATGTCTTCAATAAATTCAAACTTGCCAGCCATGTCATCACGCACAGGGCTTTTCATTGGGACTTTATGTCGATAAGCGGCGGCTGCAATGGCGTGTGTGCCAACAGGTAGTGTCAGAACAGCAAAGATCGCCAGCGCTAATAATTTGAGCGCTGCCGAAGGCATCAGAATCGCCGTACCGAGCAATAGCCCACACAAGCCAACAGTCGATACCTTGCCAGAAGCGTGGAGGCGACAGTACAAATCTGGCATACGAATAACCCCTAAAACACCAATGGCACAAAAGCCGATTCCACCCCATAACACAAGTAATCCGATGATTTCCATTTTAAAACACCTTTCCTTCAGAGATATACCGAGCGAGCGCGATAGTTCCGATAAAGCCAAATGCCGCGAGTGCAATGGCAACGTCGATAAACATAACTGTCCCGCGCAGCAGTGCCAAGACAACGATGATTCCAATCAAAAGTGTAGTGATGGCATCAATAGCCTGCAATCGGTCAGCGGCGCTCGGACCTCTCCAAACGCGATAAGCACAAGGGATGATGAGTACGACCAAGACAATCAGCGCTGCCTGAATTCCGAGTTCCAATAATCTTGACATTTCTCAGTCCTTTCCCACAATCCGGCGTAGGAGTTTGAGGCGTTTTGATTGTGCCGCCTCGGCATTATTGAAAGAGGCTTCAACATCCAAGCAGTGAACATACATAGTGTGGCTGCCATTAAAGTCAACGACCAGTTCGCCGGGAGTGATGGTGATGCCATGTGCGCTAAAGGCGGCTGTAAAATCGCTTTCATCCTTGTCCTGGGTGTAGACAGTGATAATGCCAGGATTCATGGGCATGTTGGGGTTGAGAACCCGTTTGGCGACATCCACACTCGATATCAATATATCTCGCCCTAAAGTGAGGATATAAATTACCAAAGCTGCAAGTTGGTCGGGCAACCGCCTGTAATTGATTTCGACTTTTTCCAACTTAAGCATCAGTAGAATGGCAAATCCGAGTACAAAGCCGACCACAAAACTTCCTAGATTCACACTTGATGTGACGATCATCCAGACAGCAGCCATCGGAACAGCGAACAACAGAGTCATGAACATTTTCTATCCTCCCAATACACCACGAATGTAAATATTTGGATCAGCAAGACGGCTTACAGCGATAGTTGCTGCTTCAACCAAGGGAGATGCATATAGACCGAGCAGGACACATAAACACACCAATAGTGTCGGCGCAAGAATACTATCGCCAGTTGGTTTTAGTTGGAGATTTTCGTCAGCCGGACGTTGAAAAATATGCTGCCAGGTGCGCGTCATATAGAGCAGAGTGATGAGTCCTGCGGCAACTGCTAGACCCAAGATTAACCAGCTTTCGGCTTCGATTCCACCCCGTACGATCGTTAACTTGCTGATAAAACCATTGAGCGGAGGGATACCGGTCAGCGCGAGTCCAGCGAGGAGATACAGCACGCTGGTCGCCCTCATTTCTCGTCCGGCTCCCCCGATGTCATCCAGCCTGGCGCTTTTGTTGGGCATCCGGCTGGCAACTGCACCCGTAATCATAAGCAGGGACGACTTAATAAAGGAGTGGTTGAAGGAATAAACAATTGCGCCAATCAGCGCTAGTGGTGTCCCCCAGCCGATACCGAGCAAAATAAAACCGATTTGACCGAAGGTTGAATAAGCAAGCATCCGTTTGGCATCATACGTACGAAGTGCTGCCAAACTTCCAAAGAAAATTCCAATAATCCCCAGAATAACCAGTAACGTGCGTACAAGGGAGGCTTCTGCGACGAAAAGCAGCGTGGTCAGCCGGATTAATCCATAGACACCCACTTTGACGACAACCGAGGATAGCACTGCGTGAACCGGGGTTGGCGCGGCAGTATGAAAATCCGGTTGCCAGAAATGAAAGGGGAAAACGGCGCTCTTGAGTAGAAATGCACACATCAGCATAACCGCCGCCGCCTGTGCCAGCAAAGGACGTTCACCACTCTCCAAAAAACGAGCAATATCAGCTAACGTGAGCGTCCCAAACGTTGCGTAAATAGCGGCGATGCCCATCAGTAGAAACAACGACCCCATTGCACTGATAAGCAAATATTTGATCGCAGCCTCGACACCTAGCCGATTATCTGAAATGGCGACCAGTACCACTGATGATATAATCATGAGTTCTTGGAAGACAAACAGGGTAAAAATGTCACCTGTGTAAAATGCACCATTCAATCCCGCAGCCATACATAGGAAGAGCGGCATAAAAGCCGGATACCTCACACATTTATCACGGCAGCCGAGAATATAGAGGGTTCCACCAGCAACTACTGTCGTTGCCATGACCTCAAAAAGTGCCGAGAGCATGTCAGGCGCGAGGACAATGCCATAAGGCGGAACGTAACCACCCAGCCGATAAAGTTGCAGACCTCCGTCCCAATTTGCTTTTAAGATGGCGAGACTACCTACCCATGCCAGTGTACTCGCCGTCATGCCGATGACATGCTGAATACGCAGAAAATGCGCGAACAGCACGCACAATGCTGCTCCAAACAACGGGGCGAAAATGGGAACAAGGACGAGTGTATTATCTGGTGTCATGCCTAACCCTTAAGCTGATCGAGCATATCCAGATCGGCGGTTTTATAACGGCGCGCCGATGAGGAAATTAAGCCTAATAAAATGGCATAAGAGCCGAAGCTGATCACAATCGCTGTTAGAATGAGCGCTTGCACCAGCGGATCACTTACGGGTATTTGACCAACATTCTGTGCATAAGCTGGCGCTTGTCCATTGAACGCGCCGACGGCGAGGAAAAGCAGGTTAATCGCAGTGAACAGGATATAGAAACCCATCGCTGATTTCACCATATCACGGCGCAGGAGTTGGAACACGCCTAATCCGAACATAACACCCGTAGCGAGTGCAAACAGGATATTCATAACGGCTCCACTTCCTTTGGAAAAGCTATTGCTTCCATAATGGTACTCACACTCCCAAGTATGGTGATGAAGATGCCCGTTTCATAAATCAAGGTTGAGGACAGATGCAGATTGGCAGGGAGTGTAATCTGATCAAAGTTGAGATGTGCCAAAAAAGACTGTCCGCTCAACATGGGCAGTACACCATTGACAATAACCAGTACCAACCCAGCGCCAATAAGACGGCGCTCGTGCAGCCAGTGCAACCGTCTGCGCGCTTCATGGTAACCAAAAACAATGTAATAAAGCGTGATACCCAGACCACTGATAATCCCTGCCGTAAAGCCGTCACCTGGACCATCCCCCCCATAAAGCAAATGGGTAAGCGCTACAAGAAAGGCAAAGGGCAAGACGAATTGGGCGACAACACGGGTCAGAGGTGTTGAAAAGGTTGACGTGAAAAGATCGGGTTCGAGATCACTTTCATCGCTTACATCAACCTGTAACATAGTCAATGTTGATGTGATGGTGATAGAGGATTGACCTTCACGCCGCAAAAGGCTCAACGGAAACTTTTTGGTTAAATTGACTATCCACACAGGCCAACGCGGGTTAGCCTTTGGCTTGGAAAGTAGCGTTAAGACACCAAGCGCAGCAACACTGAAAACCGTAATTTCTATTATGGTATCCATGCCGCGAAAATCGGTGACAATCGCTCCAACGACATCGGGGAAACCCACTTCAGCCAGCGTATTTTCCAGATGCCATGTGGCAATCGACTCTGGCTTGGGACGGTTGGTCACTGCTGCAAGTGCAAATAAGCCAACGCCAACACCGATCAGGGTTGAAATTATCACGTCACGAAGCAAACCTGCGTGTGATTGGCTCCAGAGCGAGTCAATCGCCTGCTGCCGCTCTTCAGGCTTAATACGAGCCAGCATTACAATCAACAAAACAGTCCCAATGGTTTCTACCATAAACTGCACCAGCGCCACATCTGGTGCTGGTTCTAATAAAAACAACCCACCTACGCTATATCCCGCAACACCTAGTGCCAGCGCTGCCAGCAGGTGTTTTTTGAAGATGATACTCGCAAACATAGCTCCAAGTGCCAGAAGGAGCAGCAAAACCCGCAAAATGTCAATGCTGCCGCTGAATTCCCAAACAAGAGGATACCCAGTGACATGTGCTAGTCCAGCCGTTCCCTGTAACAGGATTACGCTGCCGAGGATGACGACCAAGTAATAACGGAGTTTTCCACCCTGCGTAAGTAACAGTAAATCGCCCAACTGTTCAACGCGATGAACTATACCCTGATAGATTTGCGAACCGGTTGGTAAAGTAAGTGGTATCGACCACCCGCGCCAAATCTCGCGTGTCGCAAAAATTGCTACGCCGCCACCGATAGCAAGGAGGCTTAATAAGAACGAGGTATTCAGGCCGGAAAACAACACAAGATGCACTTCTTCGGAAAGGGTTAAATTCAGCAGCGGGACGACCAACACTTGCAATCCCAACCCGCCGAGGATTGAACCAGCAGCCAGCGCCGCTGGGCCAACTAGCAGACCATCTGGTAATGCATGGATATGATCAAGTTGGACTGTTTTGCCGCCGAACACTTCCCACAACAAGATAAGTGCCATACCTACTGTACAGGCGGCAGTAATCAAAATGATGATGAGCGCAACTGGATTGTTATGTGCAGCTTCCAGAAGCGATTCTTTCGCCACAAAACCCAATAAGGGTGGCAGGCCAGCCATCGATAGACCCGCAAGGAGGGCGACTACTCCCCAACCAGGCATCAAACGTCCCAGTCCACCCAATTTATCCAGAAGGCGCGTTCCACTGGCATGGTCAACCGCGCCAACCACCATAAACAATGTTGCCTTATATAAACTGTGTGCTAGGATGCCAACCAACGCCGCTTTCAGTCCTTCTCCATGAGGTAGGCTAATTAACGCCACCAAGACACCTAGCTGGCTGATGGTGGAATAGGCCAGAGCCGCCTTTAAATCGCGTTGGCGAAGCGCCAGCAGCCCCCCTAAAAGCATTGTCACCAAGCCAATTGTCAGCAGTCCATTTTGCCACAATAGGGTATCACCCAATGCCGGATACAGACGCAGCAGTAAGTAAATTCCCGCTTTGACCATAGTGGCTGAATGTAAATAGGCGCTGGCTGGGGTAGGTGCGCTCATTGCACCAGGCAGCCAGAAGTGAAACGGCCATTGTGCGCTCTTGGTAAAACATCCAACCAAAATAAGTACCGTAAAAGCTGTGTACCAAGGGCTTTCGCGCAAAGTCGTATTGGCGATCACCTCGCTTAATTCCATCGAACCGGCTGTTGTGCCGAGGAGGGAAACGCCAACCAACAACGCCAACCCCCCCATGCCGGTTATGATAAGTGCTTGCAGTGCGCCGCTGCGTGCTTCCTCGCTGTCGCGGTTGAAGCCAATCAATAAGAATGAAATAATGCTAGTCAGTTCCCAGCCGATAAATAATGTAAGCAGATTGCCAGCCAGCACAACAATCAGCATGGCAGTCATAAATGCCAGAAGGCGGATATAAAATCGGCCTAACTCTGCGCGATCCTCAAAATAGTAACCTGCGTAGATGATAATGGCTGCACCAATACCGGTAACAATTAATCCAAAGAACACCGATAAGCCATCAAGATAGAGCGACAGAGATAATCCTAGGTCAGGCACCCAAGGTATGCTGATCTCAACAGGACCTTGCTTACTGATAACCGGAAGATAAGTTAACAATACAAGGAATAATATGCTCGCAAGTCCGGTAAACAGCCATACTTGCACTGTTTTTGGCAGTTTCCGGGGTCTCAATAGCCCGGCAAGTGCTGGCGTAATGCTAAGGACTGCAATTCCCATCAAGCCAATCTCCAAAGACTAAACAATAAAGGAGGCATAGCGAAAGGCGATGTCCCCACCTACAACTGGATTATCACAAAGACATGGGATTAAAGCCAAAACCGCAATCCCATGCCCATAATCAGATGAAGTCAGAGCGCTAATCGCCCGTCGCAGAAACAGCGCGTGATGCAGCAGCAGCTTCAGCCATCGCATTATCACCCGGCAAAGACAGAACATCGGGCCAAATTGACTGACCGTGTTCGTAGTTGTCGATAAAGTTGCCATCAACTTCAGCCAGCGGGTTAACACGCAGATGTTTGACCGCTTTTAATGCGCCGAACATAATGAACGAGGTAACACCACACCAGAGAATTGTTGCGGCTGATCCAATGATCTGAGTAACGAGAATGTCTGCACTGCCACCACTGACCAGCAAACCACCTAAACCAGAATTAACATTGGCGGCAAAGGGCGTGAGCGTTGGTTCAGCAAATAAGCCGATAGCAACGATACCCCAAACACCACACGTAAGATGGACTGAGGAAGCTCCCACAGCATCATCAACTTTGATTTTCTCCAGCAAGTCGCCCCATAGAATAAGGAGGACACCTCCAACCAAACCAATAAAGATTGCGGCTGGTGGACTTACAAAAGCACAACCACCGGTGATCGCAACTAAACCTGCGAGGGAACCATTCAGGCTGATAACCAGATCCCATTTGCCAGTGCGGAAATATTGAAAGAACATGGCAGAGAGTGAACCTGCGCCTGCGCCTAGGGTCGTGTTGAGCGTAACGATACCGATCGTCCCAGCAACACCAACTGCTCCCAGTGTTGAACCCGGATTAAAACCGTACCAGCCAAACCATAGAATCATTGTACCAATGAGCGCGAGGCCAAGGTTGTGTGGAGGAATAGCTTTGCCCCAAACTTTTCCCTTGCGTGGGCCAAGCATCGCCGCCCCTACGAAGGCGATTACACCGCCGACGGTATGAACAACATTACTACCCGCGAAATCAAAAAAGCCCTGTTGGAAGAGCCAACCGCCGCCCCATACCCAGTGAACTACTACGGGGTAAATAAAGACAATCACGATGGCCGTATAGACAAGATTGCCAATAAAATCGGTGCGCTCTGCCATTGCACCAGTAGTAATAGTGCTTGCAGTCGCGGCAAAGGCGAATTGGAAGAAGAACATTGTCAGAACACCAATGTTGCCATAATAGATCGTATCGGCTGTGCTGATGCCTGGCGCAAAGAGCGTTGTGCCAAAGAGTCCACTGCCATTATCGACCCCAAAAGCCAGCCCGAAACCGATTCCCCACCATAGAATGGCACCTAGGCCTGCTTCAAGAAAGTTTTCCAACAAGGCATTAACAGCGCTGGTTTGCTTAATCATGCCGGTTTCCAAAATAGCAAACCCTAACTGCATAAAAAATACAAGAAAACCAGTCAGCAGCACCCACGATGTATCAATTGCGATTTTAACCGTCGTAAAATCGTCCCCAGTCGGTGAGCCATCTTGGGCACTCGCCATACCTGACCCAAATGCTGCCAAAATAAAGGTCGCAATCGCCATCACCAAAAGATGACGCCAAACCTTGTTGTATTTTTTTATTCCCCATCCCTCCAGGTCAAAATATGTCTGATGAGGGAAGTGTAGTTTGTGCATTCCTTATAGCGCAGCCAAATTACCGACAAATTTCAGGTAAATGTTTTATCAATTTCGCACAAAAAGGGATCAGGTTTCCGTAAAAATAGGCGTAATTGAACATTCTACGCCAATTACAGAGCGCTACGCTTATGCAAATGTACAATTTGCACAAGAGCGCCTATGTGGAGTGAGCAATCATCATTTAATATAGGATTAATAGGTGCATTTTATGGCTGCTCGCCCGACCATTTGAGGAAAGATAGCACAAACGCCGCAGCGGCTAATCCCCGTGCGATATTGCGGGCATTACTGACCATCTCTGGTCAATTCGTGACGTACTCATGACTGTTTCTGTACCTGCCAACTGTGTTTAGGGAGACTGCACAATTATGCGTCGCCCATTATGCGGTTATCAATTCGATGAGAAGGCAATGTCCTGTCATGCCTCATGTGCTTTCAATACAAGCTGCGGTGTCATTTGCTACCCTAACTGCGGCACCAGATGATTGACGAACAAAAAACGCGTCTGGCGGCGACTCTGAGACGCCTGCTTGCGCGCCACGCCTCTACAGGTCTTGACAGTGGAGCGCTATGCCCACTCAGCTCGATGCAGCCCGGACAGTCTGCCATTGTAAATGAGATTGTTTCGCCTCATTACGAGCGGGTTGAACGGCTAAATATCCTGGGTCTGGTCAAGGACGCGCGGCTCACACTGGAGCAGAAACATCCAACCTTTGTGCTGCGTATTGGTTTCACCCAGCTTTCCATTGAACGGGAAGTGGCCGATGACATCCTGGTAAGAGTAACTCTATAGGTTTGGAACACAGCTTTTAAGAAATGATCTGGAACCTTATGTGTTTATCCCAAGAGTGACATTTCTTACTTGCAAGAAATGAGATTCGGCAGGTTTAGGCTTCCTTCGAATCAAGTATCCTTAAAGAAGATTGAATTTCGTCCTGATTCGCCTTTTGGAGTGAGCTATGCGATCTACCTCTGGAAAAACAGTGGAAGCCCCATCCGACGACAAACGCTGGCGAATTGTCACTGCTACCATGCGACGGCACGGCTTTGAACGTGATGCGGTGATCGAGGCCCTGCATTCTGCCCAGGAAGCCTTCGGTTATCTGGATGACGAGGCGCTGCGATATGTCGCTCAAAGTCTTAACACACCATTGAGTCTGGTCTACGGTGTCGCTACCTTCTACAACTTCTTCACCCTCAAGCCCCAGGGAGAACACACATGCGTGGTCTGTCTAGGAACTGCCTGTTATATCAAGGGCGCTCGCCAAATTCTGCAGGCCATCTACACACAGCAGGGGTTGAAACCGGGACAAACCACCCCGGACAAGAAAGCCTCTCTGCTAGTGGCACGCTGCCTGGGCGCATGTGGCCTAGCAGCAGTAGGAGTTTTTGACGGTGAAGTGGTTGGTAATCTGACACCAGAGGATGCCATCACGCGAATTGAGGAGTGGTTGAACCATGATAGTTGAAGAACTAAACAAAATTGGTGCAGACGAAAGGCAAGAGCAGGCACAGTTTAATCACCACCTGTTTGTGTGTAGTGGTACCGCTTGTCTTTCCGCACACAGTGATGAAATCAAAGTCGCACTTGAGCATGAAGTGGAACAACGTGGTCTGGGCAAAATGTGCGCCATAACGGGCGGCGGTTGTCGCGGCCTGTGTGCCAATGGGCCGATGGTCTCAGTAGAACCGACTGGCATCCTGTATCAAGGTGTGAAGCCGGACGATGTGCCAGAAATCCTGGATAGTCTGGGCAAGGAACCAGTCAACCATTTGCAGGCAGATTTGAACTCGCATTTTTATCAGAAGCAGCACCGTATTGTGTTGGAGTACAGTGGCAAACTCGACCCCGAACGCATCGAGAGCTATATCGCAGCCGGAGGTTACGACGCACTCGCTAAAGCTGTAACCGAAATGACACCACTCGAAGTAATCGACCAGGTGACACGCAGCGGACTGCGCGGTCGTGGCGGAGCAGGCTATTCAACCGGTTTGAAGTGGAATACCGTCGCCAAAGCACAGAGCGCACAAAAATACATCATCTGCAATGGGGATGAAGGTGACCCCGGCGCTTTTATGGATCGCAGTGTGATGGAAGATTACCCATTCCGTGTACTGGAAGGTGTGACCATCGCTGCCTATGCGGTCGGCGCGACTCAAGGGTTTTTGTATGTTCGCGCTGAATATCCGCTGGCAGTCAAGCGCTTAAAATCCGCTGTTCGCCAAGCGGAAAAACGGGGTTTGCTCGGAACTTCGATCTTAGGAACAGCCTTCAGTTTTGATGTAGAAATCCGCCTCGGTGCGGGCGCCTTCGTCTGTGGTGAAGAAACGGCTCTCATCGCTTCCATCGAAGGTAAACGAGGCACTCCCCGTCCGCGTCCACCTTTCCCCGCTGAGCATGGTTTGTGGGGGGAGCCTACGCTCAACAATAACGTGGAAACCTATGCCAACATAGCACCTATTCTCCAGAACGGGGGCGATTGGTATGCCGCTATCGGTACCGAAAAAAGCAAAGGCACAAAGGTCTTTGCCCTCTCTGGACGGATTGTTAATACTGGGTTGATCGAAGTCCCGATGGGTATGACCGTCCGTGAAATTGTTGAGCACATCGGCGGCGGAATCCCTGATGGACGCAAATTCAAAGCTGTGCAGACCGGTGGGCCATCCGGCGGCTGCATACCCGAACAGTATCTTGATACGCCGGTTGACTACGATTCGCTGCTGCCCCTCGGTACTTATATGGGTTCGGGTGGCATGATCGTCATGGACGACACCTCCTGCATGGTGGATGTGGCCCGCTACTTTATGGAATTCTGCATGACCGAATCCTGTGGCAAGTGCGTACCTTGCCGTGTCGGCACAGCACATATGTACGATCTGCTGGACAAAATTACTCGAGGGGAAGCCACACTCGCTGATCTGGAACTGCTCGAAAAATTAGCGGACATGGTTTCCAAGACGAGTCTGTGTGGTTTGGGGCAAGGCGCTCCCAATCCGGTTAAGAGTACATTACGCTACTTCCGCGACGAATATCTGGCGCACATTGTGGACAAAGTGTGCCCGGCAGGTGTCTGCAAGATCCATCATGATAAAGAAGGGGTACTGCAATGACAACTCGCGTCCTCACTTTAAAAATAAATGATCAGGAAGTCAGCGGGCGCGAAGATGCAACCGTTCTGGAAGTCGCCCGGGAACACAATATCCCTATCCCATCTCTCTGCTTTTTAGAAGGGCTTTCCGCGCTCGGTGGGTGCCGCCTGTGCTTGGTGGAAGTCAAAGGTACATCTAAGCTTCTCCCCGCCTGTGTGACCCGTATTCAGCAGGACATGGAAGTTTATACGGAGACGGAACAGCTTGTTGAGTATCGGCGAATGATCGTGGAGATGCTTTTCACCGAGGGCAATCACATTTGCTCAGTCTGTGTCTCCAACGGACATTGCGAACTTCAAAACATGGCGCAACAGCTTGGCGTCGATCATGTCCGCCTGCCATATCGCAATCCCTTGCGCGAGGTCGATGCATCACATGCTCTGTTTACCCTCGACCCGAACCGCTGCATCCTCTGCACGCGCTGCATTCGTGTCTGCGATGAAATCGAAGGCGCGCACACTTGGGATCTTATGGGGCGCGGCATTCAATCGCAGGTCATTTCGGACCTGAATCAGCCTTGGGGCGAGTCGCCGACTTGCACGAGCTGTAGCAAGTGTGTCCACATCTGCCCGACGGGTGCGCTCTTCGAAAAAGGCAAATCCGTATCCGAAATGACCAAACGGCGAGATTTCTTAGTCTATTTATCGGTGATGCGGGAGAATCGAAAATGACCAAAATACGATTAGCAACCGTTTGGCTTGACGGATGTTCTGGTTGTCACATGTCATTCCTCGACATTGATGAGGAATTACTGGCACTGGCGGATCAAATCGAACTGGTTTACAGCCCGCTAGTAGATCGCAAAGACTTTCCTGAAGCAGTGGATATTACACTTGTCGAGGGGGCTGTCAGCAGCGAGGCTGACCTCGAAAAAATCAGACATATCCGCCAGCATACGACCACACTGATTTCGCTGGGCGACTGCGCCGTAACGGGGAACGTTCCTTCGCTGCGTAATGCGATTGGCGCAGAATCAGTCCTGCGACGCGCCTATCTTGACCCTTCGCTGTTTAACCCGCAGCTACCCAACGACAAAGTACCCCGTTTGCTGGATACTGTGCGTCCAGTGCATTCTGTCGTCATGGTAGATATTTATGTTCCCGGTTGCCCGCCTTCAGCCAACACTATTTTGTACGTTCTTTCCGAGTTGCTCGCTGGACGTAAACCCGATTTGAGCGGCAAGACACGCTTTGGCGCTTAGGAGGCAATAAGAAGCATGGCACAACAAATCATGATAGACCCCGTGACGCGGATTGAAGGTCACGCCAAAATCACACTTTATCTGGACGATTCTGGAAGTGTCGAGAATGCAGAATTCCACGTCACGCAAGTACGCGGCTTTGAAAAATTTGTGGAAGGACGCCCCTTCCACGAAATGCCGTCCCTGATGGCACGTATCTGCGGGATATGCCCGGTCAGTCATTTGATGGCCTCGGCAAAGGCTTGCGATGAGCTGCTAGCGGTATCCATCCCGCCGACAGCCAAGAGCCTGCGCCGGATCATGAACATGGCGCAGATTGTCCAGTCTCATGCGCTTAGTTTCTTCTATCTCTCTGCACCCGACCTGCTGCTGGGTATGGATTCCGACCCTGCTGTACGTAACATCTTCGGTGTAGCGCAGAGTCATCCGTTGCTGGCGAAGGATGGTGTACGGATGCGGCAAATTGGCCAGCAAATCATCGAAATTCTGGGCGGCAAACGGATACACCCTGGGTGGGTAGTAGCAGGCGGAGTGAGCGAGCGGCTCACTGCCGAAAAGCAGGATCGTATCGCGGCGCTGCTGCCGGATGGACAAGCGATTGCCCAGCGAACATTGGAATGGTACAAAGGCGCGCTGGAAAACTATAAGGAAGAAATCGCGACCTTCGCCAATTTCCCGACGCTGTTTATGAGCCTCGTGACGCCGGACAATAAACTTGAATTTTACGATGGTATCTTACGGATCGTTGACTCGAAGGGAAAGATTCTGTCGGATTGTGATCAGCCTGACCACCATCTTGATAATATTGGCGAAGCGGTTGAACCGTTCTCCTATCTCAAGTCACCGTACTACATGCCGCTCGGCTATCCTGACGGGATTTACCGGGTTGGGCCGCTGGCACGCCTGAATATCGTCGAACAATGTGGGACGCCGCTGGCTGACGCTGAATTAACCCAGTTCCGCAACGTTGACCGGCAAAGTTCTTTTCATTACCACTATGCCCGCTTGATTGAAATCCTGTACTGCATGGAACAGATTGGGCAATTGCTGGAAGAGCCGGACATTCTGAGTGACCGTGTACGGGCTTATGCTGCGCCGAACCAATCGGAAGGCATTGGAACCAGCGAAGCACCACGCGGGACACTGATGCATCACTACCAGATTGATCGCAATGGCTTGATTACGCACGCCAATTTGATCATCGCCACCGGCCACAACAATCTGGCGATGAATCGCGGTATTCTGCAAGTCGCGAAACATTTCGTTAAGGGGAATGATCTGTCGGAAGGAATGCTCAACCGTGTTGAAGCAGTCATCCGTACCTATGACCCTTGCCTGAGCTGCTCGACTCATGCCATCGGCAAGATGGCGCTACAAATCCAACTGGTCGAGCCTGATGGCACAGTCGTAAATGAACTGAGACGCTGACAATGATTCTGATTATTGGCTACGGCAATACTCTGCGGGGTGACGATGGGGTAGGTTGTCATATCGCTGACTGCTTGAGCGAGAGTCTTACAAACCCTGATGTCGAAATCCTCAGCCGTCATCAGCTTACCCCTGAAATGGTCGAGCCAATCAGCCGTGCCGATCTTGTAATCTTCGTTGATGCTGATTCCGAGGGGATGCCTGGTGAATATAAAAGCTATCGTATTGTGCCGGCTGGCGACATGAGTTCATTTACCCATCAGACGAATCCAGCAAGTCTTTTAGCTGCATCAAAGGAACTTTACGGCACGTATCCCGACGCTATGATGTTTTCCGTCGTTGGTAATTGTTTCGACTACGGAGAGGTGTTATCAACAGCCGTTGCGAACGCAGTACCGCAAGTTATCCGCAAGATCGAGCGCCTGGTTGAGGCGGAGATGACCAGCCATGCATGAATTAGCGATTACTCAGAGCATACTTGAAATCGCGGTTCGTCATGCGGAAGCTGCTCATGCCCGGCAGATTACCGAACTGCATATCGTGATCGGGGCGCTTTCGTCCATGATAGACGATTCAGTTCAATTTTATTGGGACATTGTTAGCCAGAATACGGTGGCTGAAGGTGCAAATCTGAACTTTCATCGCATACCAGCCGAAATGCTGTGTTCAAATTGCAGCCACCGCTATGCTCTAAAACCCGATCAATTCGCCTGCCCAGTCTGCGGAAGTACAGAAAGTGTCCTTGTGGCGGGCGAGGAATTTTACCTTGAATCAATTGAAGTGCAGCCAAGCGAAGAGGTGACAACATGATAAAGCATATTCCTGTCGTGGAAAAAATCCTTAGTGCCAATGACCATCTGGCGGATGAAAACCGGGAAAGGCTGGATGCTGCGGGGGTTTTTGCGATTAACCTGATGGCTTCGCCCGGCGCAGGCAAAACATCCCTGATTGAACGCACCGTTCCAAAGCTCGCCGAATTCATGCGCGTTGCTGTTATTGACGGCGACATCGCGACCAGTCTTGATGCTGAACGCGCCAGTGCCGCTGGAGCAATCGCCGTCCAAATCAATACCGGCGGTGACTGCCATCTAGACGCTGTGATGATGCAGCACGCCCTCTCACAACTGCCCCTAAATGATATTGACCTGCTCATTGTCGAAAATGTTGGCAATCTGATTTGTCCGGCGGGGTTCCGGCTTGGAACGCATAAGAATATCCTAGTTGCCTCCACTCCTGAAGGCGCGGATAAACCCTATAAATATCCGGGCATGTACCACGGCGTTGATGCACTCGTCATCAACAAAATTGATCTCCTGCCTTATATCGAATTCGATATGGCCTATTTTCGTCGGGGCGTTGAAATCCTCAATCCCGGACTTACAACCTTTGAAGTTTCCTGTCGCACAGGAGAAGGATTAGAGCGCTGGTTTGATTGGTTACGCATAACTGTAGGAACGAGAGATGGCTTGCACATGGAGAGGTGACGCCGCCATGACAGCCGAGACAACACTTCAACGTGTCCGTATAAGGATTGGTGGCGCTGTACAAGGGGTAGGTTTCCGCCCCTTTATTTATCGTCTAGCCGCCGATTATGACGTGGTCGGATGGGTGAACAATTCATCGCAGGGTGTCATGATTGAAGCTGAGGCGGCCCGTCCGCAGCTCGAACACTTTTTGCATGACATCGAACAGAAACCGCCGCCTCATGCGTTAATCCAGACACTCGACACCGAGTTTCTGCCTCCAGTGGGTTATACCTCGTTCGAAATTCGCCACAGCGATGGCGCAGGCGCGAAAACGGCCATCGTACTGCCCGACCTAGCGACCTGCCCGGAATGTCTGAAAGAGATATTTGATCTAACTAACCGCCGCCACCGCTATCCTTTCACCAACTGCACGGATTGCGGCCCGCGCTTTACCATCGTTGAAGCGCTGCCGTATGACCGCCCCAACACCACCATGCGTGATTTCATCATGTGCGATGAATGCCGCGCTGAATACGATAATCCGCTGGACAGGCGCTTTCACGCGCAGCCCAATGCCTGCCCCAAGTGCGGCCCGCAGCTTGCCTTGTGGGATAAGCAGGGGTGTGTGCTGGCGGAAAAACAGAACGCACTCCTGATGACCGCCGAAGCCATCGGTGAAGGTAAAATTGTCGCGGTAAAAGGTTTAGGCGGCTTTCATCTGATGGTGGATGCCCGGAATGCGGAAGTAGTCGCGCGGCTGCGAACGCGGAAGCACCGCGAGGAAAAACCACTGGCAGTAATGATGCCGACACTCGACGTGATTAAGGCCGCTTGTGAGGTCTCGGAACTCGAAGAACGCCTACTCACATCATCAGAAGCGCCGATTGTCCTGCTACGCCGGACAGGTGGCGATATTGCCGACAATGTCACTCCTGGCAATCCCTATCTTGGTGTGATGTTGCCATATACGCCGCTGCATCACCTGCTCATGCACGAACTCGGCTTTCCGGTTGTGGCGACGAGCGGCAACCTTTCTGGTGAACCGATTTGTACCGACGAATACGAGGCGTTGGAACGGTTGGGCAATATTGCCGACTTATTTCTTGTCCACAATCGCCCGATTACGCGGCATGTTGACGACTCGATTGTCCGAGTTGCTGCCGGACGTGAACTGATGCTGCGCCGTGCGCGCGGTTATGCGCCCCTTCCAATCGAACTACCGGAGGCAGCCCCCACCCTGATTGCTACCGGATCACATGTCAAGAATACGGTGGCGGTTACGAACGGTAAGATGGCTTTCCTCAGCCAGCATATTGGTGACATGGACACCGCACAGGCTTACGAGGCTTATCAACGGGTCATCGATGATTTTCAGCAGCTTTACGAACTGCAACCAACGGCAGTGGCCTGCGATTTACACCCTGATTACCGCTCGACTCAATACGCCGAATCCCTCGTTTTGCCGGTCATCCATGTCCAGCATCATTATGCCCATGTTCTCTCGTGCATGGCAGAAAATCATCTCGAAGCCCCGGTCTTAGGTGTGTCGTGGGACGGCACAGGTTATGGGCTAGATGGCACGATCTGGGGCGGCGAATTCTTGCGCGTCAACCAACAGAGTTTTGAGCGATTTGCTCATCTGGCGACTTTACGCCTGCCGGGAGGCGATCAGGCCGTGAAAGAGCCGCGTCGTTCCGCGCTGGGGCTGCTGTACTCCATTTATGGCGAGGACATACCGCGCGATCTGCCGCCGATTCAGGATTTTACCGATGTCGAACTGCGGCTGTTGAAAACTGCGCTGCGAAAAGGGATTAACGCGCCCCTCACGTCCAGCGCGGGACGATTGTTTGATGCGGTGGCGGCGCTCATCGGTTTACGCCAGCGCGCCAGCTTCGAAGGACAGGCGGCGATGGAGTTGGAATTCGCCCATCATGGCATAAGCACCGACAAATGCTACCCGTTTGCGGTTACAGACATCACTAGTGAGACAGCACCCTCAAAGCGCATACTTGACTTGAAGTTGACTGTACTGGCAATGATCGATGATCTCCGTTCTGGCGTCTCGATGGGTGAAATTTCGGCGGTGTTTCATAACACACTGGCTGAAATGATTGTTTCTGTCGCGCAGTTGGTCGGAGAAAAGCGGGTGGTTTTGAGCGGTGGCTGTTTTCAGAATAAGACCTTGCTGGAGAAAACGATTGACCGCCTTCTTACTGAAGGATTTCAGCCTTACTGGCATCGTATTGTTCCACCGAATGATGGCGGCATCGCCTTAGGTCAGATCGCAGCGGCGCTGAAGGAGCAAACCATATGTGTCTAGCGGTTCCAGGAAAAATTATCAGCATTCAGGGCGACGAGGCCCTCAGCCGAACTGGGCGTGTGAGTTTTGGCGGGGTCGTCAAGGAAGTCAGTCTGGCTTACGTTCCCGAAGCAGAAATTGGCGATTATGTGATTGTCCACGTTGGTTTTGCCCTCAGCAAAGTGGATGAAATCGAAGCAGCGAGGGTTTTTGATTATTTGGAAAAAATGGGCGAATTAGGAGAACTACAAAATGAGTGAACGGGTCGTAACAACCATAGACGGCAACGAAGCAGTAGCCCGTGTCGCCTATAAACTGAATGAAGTGGTTGCCCTCTATCCGATAACCCCTTCCACACCAATGGGTGAATGGGCGGATGAGTGGGCATCTGGTGGCAAAAAGAACCTGTGGGGAACAGTTCCGCAGGTGGTGGAGATGCAGAGTGAAGGCGGAGCAGCCGGGGCCATTCACGGCGCGCTTCAGGCCGGAGCATTGGCAACCACCTTTACCGCCTCGCAGGGTCTGCTGCTGATGATCCCGAACATGTACAAAATCGCCGGAGAATTGACCTCGGCGGTATTTCATATTGCGGCACGTTCGCTGGCGGCGCAGGGACTTTCCATATTTGGCGATCACAGCGATGTGATGGCTGCCCGTTCAACCGGATGGGGCATGTTGTCGTCGGCTTCGGTGCAGGAAGCGCATGACTTCGCGCTCATCGCACAGGCTGTAACGCTCGAAGCGCGCCTGCCCTTCCTGCATTTCTTCGATGGTTTCCGCACCTCGCACGAAGTCAACAAAATCGAACTGCTTAATGATGATGATCTGTTCGCGATGATCTCTTACGACAGGATTCTGGAACATCGGGCGCGGGCGCTATCACCAGACCATCCAGTCATGCGCGGCACGGCGCAGAACCCCGATGTCTATTTCCAGGCGCGTGAAACGGTCAATCCGTATTATGCGGCTTGCCCAGAAATTGTGCAGAAGGCGATGGATAAATTCGCTGGACTGACTGGACGGCAGTACCATCTCTTTGACTATTATGGCGCGCCGGATGCCGAACGTGTCATAGTGATGATGGGTTCGGGCTGTGAAGCCGCCCATGAAACCGTCGATTATCTGACCGCGCAGGGCGAAAAAGTCGGCTTACTGAAAGTGCGCCTGTACCGCCCGTTTGACATGAGTGGCTTCGTCGATGCCCTACCCGCAACCGTCAAATCCATTGCTATACTGGATCGCACCAAAGAACCTGGCAGCGCTGGCGAACCGCTCTACGTTGACTGCGTAACTGCTCTCTTCGAAGAAGAGTCACACGCAAGTAAGCCCCTCGTGGTCGGTGGACGCTACGGTCTGTCATCAAAGGAATTCACCCCTGCGATGATTAAGGCGGTCTTCGACAACCTGTCGCAGCCCAAACCCCGCAATCACTTCACCGTCGGTATTCTGGACGACATAAGCAACACCAGCCTGGACTACGATCCCGACTTTTCGATTGAACCGGACTCGGTGGTGCGCGCGGTATTTTACGGCCTCGGCTCGGACGGTACAGTCGGCGCGAACAAGAACTCAATCAAGATCATTGGCGAGAACACTAGCAATTACGCGCAGGGCTATTTCGTCTACGACTCGAAGAAATCCGGCAGTATAACAGTCTCGCATCTGCGCTTTGGAGCGAAACCCATTCGTTCGAACTACCTCATCACCAAAGCAAACTTCGTCGCCTGCCACCAACCGGGGTTTCTGGAACGCAACGACATGCTTCAGCACATCGTGCCGGGAGGCGTTTTCCTGCTGAACACACCGCACGGCCCGAACGAAGTCTGGAACACGCTGCCAGAACCCATTCAGCAAGAAATCATCAACAAAAAGCTGAAATTCTACGTCATTGACGCGCTTAAAATCGCCCACGAAGCGGGTATGAAGGGGCGCATCAACACCATCATGCAGGTATGCTTCTTCGCCATCTCCGGCGTTCTGCCGCGCGATGAAGCCATTTCCGCCATCAAGTATTCCATCGAGAAGACATATGGCAAGAAGGGTGAAGAGATTGTCGAGATGAATCTGAGGGCGGTTGACCAGACGCTGGAGAATCTGTTTGAAGTAAGCGTACCTGCGACGGTCAGCAACCGCGTCGGATTTTTACCGCCCGTTTCAGGCGAAGCGCCGGAATTTGTACGCAACGTTCTGGGCATGATGATCGCCGGGAAAGGTGACTTGCTGCCCGTCAGCGCCATCCCCGTAGACGGCACGTATCCAACTGGCACTGCCCAGTGGGAAAAGCGCAATCTGGCGACGGAAATCCCGGTGTGGGACTCCAATATCTGTATTCAGTGTGGTAAATGCGCGATGGTCTGCCCGCACGCCGTCATCCGCATCAAGACATACGAACCCGCTTTGCTGGAAGGCGCGCCCGACACGTTCAAGGCAGTCGATGCCCGCGATACCGAATGGGAAGGCTTGAAATACAGCATTCAGGTGTCGCCGGAAGACTGCACGGGCTGCGCTATATGCGTAGACGTTTGCCCGGTGAAGAACAAGTCAGCGGTCAACCTGAAGGCGATTAACATGCAACCTCAGCCGCCGATCCGTGAAACCGAGAGCGCCAACTGGAACTTCTTCCTGAATATTCCAGAAGTTGACCGACGGGATATTAAGGTCAGCACCATCCGTCAGCAGCAGGTACAACAGCCATTGTTTGAGTTCTCTGGCGCTTGCTCTGGTTGCGGTGAAACACCCTATCTCAAGTTGGTTTCGCAGCTATTCGGTGATCGCTCGGTGATTGCCAACGCGACGGGCTGCTCGTCCATCTACGGCGGCAACCTGCCGACCACGCCTTGGGCGAAGAATAAGGAAGGACGTGGGCCAGCCTGGTCGAACTCACTGTTTGAAGACAATGCCGAATTCGGTCTGGGTATGCGTGTCGCCCTCGACAAACAGCACGAAATGGCCGTCGAAATCGTCCAGCAGCTTTCCACTGACATTGGCAGCGAACTGGTCGAGAGCCTCTTGAACGCTGACCAGCACGACGAATCCGGTATTCACGACCAGCGTGAACGCGTCGTCATCCTGAAAGATAAACTCAGCAATCTGAAATCCGAGGAAGCACGGCGCTTGCTGGCGCTGGCAGACTCACTCGTCAAGAAAGATGTGTGGATCGTCGGTGGTGATGGCTGGGCGTATGACATCGGTTTTGGTGGCCTCGATCACGTCATTGCCAGTGGTCGCAACGTCAACATTCTGGTACTCGACACGGAAGTTTACTCCAACACCGGCGGCCAGATGTCCAAATCCACCCCACGCGCCGCAGTCGCCAAATTCGCGGCGGGCGGAAAACCCGTTGCGAAGAAAGACTTGGGACTGATCGCCATGAGCTACGGCAATGTGTATGTTGCCCGTGTGGCGATGGGCGCGAAGGACGAACAAACGCTTCGTGCCTTCCTCGAAGCCGAGGCTTATGACGGACCTTCGTTGATTATCGCCTACAGTCACTGCGTGATGCACGGGATTGATATGAGTAAAGGGATGCGAAATCAAAAAGCCGCTGTCGACTCCGGTCAATGGCCGCTCTATCGCTACAACCCGGAACGTGCCCTGCGCGGCGAGAACCCGTTGTCGCTGGACTCGCGTGCGCCGAAAATCCCACTCAAGGATTACCTACACATGGAGAATCGCTTCAAGATGCTTGAACTGAGCAAGCCAGAAGTGGCAAAAGAGCTGTTCGAAGAAGCACAAAACGATGTGAACGAACGCTGGGCATTGTATGAGTATATGGCATCGCGCATCGGAAAATCCACGAATGGGCATAACAGCTAAGGAGATTAACGATGGACATCAGTACGACTTATATGGGAATGAACTTGCGTTCGCCGCTGGTAGCATCGGCATCACCGCTCTCCGAAAGCGTCGACAACATTCGGCGTATGGAAGACGCAGGCGTGGGCGCGGTGGTCTTGTTCTCACTGTTTGAGGAGCAAATCCGGCATGAACGCGAAATGCTCCATCATTACATGACCGAGGGGACAGACAGTTTTGCTGAAGCGCTCACCCATTTTCCAGAGCCGGAAACCTATCACGCCGGACCGGATCAATATCTCGAATTGATTCGCAAAGCTAAGGCGGCAGTGAAAATCCCCATTATTGCCAGCCTCAACGGAGTTTCTATCGGCGGCTGGATAAGGTTCGCGCGCAAAATGCAAGCGGCTGGCGCAGATGCACTAGAACTCAATATCTACTACATCCCGACAGATATGACCCTCAGTGGCTATCAAGTGGAGCAGACCTATATTGAAATTCTGCAAGCGGTCAAAAAAGCGGTTGACATTCCAGTCGCGGTCAAACTCAGTCCGTACTTCAGCAACATGGCAAACATGGCACTACAGCTTGAGAACGCTGGAGCAAACGCCTTAGTCTTGTTCAATCGCTTCTATCAGCCCGATATTGATGTTGAGACCTTGGATGTTCGTCCCAATGTTATCCTCAGCACACCACAAGCGATGCGTTTACCGCTGACATGGATAGCTATTCTGTACAAGCGTATTCTCATCGATATGGCGGCGACCAGTGGTATCCACTCTGGAAAGGATGCCATCAAGATGATATTGGCAGGCGCGAATGTGACGATGATGGCATCGGCGCTGCTTAAAAATGGGATTGACCATGTGCGCGTGGTTGAACAGCAATTACGCGGCTGGATGGAACAGCATGAATATGAATCGGTGAAGCAAATGCGCGGCAGTGTCAGCCAGATGCACGCGGAAGACCCGTCCGCTTTCGAGCGCGCTCAGTACATGCGCGCGCTGACCACCTATAGGCCGACGGTAAATTCATAAATAGGTGTTCCGCCCTCTAGCGGGATTTTTGGTACGAGCGCAGCACTACACTGCGCCCCCGTCTATTCTGTACGGTATGATCGTGAGTTGAGCAATGAAGTACATTGACGAGTATCGCGATGCAAAGGCGGCGCGGCAGTTTGCAAATGCTATCGCGCAGATCACGACCAAGCCCTGGACTTTGATGGAAGTGTGCGGCGGGCAGACCCACGCCATTATCAAATACGGTGTGGATGAACTGCTGCCGGAAAACATTACTCTGCTGCACGGGCCGGGATGTCCGGTCTGTGTGACCCCTGTCGAGTTGATTGATAAAGCCGTTGAAATTTCGTCACGTCCCGATGTGGTTTTCACCTCGTTTGGCGATATGATGCGCGTGCCGGGGACAAACGGCGATTTGCTATCCTCGAAAGCGGCAGGCGGCGATGTACGAATGGTGTACTCGCCGCTTGATGCCCTTAAAATCGCACAGGAGAATCCGACCAAACAGGTCGTATTCTTCGCCGTCGGTTTTGAGACCACTGCACCAGCCAACGCAATGGCCGTCTTTCAGGCCAAACAGCGCGGCATCCACAACTTCTCAATTTTAGTGTCGCATGTGCTTGTCCCACCCGCGATTGAAGCGATTCTATCCTCGCCGGGCAATCGCGTTCAGGGCTTTCTCGCCGCCGGACACGTTTGCGCGGTAGTTGGCTACACCGAATACGAACCCCTCGCGCAAAAATATCATGTGCCGTTTGTCGTGACAGGCTTCGAGCCAATCGACATCTTGCAGGGTGTTTACATGACCATCAAGCAGCTTGAGGAAGGTCGCGCCGAAGTCGAAAATCAGTATTCCCGCTGTGTCCGACGTGAAGGTAATCTGCCTGCTCAACAGCTTGTGGGCGATGTGTTCACGATTGTACCGCGTAAGTGGCGTGGCATCGGCGAAATCCCCCACAGCGGCTTGGGGCTGCGCGAACTCTACGCTGAATTCGACGCAGAAAAGCGCTTCGGCCTGACCGACTATAGCGTCGAAGAAAGCTCGGATTGCATGAGCGGATTGGTTTTGCAAGGCAAACGTAAACCGATTGAATGTCCAGCTTTCGGTACGCTGTGTACCCCAGAACATCCGTTAGGCGCGACGATGGTTTCTAACGAAGGCGCGTGTGCAGCCTACTATCGCTACCGCCGTCCCGACGCGTCGGAAAAGCCAGTCTTGTCGAAAAAAGCGGAGGTTCTATCATGAATACCGTTCGCCTGAATGAGAATTTAATCACCAAGCCGGATGTGGCGCTCGGCACTGCTTTCGCCTCTTGCCCGATCCCGATTTCGGACTATCCCAATGTCCTGCTGGCACATGGCAGCGGCGGCAAGCTCATGCACAGTCTGCTCGACAAAATGATGCTGCCCACCTTCAGCAACCCGCTGCTGGAAACCTCCCATGACGGTGCGGTGTTCCCAGTAGGAAATGCGAAACTGGCGTTCACCACCGACTCCTATGTTGTGCATCCCTTGTTTTTCCCCGGCGGTAACATCGGTACACTGGCGGTCAATGGCACGGTGAATGATCTCGCAATGTGCGGCGCGAGGCCGTTGTTTTTGAGCGCCGGATTTATCCTCGAAGAAGGGCTGCCGATGGAAACCCTCTGGCAGATCATTCAGTCCATGCAGCAAACAGCCGCTGTAGCTGGTGTCCAGATCGTCACAGGCGACACAAAAGTAGTGGACAAAGGCAAAGGTGACGGCATCTTCATCAACACTACTGGTGTCGGCGTGATTGAACATAATCTGACCATCGCGCCGTCCAGCGTCCGTTCCGGCGATGTCATCATCATCAACGGTGACATCGGGCGGCACGGCATGGCGATCATGGCCGCACGTGAGGGATTAGCCTTTGAAAGCGAGATTCAAAGCGACTGTGCGCCGCTGGCTGCCAGCGTCATGGCACTCCTCGACGCCCATATCGAGGTTCACTGCCTGCGCGACCTCACACGCGGCGGGTTAGCCAGCGGGCTGGTCGAAATTGCCATGAACGCCGGATTGGGTATTCATATTGTCGAAAATGACATTCAGATCATGGAAGATGTGCGCGGTGCGTGCGAAATCCTCGGTCTCGATCCCATGTATGTTGCCAATGAAGGCCGCTTTATCACCTTTGTCCCCGCTGACCAAGCCGAGCGCACACGAGCCATTCTGGGCGACGATGCCAGAGTAATTGGAACGGTGCAGGATAATTCCTCGACTCTCGTCACGATGGAAAGTGCCATTGGTACGAGCCGCATTGTAGATATGTTGAGCGGCGAGCAGCTTCCACGTATCTGTTAGCAGACTCCCTTTCGAATTTGCCCGTTAATGAGGCAAACAATAGGTTCGTCTCTTTATTTGCGCCTAGAATCGTTATACCTGTCACCCTGTAAGGTGCTTAATGTCAGTACAGAGGAAAAACCGTTCGTGGGACAATATTCATATATTGTTTTTTAAGAACGGCTTATGTAGACGGGATATGAAAAATGGTCACGATCACAAAATCAGCTCCAACGAAGAAACAACCCCACGGGCATAAAACGCCAAAACGTTGGGTCTATCTGTTTGATGAAGTGGCGCAAGCGGAACATGATGTCGGTGGCTCGTGGGACAAAGTGCGCGCTCTGCTGGGTGGCAAAGGCTCTGGATTAGCCGATATGACATGCGCGGGTGTGCCTGTCCCCCCCGGACTCACCATTACAACACAGGCGTGCAATGCTTATTTGGCTGAAGGCAGCCAATTCCCTGCGGACATGTGGGAGCAAGTTATCGAAGCCCTTCACGCTGTTGAGCAAAAAGCGGGTAAGAAATTCGGTGATGTCAAGAACCCCCTGCTCGTTTCTGTGCGTTCCGGCGCAAAATTCTCGATGCCCGGAATGATGGACACGGTTCTCAACCTGGGTATGACCGACGCAGTTGCCGAGAGCATGGTTGAACTGACAGGCGATGCGCGTTTTGTCTATGATGCTTATCGCCGCTTGGTGCAGATGTTTGGCTCCGTCGTCATGGGGATGCCCGATGATGTTTTCGAAGACTACCTGACCGACATGAAGAAAAAACGTGGCGTAAAATCTGACGTTGACCTGAATGCAGATGATTGGAAGCAGGTTACACAGGAATTCAAGCGTTTTTACCGTGAACATGTCGGCTCAGATTTCCCAACCGACCCGCTGAAACAACTCGAACATGCCATCGAAGCGGTCTTCCGTTCGTGGAATGGCAAGCGTGCCTTCGACTATCGCAATGCTGCCGGTATCGCTCATGACCTCGGAACGGCTGTCAATATTCAGGCAATGGTTTTCGGCAATATGGGCGCGAATTCCGGTACAGGTGTCGCCTTCACTCGAAACCCGTCTACTGGCGAAAAGAAACTCTTTGGCGACTTCCTAATGAACGCGCAGGGCGAGGACGTTGTGGCAGGCATTCGCACCCCAGAACCTATTGCCCAACTGCAAGACGAAAATCCCGCGATTTACGCCCAATTTGTCGAAGTCAATCGCAAACTTGAGAAGCACTATCGTGAAATGCAGGATGTCGAGTTCACCATTGAGAATGGCAAGCTGTGGATGCTGCAAACACGTGACGGCAAACGTACCGCACGTGCAGCCGTTCGTATCGCCGTCGAGATGGTAGACGAAGGCGTCATCAGCAAAGAAGAAGCCGTACTGCGGATTTCGCCTCAACATTTGCTCCAGCTTCTGCATCCTCAGTTCGACATCGAAGAAAAACTCCAAGCCGAAAAGTCCAACCGTCTGATTGGCAAAGGTGTAAACGCATCACCAGGAGCAGCTGTTGGTATTGTGGCCTTTGACGCAGATGTTGCCGAAAAGTGGGGCAAGGCTGGTAAAGCGGTCATCATGGTACGACCTGAAACCAAACCAGACGATGTACATGGAATGTTAGCCTCGAAGGGTATTCTCACCAGTCGGGGCGGCGCGACCAGCCACGCAGCAGTTGTCGCCCGTCAATTCGGCATCCCGTGCGTATGCGGCGCGGAAGCGCTCGATATTGATGTCCGTGCGCGCGTCATGAAGGTCGTCGAATTTAAGGTCGTCGAAGGGGACACGATTTCGATTGATGGCGGCACAGGCGAAGTCTTTATTGGCGAGATTAAGCGAGTTGAGCCGGACTTCGGACGCGAAGCCTATCTCCGCACATTACTCAGTTGGGCGGACGATTTCCGCCGCCTGGGCATTTATGCCAATGCGGATTATCCAGTGGACGCACGGCGCGCCCGTGAATACGGCGCGGAGGGCGTTGGCCTCTGTCGAACGGAGCATATGTTCTTCCAGGAAGAACGTCTGCCTATCGTACAGGCAATGATTCTTTCCGAGCCGAACAGCAAAGAAGAAAAACGGAACCTCGACAAACTCCAGGTTTTCCAGCATGACGATTTCTACGGAATTTTCAAGGCGATGGATGGACAGCCGGTCATTATCCGCCTGCTCGACCCGCCCCTGCATGAATTTATGCCTGCCCATGAGCAGTTGGCCCTGCGCGCGGCTGGTCTACGCCTGATGGGGGATCGCCCGAACGAACTCACGCGCGTTGAAGAATTGATGACCGCTGTGGAAGGCTTGCAGGAATTTAACCCGATGCTGGGTCTGCGCGGTGCCCGTCTAGGCATTATGCGTCCAGCATTGAGCGAAATGCAGGTGCGAGCACTTTTTGAGGCGGCCTGCCAGTTGACAAAGGAAGGCGTGAAGGTTCATCCAGAAATCATGGTCGCCGTGACCAATCACGCTAATGAAGTCAAGTTCATGCGGACATTGATTGAGCGTGTTGCCAAAGAGGTGATGGAAGCCAGTGGTGTAAAACTGGAATACAAGATCGGCACGATGATCGAACTGCCACGTGCAGCCATCATCGCTGACCAGATGGCGGAATTCTCTGAATTCTTCTCATTCGGAACCAATGATCTGACGCAGACCACATTTGGCATCAGCCGCGATGATGCGGAAGGCAAGTTCCTTCTCTATTATATCGAAAACGGCTTGCTGCCAGAAAATCCATTCCAAGTATTGGATGAAGATGGTGTGGGCTATCTGATTAAGTTGGCTGTCGAAAAAGGTCGTAAGACTCGCCCCGAACTGGAAGTCGGCATTTGCGGCGAACACGGTGGCGACCCAAAGAGCATCGCATTCTGCCACAGCGCAGGATTGAATTACGTGAGCTGTTCACCGTTCCGCGTCCCAGTCGCTCGGCTGGCAGCAGCGCACGCATCTCTGACCGAGAAAGGCTTCAAAGCTAAGGACGATTAGTTCCGTGTAGCGACGCAGTGACGGTTGCCACACGACAAGCGACCACTGGATCGCCGCACCGTGTCTACGAATTCCAGGGCTTCCCAACTGTGAAGCCCTGCTGGCATTCATGTACTGGGAAATTTATTGTCATAAACTAACCCGAAAATGATCGAATCCAAACAACCTAGATGGAATTCTCATGAAAGCAGTTATATGTACAAAATACGGGCCATCGGAGGTTCTTCAGCTCAAAGAAGTAGAAAAACCAACGCCTAGAGACCATGAAGTGCTGGTCAAGATCCATGCGACTGCCGTTACTGCAAGCGACTGTATCGTCCAAGGTTTTAAACTTCCATTTTGGCATCCGATTGGCTTCATGATGGGTATCGTTGTTGGTTTTTCAAGGCCGAGAAACCCCATACTGGGCATGGTGCTCGCGGGAGAAATCGAAGTGGTCGGCAAGGAGGTGACCGATTTCAAGCCAGGGAATCAGGTGTTCGCCTTTACAGGAACACGATTTGGCTGCTATGCCGAGTACATCTGCCTGCCGGAGAAGAGCAAGGCGCGCTACCCAGGGGACATTCCCAGCGTGATGACATTTAAGCCATCGAAGATGACCTACGAGGAAGCCGCTGCCATAGTCTATGGGATAAGCCTGGCGTTGTACTATCTGAATAAGGGCGCTGTCCACACTGGACAGCACGTACTGATCTATGGCGCTTCCGGCGCGATTGGCACTACCGCAGTGCAGATCGCCAAACACCATTATGGGGCGGAAGTGACCGCGATTTGCAGCGGCGCGAATGCCGAACTGGTGCAGTCGCTCGGAGCCGATCACGTCATCGACTACACTCGAGAAGACAGGCTCCCTGCCGGGAAGCGCTACGATTTCGTGCTGGATGCCGTCGGCAAGAAGAAAACTTCGCCGCTCAAACTGGCCTGCCATCAGGCACTTACTCCGAACGGGAAATACCTGTCGGTTGACGTGGGCAATCCCACGCTGAAGGTGGAGCATCTGCTGCTGCTGCGCGAGTTGATTGAAGCAGGCAAGTTCAGAGCGGTCATCGACAGAACTTATCCGCTAGAAGCAATGGCAGAGGCTCATCGTTATGTCGACACAGGTCACAAAAAAGGTAATGTCGTCATCACAGTGACGCGCGATGAACAGAAAGTGAGCTGATGAAATGAAAGCATTGGTTGTCTACTACTCCGTATTTGGCAATACCGAAAAAATCGCCCAGGCCATAGCCGCCGCGCTGAATGCACCTGCTCTGCCCGTCAGCTAGGTCACGCCTGAAAGACTGTGCGGTTTAGGTATCCTGATTGTCGGTTCCCCTACGCGGGGATTCCGCCCCACCGAAGGCATCGCTAAGTTCTTGAAGCAGCTCCCCAAGAATCACCTCGCTGGCATCGAGGTGGCTGCCTTCGACACCCGCATTGATGTGAAGATAATTAACTCATCGATTCTCCGCTTCATCGTCGATAAAGGCGGCTACGCAGCTTCAACCATCACCAAAGCGCTCGAAAACCTGGGCGGAGAACGTCTCACGCCTCCTGAAGGCTTTTTAGTAACCGGCGAACAAGGCCCGCTTAAAGAGGGCGAACTGGAACGTGCCGCTGCATGGGTCGGACACTTAGAACTTCATCGGTAGTTTGAAAATGACAAGTATCTGAAAAGGACATTGATCATGAAAGCGGTGTATGTGTGCGCCCGGAAAGCAGGAGACTAACCACGATGGACAATGCGCGTCTGTATCGCTCCTCTGAAGGTTAGGCGGCGATGATGGCGGCGTATGATACCGCTCTCGAACGCTGGCCCGTACCCTACAAATGTCTCGCCGTTCCTACCCGACATGGTGAAACCCATCTCATCGCCAGCAGTGACCTGGAAGCACCGCCGCTGGTGCTGTTAGGTGGCGTGGGCGTAATCGGCAGCCTGCCGCTGTCAATGACAGATAGCGAAACAGCGCTGCTGGCAAAAAGTGTGCATATTGTGCGCGAGGTAATTGATCTTTTACCGTAACATCACGAACGTTAGGTCTGAGTGAATAGATTAAGGAGCGATCTATGAAAAATGAAGCGGGTTTGTGGATTGACCACCGCGAGGCTATCATCGTTTTTCTCTTTGACCACAACGAAGAAATCAAACGAATAACATCAAACATGGAGAAGCATGTTCGACATTCGGGTGCTTCAGAATCGAGCGGATCACATGACGACGCAGCAGAGGACAAACGAGACAGACGCTTTGATGACCATCTCAGCAAATACTATGATGATGTCATTGCCGCCCTTGGTGATGCAGACTCCATTCTGATATTGGGTCCCGGTGAGGCAAAGATCGAACTTAAAACACGCCTAGAGGGTCAAGCGTCCATCAGACGTGTCGTGGATATTAAAACGTCAGATAAGATGACGGATAGCCAGATTGCGGCAAAAGTCCGCCAGCACTTTCGAGGATAATTTTTCCCAACCGAGTTATACGAGAATTGTCCCGAGGTAACAACGGCCTACCTATGTAATTGAAGAATATTTCTAGCAACGCAGGCAAATTATGCTTCAAGGGCGTTCTCTGTTGTAAATAAGCTCTTTCGGGGAGACTGTGTGCGAGGTTTGTTGAAATGTCGGTATAAGTAATTACCTAAATTGTGATATTTGTCACATGCTGTATTGGGTTAAGGGATCGCATAATTTGTATGACTTTGCATGTGGATAAGTATGTTCCAGAAACTGAACAATCAATCGCAAAGGTATATGCCTCAATCGTATCCCCTACCTCCCACAAAATCTCGGCGATGCGGCGCTGTTCGTCCAGTGGCGGCAGGGCGAATTCGTATTTGGCAAGGGCTGACCATTTGGTACGTGGGGAGAGCGAACCCGCAGACGTACTGAAGGCGTGTTCATAAAAACCTTCGGTCTGAACGATGAACGGTAGTAACTCAGGCAGCAGCCTGTCCGGTTTGGCTTCCATCACAATGATGTCGCCGGAGCAGATGCCGTCAAACTCTGCTATGGCGGCTTTGCGCTGGTAAGCCCGTCTACGCCCGAATAACACTTGTCCAGCACGAAATACCCGCGTGAAGGTTGTCGCGTTTTCTCCGATCAATCCCCATCGCCGAATTTTGAGCGATTCGGGTTCAAGATGTTCCAAGCCGATATAACACTCAAAGCCATGTTCGAGCGGCGTGTGGGTGCTTTCGGTTACTTCGCGTGCCACGTCGCCAAAGCGGACGATGGGATAAATGTTATGATGAGTCATTGTCGTCTGTTAACCAGTTTTCCGTTCTCACAAGTGGCAGATAGGTCAATTCATCGCCTGGACGATGGCTTCAATTTCACGTTCATCCATCCCATCCCACATTTCATGCGCGGCGTGGAGCAGTTGATCCATATCCATCGTTCCCGCTTTTAAGGGCGTTGGCTGCGCCGCTGCTAGGATCGTGTTAATTTCATCCCGCAGCACGTCTGGTTGGTGATCGATGTACTATTTGACCTGTTGTTTCTGCTCCGGTGTCAGCCGGTCTATGATTTTGAATACATCATCTAAAATCATGGTTTCACCTCATTTCCACGACTTTTTCTCTATTGTACATCGCTTAATGTCTCAAACAGGGTATCCATCAACTCTCTTAATATCGCTGAACTGCGCTGCCAGTCTGCGATAACCTGCGGCGCGGTGGGCATTGCGCCGCTCGAATATGCGGGGACAGTGCAGAAGGGGTGACTGTCCAGCACGGGTGCAGCGAGAGGCAGTGGTTCGGCAGTCCCGCCGGGACGGTGGTACTGGCGTACCGCTGCTGGTGCTGAAGAGGGGGTTCCCTCGCGCTGTAAGATCGCCGCGTGGCGGTAGTGTGAGGAGAAAGAGTTGTCAAACTGTGACGGGAAACAGGGCTACCAATGCTTTAGAAGGATGCACAAAAAAAGCGGTGTTCATCACACCGCTTCGTCGTTGTCACCTTCAGGCGCTTCAGAAGGGAATTTCTTCTTGTGCGGCTGCACCCACTTCCGCCCGGTCAAGCAAGATCAGACGATTTGCATCCACACCCAAGCTGGTTTGCGGTGTGTTATCGTTGGCAATCCAACTGCTCGAACACATCGCTGATTTTAGTGATCGCTTAAATTCTGGTGCAAACATCCATTTAAGCAAATGTGACTACCCGTTACCTGCCGAAAACATGCCGCTTAGTAATTCTTCGGCTGTCGTCAGGTGAATGCCATATGTCTTTGAAGTTTCAGTCATATCTATCGGTGTCTCATATGTGTCCGAAAAAGCCATGAGTCCACTCATCGTTATTCCCGCATTTACGGGTACAAAGGGAATAGGCTCTGTGGGTGCGATTCGTTTAATTTCCAGCTCACGGCCTAGCACACGGCCTGCGATATTGACAATCTCTAGCCATGAGACTGCTTCAGGACCACCGATGGCAATATACTGGTTAATTGCAGCGGGATTATCCACCGCCGCCGCCGCAAACGCGGCAACATCGGGTTCAGCTACGAAGGTGTGTTTTTTCTCTCCGCTGCCTACTAATGTAACCGGTTGCCCATTTTGAACTGCTAGACCAATGATGACACCCAGCCAAACTCCCATAAAAATGTTGGGAGCCAAGATCGTATAGTTCATGCCGCTTTCTCTAAGGTGTTGTTCAGTCTTGGCTTTTGCCTGTATAAAAGGTACTGGGCTGTTAAGCTCCATACCCAGAACGGATGTGAAGATAAAATGCTTTACCCCCGCGGCTTTTGCTGCATCAATCAAGCTGCGATTGCCATTCAAATCCACGTTTTCTACATTGTCTTCGCCACCTCGCTGGGCTGAGTTCGCCGTGGTAATCACGGTGTCGATCCCTTCACAGGCTTTATCGAGCGAAGTTCGATCCTTCAGATCACCTATCACGGTCTGTGCGCCCATATCAACGAGAGGCTGATAGTTCGATGAAGGGCGCACAAGAATGCGCACGGACTGACCCTTCGCCAATAATTGCTGCGTGATTAACCCACCCAAAGACCCTGTAGCACCAACAACAAGAATCATGATCTACTACTCCATATCTCTAAAGTAACTACTCAGGGGTGAAGCAGGGTTGGGGTGAAGGGCGAGCCGGAAAAAGCATCGACCAAAGCGGAGAACATGGAATAGCCGTGTTTGCGAGCCGTCGAAAGATAGCTGCTGCCGCGCTCAAATACCAGCGCCCCGTGGAAGGTGCGGAAGCACCCAGACACTTTTTGCTTCACCTTCATCATGCGAAGATCGCGTTCCGCCAGATTATTGTCGAAGGGAACAATGAAGTTATGGATAAAGTGAAGGACGGCGTGCTGGTCACGGTCAAGCCGTTTGAGCAGTCGTCGGGGAGGACTTTCGGCGATGCGGCGCTTACCCGGACGGGTTTCTGGCGGGGGATTGGCAGCGAACCCTGCCTTAACCAGCGCACGGTACTCATGGGTGAAGGCGGTGGTGA